>Ga0181414_1000649_pt1 | contig 10527 bp, 15 predicted proteins | sample 37SPOviralmetaG_FD_130139 | JGI IMG/M metagenome (GOLD analysis project Ga0181414, IMG submission 130139) | Marine viral communities from the oligotrophic San Pedro Time Series (SPOT) site, San Pedro Channel, CA, USA - 37 SPOT_SRF_2012-11-28 | ecosystem: Environmental > Aquatic > Marine > Strait... | reverse complement strand
TTTATTCTGTGGGATCTTCATTCACTTTCCTGCGAGCCCTTTCGATGTGTCTCATCTGGGCTTTAGGGTCTTTCTTTTTGCGTTCTGGCATCCGTCCATCGTCATGAACCATGTATTTGTCCCGTGGAAATACCATTCGGTCTGTCTTTGGGTATGGAGTCGGTTTCAAAGAGGAATAGGGAACCACGTCAAATGCATCATCATCTTCCTTGACAACTCGCCAAGCGGCGTCGAATGCAGATGGTTCAGACATGTCGGTCAGCCATCCTTCCTAGTATATACTGGTATCCGAGGTAAATCACCAGACTGCCATAAATCAAACTGACTAGAATGATTGGAATCATAATTAATCATCAACAGTATCAGTAGTAATCATCGAAATCATCGGATTCGTCACCCATACTTTCAGCCCGTGTGTGCAAATCAGATATTTCCATTTCAAGATCCCTGTGACCTGCCTCTTCTGCGTGAGATATGGCCATGCTGAGATGTCTGAGCATTTCTGCGTGATGATCAATAGCCTTGTAGGGAGGCCCATCGTTCTTCGTGATGTCCCACGCCTTGGAGAATACGTCCGACATGAATGTCCTATGAAATCAATTGTTTATGATTACTTCGGGAGACAAGTGCAACCAGAGTCGTCTAGTCCGGTCCATCCGCAGTAGCAGGGCTCGCATTCATCGGGTTGAGGTTGTTCTGGCATGGTGTCCCATGTTCCAATCTACTTTTTTAGATCTCTCTATCATATCGGCTCGATACATGCATCTGTATCATGACGCAGATAAACACCACATTGGCATATAGGATGAGCATGGTTGATACCTCGATTCCCTTCTGATCGGTGATGAAGAATGTCATCATCATGGTGTATGTCATCAATAGCGCGATGACCATGAATGATGATACGTTGTATCCGATGGTTCCGAACCTCATCAGTTCAACCTCAGGAGAGTCATCAGAGTGGACATGAACTTGTTGGTTGACGGAGTTTCGACTATAATATCCTCAGAGATTTCATTCGCCCACTCATTGAACCATTGGCAATTCCTGTCCACGGTGTAGAAACTACACCGATCCTAATTTAATGTTGGCATGACAGGCGTGTCATCAGTAGGAAATCAGGGCCATATCGATTTCATCAGAATCCTAGCCTCTGCCCATGAGGTGACGGGGAAGAACCTCCTCCTATCGGATACCGCATTGCGAACGAACCTAGATGCCCGTGTCAGTGATCTCAAGTTGATATCGCCTATATCATGACCGTTCTTCAGTGCCCATGATATCAATACCTCTGTGGATAGGTTGCTGCCAGACCCATCGACATACGGGCATCCCCCAAGACCGGCTATGCTGCTGTCGAACTCCTTGACGCCCATTGCGTATGCCAGAGACAGGAATGTATCGATATGAGTCTGCGGCCTCGCATGGGACAAGTGGAAGTGGAGCGCCAGATTGTCTATCCCCAATGTCCGAGAAAGCCTGATGCTATCTGCTAGAGACATCGTGTCAACAGTGCCGTCTGTGTCGGCGAGAACGACCGTCGATGCGATCATGTTGGCCCATGATAGGCATTCTGCTATCGACTCGCCCGGATTCAACTCGGTGAAGGCACATGAGACATACGCCCTGACATTATGCCTCGGTATGTCTTTGAGCATCTCCTCGTACATCATCATGGAATCATGCATGTCCTTGCCGAGGTTGTGATGGTTGAATCTCTGAACCGGGCTTAGAACTATGTTGAAATTCCTGACCCCGGCTTGAAGGGCATCCCTCATTCCCCTCTCATTCATGACAAGCAGGGAGTATCGTGCATCAGGATGCATTTCTGACAGCGTTTCATACACCTCTGCGCTGTTGGCCATGGTAGGGAGCCTATTCGGGTTCACCATGCTGCCCACCTCGATGCTGTCTATGCCAGCGTCGTGGAGAAGGCTGACCATCTTCACCCTGTCCTCGACTGATATTATCTTTGACAGGCCCTGCAAACCATCGCGGGGACCTACTTCATACAGTCGAATCACGGTGCGTCATAGGGATCTAGGGACAATCCTATTTGTTGGTTGCCTGTCCGACCCCCATGATCCGAGATGGTTTCATGGATATCGTGAGGAGGGCGGCGATGGACATGGCCATCAGCCTGATGCTAGGATTGGGGCTTCTCGGCCTGATTATCGTCTTCGCTCTGTCGAACTAGGGTATCTGAGCAACTCGCTCCTGTCTATCCTCGTCATATCATCTGGTAGGTCCCTTCCGAGTATGTTCGCCCAGAATGGGAGTGAGTCACTGTTTAAGGCGGCGCTCTGCGTCACCAGCCCCTTGCCGCCCCTTCTCTCTTGTATCTCGTTCATCAAATCATATATGGCGCTTGCAACGCCCCTTCTCCTAGTGTCGTCACTCACCCTGACGTTCAGTGGGTATGTGGTCCCAACAGGTGGAAGACCGACATGGCGATAGGCACTCTGCATAGCAAGATCCTTTGATTTATCATCGACTTCAGCGAACCGTCCGAGGGCGACCCTTCCTCCCTTACCGGGAGCAAGGACATCTATGTCAGTCTGCTCAGGAAAATCACGATGCTCTCTCCAGTTCCTTGCTACCATGCCGTATCTGCCGCCAGTCTTCGGATCTATGAAATCGGCACTGAAGCCACCGCGATCATCCTCCACGATGCTGTCGTAGTCCAATGGCATCTTGGATACGGCCCATGCGGCGTCGAAGATACCCGACATGGGATCACACCTTCCGTATAGAATTCCACGCTGTGTCGAATTTATCCTCGGAGGCATACTTCATCGGATCGAACTTCGATCCGAACGGACCTTTTGGATATCTCATCCTCATTTGTGCATCCACGGTCTTCTCGGCTAGGCGATCAATCCTCTCTTGAGTGAGCGCGTCCTTCTCCTCCTGACTCATGTTCTTGCCAGTATATTGTGAATCAAGAGGTTCTCGTCGCGTCTCAGTCTGATAGTCCTCATTGGCCTCCCTCATATCGTCATTGGCCTGATTGATGGCATCTTTCTCTTGCATATCATAGTTCTCTAAACAATCTCTGCATATGTTGCCTGCACTCTCATTCATGGACGTGGCGAAACTCATATGCTCATCCGCTAGTTGTGCCCTCGTCTGAGGGACCCCAACGTGGAATCCAGACTCATGACCATCCACGACCTTCTCATCGGCCCATTCATCGTAGTTCGCGCCGGAGTGCCCCTCGCTCATGCAATCGGGACAGAGGACCTCTTGACAGCCGTTGCACTCATAGGCCTCGCCTCCAGTCGATTCCCCGCACTTGTCGCAATACTCCTCAAACTTCGTGAGTTTCCATGCCGTGTCGAAGATGGCATCAGCAGATCTGTTGAGTTCCGTGAAGTCCCGTGTGCCGAATTTCCTCCGTGACCTCTCGCGTTCCTCCTCCTCCTCCTTGGTCCGCTCCTCAGGAGGTTTAGGGGTCTTGTTCTTGAGAGAGCCCATGCTGATCGTGTCTCCTATGATTGCCATCGTTTCTAACGATTACTACAACTCATCGTCGTATATGACCTTCCAAGACGGCCCCTTGCCCTCATAGTCCAACCATTCTCTGATTAGTCTGTTGACCTGTTCCGTCATGCTGTCATCGCCAACGTCTGGCACTAGACGACCCATGCCCGGAACCATCTCCCGACCATATATGTAAGAGGAAGGGATCTGCGTCCTCCCTCTCCTCATGTATCCTCCGATGCTCCATGGACTCGCCTCGCCTCCATTGCTGAAAAGCACGGTATCTCTATTGAATTTCGGGCTTATCGGGAAGGGATGGTCATGATTGGTTCTTACACTATTCACAAAGGAGCCTGCAAAGGGCACATACGGCGCTCCTAACTTGTCCAAGGCCAACAGTCTGTGTCTCCCCTCATAGGCATTCAAACCACTTTGATTCACCTCAAAACTAGGATCCATCCTGCCAGTTCTCTGGATGAATCGATCAGGATTGTAGCCCTCCTCCATTATCGACTCGGCCAATGAGTCAACGTCGTAACCGTGGTCGCCTATGTTTCTCCTTAGAACCTCAAGATACTCCTCTGCTCCAAGTTCTCTAGGATTCAGGAAAGAGTCGTTGGTAGGAGGTATGGTGCTAACCGCAAAGTCCGTGGGAACGAAGTCAGTGAAGAATTTGGCGGCATCCAAATCACCCATGCCCGTCGTCTGTGCGAGCAGGGGCGCGTATATCTCGTCCCACATGCCCGTATCGGCCTTGGCAACCTCCCAAGCGGCATCGAAGGCAGTCATTCTCCCCGCCTCCTTAGATTTTCTATCAGATTCGCAAGATTTCCGCCCTTTAACCCCGACACCACTGACAGATCCCATTCGGGGTTCTCAAATCCCATGTCGAAATAATCATCCGTGGTATCCCGTTGAATGTTATCGTAATCCATACTCGGCCTAGTTCCAAAGATACGCTCCCATTCATCGTGATCGAAGTCGGGGTCAAGGAACTCCAGATTCATGAGATTCTCATAATTGGTCGAGCCGTTGCTCTCATATGGCTCGCCCTCATCGAAATGCTCGCTTTCACGCAGTCTTTGAATCATGTCTGCCAATTCGTTATCCGGCATCTTTTCAGGATATATCCCGTCGTTCTCCAAATCACCACCTATTTCCCCTGATTCGATATCTCCGTATTCATCTTTGAAAGCAACACGCCGTAAGGCCAATGCACGATCTATCAAATCATACGGCATGTAATCTGTATCAGCAGGCAAGAAAATATCATGTTTGCCGGGGTCATATGAATACAATTCAGGGATCGAATCCCTAGCATCTATCTTATTGTCCCCAGCCCAATCGTATCTCGTCCCAAATAATGCGTAAGCCAACGCCTTGTCCTTGTGAGGCGTCCAATACCCTGTATCTCTCATGCCTGCTCGTCGTCCCTGATATACGGGGCCGTGAACGGACAGGCCATCGATGAAGTCCTCATGGCCGGAATCCAAATGAATGGGCATCTTGACCAATTGCCAAGCGTCGTCGAAGGAGGTCATTGCATGTCCTCCGTATCATCATCCAAGCCTAAGAGATCCGATAAACTCATGGCTGGTTTATCTCTAACCCTGAGAGGGCCCCTTTCTCTTATCCTCACCTTGTCAGGATCTCCTCGGACTAGCACCAGCCTCTCTGGAGGTATGGTGTCGAATGTGTTCAACTCATCCCACCCTTTGTTTTCAGGGTATCTCTGCGTCAGTCCGAGTTCCTCCTCCGTACCGCGAATTCCGAATACGTGGTCCCCATACCCTCTAGCAGTCTTCATATCCCTCGCAACAGCGACTGTGGGCTTTTTGAACTGTGCTGGTCCCTCCCAGAAATCACTGAGCGTCTCGTCGTGAGGCTTTATCCCTTGCCTTCCTATCCGATCAGCGTTGAACTGCTCGGTCCCATGATAGAAATTGACACGGCCCAATGGATGCTCCTTCGGGCCGAATACCTCTTCCTTGAGCAGTGCCCACGCTTGGTCAAATGCTGTCATTGCATGTCCTCCATGAACGGGAACGGCATTATCGGGAACATGGACTCCTCAGTGGGCTTGGAGAATGGTGCGAGCGCCTCTATCATGTCCGCCACAGGACCGTAGTCATTGATATCGTCGGGGATCTCAGGCTTCACGTCGGGCTGCATCTGATACTCCAACTCCTCGTTCCTGCCCTGCCTCCACTCCATCTCATTGGCCCAGCAGTTCCGACACAGGTCTATGGCCGAGTATCCTGAATTAGGACCATAGTCGCCGGGCTCGCTCAGGCGCAACTCCGCGACGAGGGCATCCTCGCCACAATTGTCACACTGTCCCGTCCGTGGGGCCACCACGTCCATCTTGGCGATGTCCCATGCTCGGTCAAATGCGGTCATCCCAAATCACCTCTGAGCCTCCATCTCGGCTCCTCGTCATCCTCCATGTCCTCATAGATGCTCTGCCAGAGTCTGCTTCCGGCTTCTGTTTGATCAGATGAAGGGACAAGCACCGCTTTGTTGCCCCCGTCCCGCCTGTCCAAGATGTAGGAGGCCAAGTCATAGAGCGCAGAGGCATATCCTCTTCTCTGATACTCATCATCGGTATTGACTCCACTAGCCGCGTATTCTGTCGGTGTGCCTTCGGGTTCATTGTCCATATCCCGCTCAGTGAACATGGCTCTTGCCCTTGGATGCAGTCTGTATAACGTGTCATATTGAGGGTCATCCTCTTCCTCTATCTCAACGCTCAACACCCCTACGTCTTGCGTCCTCTCTCTGGGGGCAAAGGCTGCATTAATCGGCAGTCTCTCTCTCGTTGTCGGGTCTTCAAACTCTCCTGTGAATTGCACTGGATCCTCAAAAGCATAGTAATCCATGCGGCGCGGACCTTCCCTCTCCGCACGATAGTTCCGGCGGACGGAACCCGGCACTATGGGCATCTTGAGCAAGGCCCATGCTTGGTCAAATGCTGTCATTCCATGCCCTCCTCGTCTCTCTTACCTTGACAATCCCAACATAAATTATCAGTAAAGCCTTCATCAAATTCTTCTTCTGATTGGTGGATCTTGCCCAATTCATCGCCACAGCCATCACAGATGTGGTGTGCCACCAAATGAGTCAGATCGCCATCCCACAAATGTGTTGGGTGGCTGACGTTTCCAAACTCACTAGGAGAGAAGAAAGTCGCACTTCCATCAACTTCATGAAACACCTGATACGCCGTGGGGACGACAGTCCCATCCTTAAGGGGCAAATCCCTGACTTGATGAATGGTTTTGTCTGATCTAAAACCTCTCTTACCTTCTTCAAAGTCATCATTGGTATAACTCCAAGTGAATGGCTCTATTGGAGCCTCCTCCTTAGCAATTCGCCACGCTCGGTCGAAGGGGCTCATTGGTCCGATCCCCCCATCAATCTCCTCGCATTCTCCCTTGCCCTGCGGCCCATTACCGCGTTCATGTCCCTAGCAGGGGTCTTGCGCTCCAATGACCTCAAATCATCAATGTCATAACCAAGATGGGGATACCTTTCACTCAACCTCCTAAAGCGCCTATTCGGAGCAACAGTGGTCCCAATCCTCATTCTCGGACTCCCGCTGCCCTTCCGCCTACGCATGGAGTCTAGGGCCATGAGCGCATACTCATGACCTCGATCATACCTGTCCATGAATTCCTCCTGTAACTTTGGATTTGGCTTGGAGGTATCTGCCTTGTAGGGTATCGGGTCATTTCGTGGTTGGATGGCCTCTTGGAGAATTGAATCCAACGCCTTGTGATCTCCCTCATGCCTGAGTGTCTCAAGGAGACTGGCCTCCTTCTCCTCATCAGTGGTATTTCTTACCCCGCGACTGGATCCTTGATCAATCGTATGGAGGTCATGGGCCTGCAAGTTGGCGAATATCTCTCCTGTTTTATTGTCGTATGCGCCTAATTTCCTGTTTGAATCGATGGCGTCATACGCTTCCTGCACAGTGTAAGGCTCTCCCGCCTTTCTCTTTTCGTCAAATTCTCGTCTAAGAAACCTGAAGTCCTTCGTGAGCGCCCATGCTCTGTCGAAGGCGGTCATTACTCATCACCTCCGTAGTATCGTCGCAGTTCTCGTAGCGTCTCGTCCCGCTGCTTGGGCACTATCCTCGCCCTCTTTCCGGGCGGTCCGCCCCTGTAACTAGCAACATAGTCATCGAGAATTTCTTCCACCGTGCCAGTCATATGCTCGTCAATGACATCTTGGTATATCAGATTGCCATCCTCGTCCTTATCTCTGAGCGCACTCTGTACATGCCCATAAGTATCGACGTTTTCGTGGTCATTCTTTGGGTTTCCATATACGTCGTATTTCACGGGCCTCATTTTCTGTCCTATGAATCCGAGATACTCGCTGAGCAGTTTCCTTCTCTCCTCAAGGGGAAGGCTTTCAAATTCATAAGTGAGTTTATCCTGCATATCTTCAAATTCGCTGTTGCGATTCACTATGGCCTCCGAGGATGATCCTCGCTGCTCCCCGACGAGTTGGCGAATCTGCTGCTGCCCGATCATCTGCTGTATCTTCTCAGGCAGGTCCTCCATGGAACGCGGGGCTGACTCGTCCCCTGACTCGACCTTCCTGAAGAATCGGTTGATGGCGTTTCTGGCCTTGCTCGTCTCCCTCTCTGCCGCCTTGATCTTCCTCGGATCGGGGCGGTCGCCCCTCATGTCATATTGACTCCTATTCGTCAAGGGATCCTCCATGAACTCGCCGGATTCCATCATTCTCGTCATGGCCATGTCCCTCAAGGCGTTGACGAGATTCCTCCTGATCTGCTCGTTTCGGGGAACGACGAAATCCTCCTCAAACTCATTGTTTATCTCGCCCGTCTCAGGATCCCTTGTGATTCCCGGCCTAACTGCTCTCTTCAGCCCCTTGGTGTGCCTCTTTCTATTTCTCGACCTTAAGGCATCTCTGAAATTACTAAAAACAGGTTCTGCTGGGAGTTTGTCATACATGAACTCGACATCAGAGGGCTTGACATTGCCGTGATTCATAATGGCGATATTCGCTATGTCCGGTCTGTCAGGGTATTCTCCTATATTTGCCATCGTCTCTGCGGCGAAATTGCCGTCCCTCGTAGTAGGCCGGTTTCGTCCCTTGGTATTTCCGAATCCGTCGAATGATCTTTCTTGGCTTCCAAGGAAGTCAGGGTCCCTACTACGGGAGGTGCTTAGAGCAGGGGCCCCGATGTCATAGTCCGCATCGTGCATCGCCTCATGCATGATGGTTCTCATGATCTCATCCTGCGTCGATCTGCTCCCGCTACGGCCATAATTCGGAAGTTGGATGAATGAGTTGTCCGTCACAACCCTGTCTCTAGGCGAGTATTTGAGATTCCCCTCCGAGTCGTATCCAATGGGAACTCGATACTTGTATTCCTCAAGAAAGGGAGACGAATAGCCAAGGTATTTCTTGGAACCATCGTCATCGTCAAGGCGATAGTCGATCTTGGATAGATTCCAAGCCTTGTCGAACGCGGTCATCTCTACGGCGCTCCATCCGGGTATTTCAAGTGGCATTCGTCGCACATGCCCTCGTTATCACCATGATCGAACATATCCATTTCTTTATCGCATCCGTAGCAACCATATCTGACCAATTCGGTCAAGTCGCCCTCACTCAAGTCGTAAGGGGTTTTAGCCGCTCCCATCGCCTCAGGGCTGAAATACTCAATCCGACCGTCAATGCCATGGAACACCTCGTATGCGACGGGCAGGACAGTCCCATCGGCCAGTTTAAAATCGCGGAGTTGCTGAATTTCCTTGGATGACCTAATATTTCCATATTCAGGGTGATACAGATGCAGATCCCAATCCATCGAATCTATCGGAGCCTCCTCCTTCAAGACATCCCATGCATCGCGGAAGATCTCACCCTCCGATCTCTGCAATATCTGGAAGTCCTCTGGGAACGCCTCCGTCCCGACGGACACGTCTCCCATGTCCTCCATGGGTCCGAACTCCCTGTCGATCCTGTCCAGATGCCTCCTCTCCTGCATGGTGTTGAGCAGGTCGGCGGCCTCTGAGGAGAGAAGACGCCTGAATGCCGCTCTGGTCCGGGGGTCCGAAGATCGTTCCTCGTTGAAGACATCTCCGAACAGGGGCGTGTCCTCCCCAGCGCCCTCTGGCTTGGCGAGCGCCCTCAGTCTATCTGTGTCCCGAACCCTCGCTCCCTGCGCCCGTGGAAGATAGCCGCCGAAACCATCAAAGTCGTATTTGACGTTATCATAGAAATCCTCCATGCGTTTGGGGGGCCTCGATCTGCCTCTATCCGTCAGGCTCATCAAATCCCCGCTCCGAGCATCCATCAGTCTGGCGTTTATTATGGCCCTCATGTTATCGTATGTCGAGGGCTTGTTGCTCCTCGATCTCTTGTCATCAGCACCGACCAGCCCTAGGAATTTATCAGGCATGTAATAGCCGTCTCTCCTGTTTCCCTGAAGCGGATCTAGCCTTTTATTCGCCTTCTGATACCTGAGTGATTCCAGCATATCCCTGAGCATCCTCATCTCGTCCTCCGATGTATCCAGATTGAAGCCCTCAGGCAGGAGCCCTGCCTCACGGGCGAGTTTAGTGTCCTCCCTGTAATTCTCAGGACGGCCACTGCCGCCAGCGGCGTCGGCCAACTCAGAAGGGGTCAAACGCCTGTTGAACTCCAAGGCCATTCTGGCGGCGTTGAGGGCAGGCCCCTCGTTGAAGAACCCGGTTTTGCGATCCGGGCTGTCATCGAAGAAGTAGTCCTCATCCAGAAAGTGCTTGTACCTGTCGTCAGCGGAAGGCGCATCCTGACCCGGTGTCCTGATCGTATCCCGGTTGAATCGCCGTCTGACCACGGTCAATCACCCCTATCTTCTGCTTTGATGGCGTCCGCCATGACTCTGCATGTGTTACAATGCTTGAGAAGGGTTTTGGTGTGTCAAGTATGACAGGATCTTTTTCAGGGAAATTTTTCTGCGGATTTTTTCAGGGGTCCATTGGCCGTATTGAATCCTGACAGGGCTGTCAGAAAAAAAAT
>Ga0181414_1000645_pt1 | contig 10566 bp, 2 predicted proteins | sample 37SPOviralmetaG_FD_130139 | JGI IMG/M metagenome (GOLD analysis project Ga0181414, IMG submission 130139) | Marine viral communities from the oligotrophic San Pedro Time Series (SPOT) site, San Pedro Channel, CA, USA - 37 SPOT_SRF_2012-11-28 | ecosystem: Environmental > Aquatic > Marine > Strait... | reverse complement strand
TAAGAACTTCTGTAATTTCTTTTTAATACTTTCTATAATCGGCTGAGTAAGAGTTGTAGCAGCTACCGCTGTAACAGCCGCTGCTGCCGCTGTAACAAGTACTTCAGACGAGGGTATAGGAATGGGTGGTAAGGGTGGTAAGTTTAGCCTTGGAGCCGAAGGAACCTCTGTAGTCTCTACAGGTTTAGCACCCTCTGCATCCCGTAGATCGCTAGGAGGTACAACCATAGGAATATAGTAAGGCACGTCAGCTCTAGGTAACGGTATCTCAACTGTATCTATCTGTTGAACAGGTGGCAATACTATGGTGGGTATTTCCATTAAGGATTATTTACGTTATATGTTTTCAGTAATGTAATTTCTTGATACTGAACACCGTTTTGTCCACCAAATACAAACATTTGGAAGTATCTATTTTGTCCTTGATGTGAAGCTGGTATATCATAAGTTTGTAATCCACTTCCATGAGAACCCATGTTTCGTGCACCAAACGCTCCAGAACCATGTGAGTTACCACTTGGCTGTGATGTTGTCCAACCATTACCTTGGTTGTAACGATAACCGTTTACGTTTGTATATATACTTGAAATATAGATTTGAGCCTTGTCGTGCCCTGTTGGTATAGCTATTGCATTACTGTATAAGAAGTGATGGAATCCAGCGTATGTACCGCCAGTACCATTACCATATACACGTAATCTATCGTTATTAGCATTACCACCACCAGATGCGTTAGGGTTATATCCTGTATGACTCCATGTTGTACCTGATCTACTACCAGTAGCACCGTATCCAGTACCTGCAAACCACAAAATAGCTGCTGGTGCAGCAAGAACTACAATATTAAATGAACGATCTGTTGTGTTACCAGCAGTATCAGTTGCTCTAAGTGTAAAGGTATAAGTCGTATCAGATGTAACGTTTGGAGCTGTACCTGTAATAGCTCCTGTAGAACTGTTCAATGACAAGTTCATAGTTGCAGCAGGGGTGTTAGCGTTAGATGTTAACACACTTGTTACTTCAGAATATGTAATAGCTTGGCTATCCGCATCCGTTGCAGCAACAGTTAGTCCACTAACAGCTACGTTTTTAACTTGGTTACTACCAAGCTGTCCAGAAGCTGTTGACCAAGCTGGTGCATTACCAGCAGAAATTTCTACGTCCGCACCAATCACAGCTTCACCGCCATCAGGGTTAGTTACCTTAATAGAATAAGGAACACCAGATACAAGTAAAGCAGGGCTAACTGCTGTTAGTTGTGTTTCACTGTTATAAGCTACTGAACCAGCAGTAACAGAAGTACCATCACTACCCATATATTTAACAGTTGCACCACTTACAAAACCTTCACCTCTAATAACCATAGAAGTACCAGCAGCACCATTAGTTGTGGTATTTGATACGCTGTATACTTGTGGTGTACTTGGTGTTATTGGCCCCCATGTAGTTCCATTATAAAATTCAATATGACCATTTTGAGTATTATATCTTATAGCACCAGTCGCAGCTGAACCTCTTTGAGCTGAAGTTCCAGCAGGTAAAACAAAGTTACCAGTACCTATGACTTTAGCTCCGTCAGTGGTAGTCTGGAATTTTTCTGTACCATTAAAGGATAACTTAACGTCAGCATCAGAGTCTGATATAAGTTGTGAATGGTTAGCTCCAGCATTTTGTATATAAAAGTCATCTGCTTTTACAACTAAATGCCCAGTGCCTGATTCTTGTATATAAGAGTTGTTGTCACTAGAACTGTGATAAATTTGTAGGTCATTACCAGAACCAGCTATAAGACTACCGTTATCGTTAACTTTTACGTTTGAACTAGATAATACATCGCCAGTGATAGTAACGCCCGAACTTATTGTCTCAAACTTTTTACTATCATCATAATAAAGACTTACTGAACCATTTGGTTGTGTCAATATGGCGTTATCTGTGCCATGACGAAGATATATATTACCGTTAGAACTGTCTATTCTATTATGAGATCCATCATGATAAATTTGAAGATCTGCACCGTCACCAAATTTAACAGCGTGACTATCATCTAATGATATTTCAAAACTATTAGTATCTAAGTCACCGCCTAGCTGTGGTGAAGTGTCAGCAACTAGATCTGTGTCAACTGTGTTACCAGATGCTGCTGTGATTCTACCCTGTGCATCGACAGTAATAGAAGGTATAGATGTTGATGATCCATAGCTTGCTGCTGTAACTGCTGTGTTAGCTAGTTTATCTGCTGTTACGGCATCGTCTGCAATCTTGGCTGTAGAAATAGCACTGTTTTGAATTTTAGCTTCTTGAATAATATTATCAGAAAGCATTGCAGCAGCATTAATTGCACCATTAGCTATCTTGGCTGAATTAACTGCATCATCTGCAATCTTAGCTGTAGTAACTGCATTATCTGCAATCTTTGCACTATTGACTGCACTGTTTGCAATTTTAGATGTACTAATTGCACTACCTTGTATCTTAGCTTCTTGAATAACAGCGTCAGACAGCATCGAAGCAGCATTGATTGCACCATCAGCTATCTTAGTTCCATTAATTGCATCGTCTGCAATATTACTCGTACCAAGTAAACCAGCACTTAATGTACCGCTAGAGTTTGTTGTTAAAACACCATTGTTTGTAAGGCTATTAGGAAGAGTAAGTGTATAACTTGCTCCAGCACTATGAGCTGGTGACTTAATTTTTACACCATGACTCTGTTGAGAACAGTTAAGCTGTAGTGTACCATCGTTACCACCAGCTCCTCTAACTTCTACAACACCTGTACCGTTAGGTTCTATCTTGACATTGCCATTACTTGTACTTGTAGTTACCTTACTAGACTGTACATCTAAGTCACCACCAAGTTGAGGTGTAGTATCTTGGACTACGTTAGCAATAGCACTACTAGATATACCATCTAATTTAGTACCGTCAGCAGATACGTCTCTTCCATCTACGTTACCTGAGACAACAATATTACCTGTAACAGAAGTTCCTGTACCAGTAATTTCTACTTTTGTATTACCACCAGTTTGTAGTTTTAGACTACCTGTACCTTGGTCGTTAATTACAGAATCACTGCCATTATGGAATACTTCTAATCCGTCAGAACTTGTACCATAAACAGACTTTACGTTGTCGTTATGTATGTTAGTACCAGTAAATGTATTACCAGTTTTAGCTGCAAAGTTACCACTAGCTGTAACACCACCTTGCCAAGAACCGCCATTATAAACTTTGAGTTCGTTAGCAGTAGTGTTGAAGTATAGATCACCTTCTGCTAGTGAGTTACCACCACCATCTGTTGTTGGGTCAGAAGATGCTATTTGATATGTATTAGCAAAGTTATTTACATTATTAATATTACTTGCAGCTGTGTTTACGTTAGCTATTGAGCCAGCAGTTGTATTAACATTAGATATAGAACCAGCAACTGAAGTAATATTACTTGCGTTAGATACAGCACTGTTAATGTTACTTGCATTAGATACAGCACTATTTATATTAGATGCGTTATTATGAACAGCATTAACATTAGATATATTATTTCCTACGTTGTTTACGTTAGCTATGTTTGTAGCTGTAGTATTTACATTGCCTATTGAGCCAGCTGTAGTATTTACATTAGCTATAGACCCTGCGACCAATCCGATGTCAGTACCATCAGCTGCTACTACACCTATATCTGAAGCATCTGCTGCAACAGCATTTATATTAGCTGTATTATTTGCAACTGTTGTAATGTTAGATGAAATACCAGCTACAGTTGTAACCTCTGTTGCTTTTGGATTTAATCTATGGAATGTATAGGTATGTAAAGTAGAAGTTGTTTCTACCAAGAATCCAAAGCCCGAAGGTATGGTAACAGGCACTCCTGTTATAGTAACAGTATTACCAGTACCAGCTCCATTTGCAATAGTAACTGTAGTTCCACTAGGAGCTAAGTTAGTTGAAGCTGCTGAAACTGATACAATAGTACCAGTACCGTTGTTTACATCAGGGTTAGCTGTTGGAAAACTTGTCTGATTAGCTATAGGTACAAAACCACCTACATCATCAACTAAATCAATAATCCTGTCATTAATAGCTGCGGTTGTAGCGATTGTTGTATCATTGTCTGGAAATGAATCACCATCTTTAATAGTGTCTCCAGTACTTATGTTAAAGTATCTAGCGTCAGATTCTGTTTCTGTATAATACCTATTATCTAACTGCCCAGCATCTAACTCAGTTTCTGTGTAGTATCTATTATCTAGAGAACCACCAGCAATTTTTGCATCAGTAATTGCACCGTTTGCTATTTTAGCTGTTGTAACCTGTGCATCTGCTATGTGGGCTGTATCAATGCTGCCATCAACATAATGCTCACTATTAATTGAATCGTCTGCTATCTTTGTACCGTTAACTGCATCTGCTGCTATCTTAGCAGTAGTAATTTGTAAATCTGCTATATGTGCTGTATCAATAGACCCATCAACGTAATGTTCTGAGTTAATAGAATTATCAGCTATATTGTCTCCATCTACTGCATCGTTAGCTAACTTAACATGTGTTACATTAGCATCTACAATGTTAGCTGTGACTACTGCATTATCTGCTAGTTTAGATGAAGTGACTGCATCAGCAGCTAGTTTAGCAGTAGTTATATTTTCGTTTGCAATGTGCTCAGTATCTATAGAAACTGCTACATAGTGCTCAGAATCAATACTGTCATCAGCTATCTTTGTACCATCAATAGCATCATTAGCTATCTTAGCTCTTGTTACATTAAGGTCTTTAATCTTAGATGTAATAACTGCGGCATCTTTTATATTACCTGATCTAATTAATTGATTCTGTTCTTCTTGTAACGCATACAATAATTGTGTATGGTTATTGTTAAGATCGCCAGCTTTAACTGACGACCCTGCTGTGTAGGTGGCTTTAGCACTGTCTACATCTGTATCACGGTATATGTGAATATCAGCTGGACTTGCTGGAATATTGCCGGAAGTAAATACTATGTTACCACCGCCAGTTGTTGTGTAGCTAGTTATATTATAGTGTGTGCTGACTGTCTTTACGACATCGTCAACTTTAACTTTAATATCAGCTTCTTTAATGGAAGGAAAGGAAAACGACTTCGTAGCGTTTCCGTCTCCTGTATAATCTACGAAAGTTGTTGCCATTTATTTGTATATGTTAAGTATGTTGGCTGAGGCGAATTGTTTTTGTATTTGAGCTTCTTTTTTAATTTTCTGCTCTGTTATAATTTTTTCTATTTCTGGATAATCTGTAAGTTTTCTCCAAGCTAGTACACGAGCTTTTTTAAACATCTGATCTATAATTCTATTATGATAATAGTCTCTAGCATCAAACTCGCTACGCCTACCAGCTTTTATGTCACTATACATTAATTTCATAGAAGCTATAATTTTAGGATCTTTACGTAATTTATCTAGTTTATACTCTAAATTTTGATTACCTATTTCTCGTTGAAGCATAGATCTAATCTCAGGATTGTCAGTTAAATTAGTACCATCAGGTGCGTAATAAACAGACATTCTTAAATCATAACCACTATTAAATAAAAATCTTCTAGCAGCTGACTCTTCTAAGTTTAAAGCTACAGGACTAAACATGTTAAATGATCTAGTCATAAAGTCATAATCTTTAATAGGATTACCAGTAAGCATATCATACTTAACAGGTAGATCTCTACCGGGTAAAAATTCTGAGGATAAGTTTCTATTACGTAGTGACTGAAAAATACCAGAGTTAATTTCACGCATATGAGGATTAATTAGTTTACCTATCTCATTACGTAAACCAGCTAATGGAACTGTATTATTCAGCAAACTAGCTGAAATACGTTCGACCTGACCGGGGCGTCCAGCTGCTAAATCTACGAGCTGTTGAATACCAGCTAAATAAGACTTACTAGATACAGCCTGAGCTACAACTAATGAAATCTTTTGTAGTTCTCTTTCTGTCCACTCTTCTCCCATTAACATACTTGCATCACCAACGTCAGCAATAGTGGACATAATGAGGTTAAAAGGTTCTATAGAATCATAACCAACACGTACACCACCTACATCAATAGTTCTAGGTATGTATCCGCCATCAATCCAACCTTGACGTTTTTGTCTATCAGATGGTCCATTACCTGTAAGTCTACCAGACATCCAAGCTTGACTTGCCATAAATACTACAGCAGAGCCTAACGCTAATCGCCCTGTTTGTAGAGCTTTAGCATTTTCTAATTCTACAATACTATTAATACCATACTTTTTAAGTTCGGCTAAGTTCTTATTATTAGCAAATGCTATGTCATTAAATTCTTTAACAAGAAAGTTAAATCCGGGTGTATGCTTACCTGTTAATGCAAGTCCGTTTACACCAGTTCTAGCAAATAAAAAGAATGGTCTAACATAAGGATTAGATGTTAATACATCGTTTAGTCCCTTAGCAAAACCTGTTAAAGGTTGTGTAAGTGTTACTTCTGCACGTGCAAAATTAGTAGCTTCATCTATTATGTTACCGTTTCCATCAAATATCTGCTCGTAGAAATCATCTTCATAAGCTCTCATCAATTTCTGATTTATCTTAGGCATTTCATATCCATTACCTTGCATATCCAGAACTCGACGCATAGCTTTTTCTCTCATCTTAGCTCTACCTAGTAAAAATGTAAAGGCATCATCAGTTGCTGCCATTATTTTAGTAGAGTATGAAAAAAGATTATTATTATTGATACCACGTACCATGTTAGTAACAGCAAATATAGCTTTATCTGTTGGATCAGCTCTACCGCTTTCTTCTGCCCACTTACGCACAACTTCCCAGTTGTAATCTCCTTTATGAAATTCAGTATATCTTGTTCTAATAGTAGATAAGTCTCCACTCCAGTAGCCATTAAGCTTTGTAAAGAATAAATCAAAAGCTTCTGGCACAGCTTCTAGCATACCATTCATGGCTGACAGGCTACTTTTAACAGTAGCTGAGTCTCCTGTAAATGGATAGCGTAAGGTAGCACCTAAAAAAGTTTCTAATGGTCTAAGAAATGTTGCAGAACCTGTACCTAACAGTGCTCGCATAGGAGTTTTAGGTCCGCTTAGTACACTATGACTAACCATTTCTTGTAAACTTCTAATTAATGCTCCAGTACGATCAGGTTGTGATGGATCTAATCTACCACCTCTTAGTATTTTTCTAGCCCAGTTGTCAAAGTCGTCTAAACTATTAACGTTTTTCATCATAGAAAACGCTTCAAATAAGGCATTTAGTAAGTTATCGTCTGGATCATCTTTAGCTATTTTTAGCATAGATAATATAGACTCTTTTACATCTGCCATGTCTGATTTAACAGCATTATTTACCGCTTCATTTAACTGTGTTTGAGTTTTACCAGCACCAAATGATCTAAAATAGTCAGATGCTACAAACCTAGATTTCTTAGTCTGAAACATAGCAGTTAACATAGTGTCAACTATTTGTTTTGCTGGACCATCTATATCGTCAAGGGACACAATATCTCTTAACTCTCTGCCTGCAATACCTGTATCACGAAGTTTTTTAAGTAAATCGCCCACAACTAAATCGGCAGTAACTACTGTTTGACCAGACCATGTTTCGTAAACTTCATCACCTATAGGAAGAGTAGCTGGTTTCTTTTCAAATAAGTCTTGTAAATACTCATCAGGTGTCATGTCCATAGGACTTCTGCCTTTAGTTATTTGATGAAAACCTTCAATAGAATCTCTCCAAAGCTCACTTAATAAAGCTCTATTACCTTTTACAGCATCTAGTTCTCTTGCAAACTTTTCTGTACTCATTAAGCCACGCATTGTAGACTCAACGATTTCATCAGTCGTACCGCCAAATCTAGCAACACGTTCTCTTTCAACAGCAGTCGTAACTCCACCAGTAGATCCATCTTCAGATCCCCAGTCTTTACGAGTACGTTGTAATTGATCTCTAGCATCGCCGGGGTCGACAGTAGATGTGTGAGCACCCTGATGCCTGTCAGCAACTGGTTTATTTTTATCAGCTCTAAACTGTGTTTCGTTACGTCTAAGCTGTGCTAATGCAGCAGTAGTAGTTTGATCTTCTATACTACCATTACGACGTATGATCTGTCGTTTTACTGCTTTACCACCTTTACCTAGTAAATAAGCAGCACCATCAAATGCTAGTCCAATTCCCATACCTTCTACGATGTTTTTCATTTTCATCATAATAGGATGGTCAGTTTCTTTAGTACTTAGTGGTGTATCTATCCAGCCATAACGGTCTCTCATAGCAGCTAACGCATTGTGTCCGTCTGATTCTTTTGATATTAAATCAGACATACCACCAATAGCAATAGCTCTAGTTACATTACCAGCTCCTAGTAATGCCGAAGCACTACCAGCAAGTAAAGGTATACCTGTAGCTGCAAGTCCTTTTGCTGCTAGTACAGTACCAACAGCTAGTGAACCAAAGTGTACAGTTCCCCTTAGTAATTGACCCCACCATGTTTTAGTAACAATAGGATCTTCTTTATTAGTAAAAGGGTCCCAGTCTGGTGTATAAGATCCTGTTTCTGCTATTTCTTTTTTTCTAGCTCCAGAAAGTGCATCAACTGTACGCTCTCCAAAGGTAGTCACGGACGATGCAGTATCCTGTAAACCACCTGACAAACTAGATTGTAATTCTTTAGCTACACCTTTGATACCCCATTGATCTGCATTACGAGGGTCTTCTCTAGTAGCTACATAATTCTGAACTTGTTGCTGCTCTTCTGCTTGAGATTCAGTAAGTTGATCTGTAATAGCTTGACCTTCTGCAATCTCTCTTGCAACCTCATCTAAGTCAGGGACCGATGGGTCATATGAAGAACTCATTTATTTTTCCTCCTTTTTGTCATATCCAAATTTATCAGATGCTGAATTAATTTTGTATTGTGCGGCAGTTTTTAAAAGATAACGTACTTCATTCCACATGTTACCATCTTTATCTTCGTCTTCAATGCCTGCAAATAATTTTTCATAGTCTTTAGATTCGTCTGCACTTACAGGTATTAAACCTAACCAACTGACGTCTCCGTTAAGAGTTAACTTTTTCTGTGATTCTAATGCTAAATTAAGTAACATTAGCTCGTCTTGAAATTTACGATCAAAGGTTCTATCAACAAGAGGAATGTTATTTTCCAACATGTAGGTAAGTAGTAATTTTAAATTATCACCTTTAATACCATAAACTCCATACCGTTTATCGCCTAAAGTTTCATCGGTTATACCCGCAAAACCGGCAGCTAAATCAAGTACATTTGTTTTTGAAAGGTTGCCATTTTCATATCCTCCTTCTTGGCCGGGAACAGTTGTAGTAAAGACTGCATCTTCTCCACCATTAGCTAGCATATTTACGCTTATAGGTCTTTCAAGCAGTGCCTCAGTAATTCCTGCAAAGTTTTTAGCTGAGTTTATTGTTGTAAAATATGTTTTAGCGTCACTAGGATTGTGTGTTAAGTTTCTACGTGATATAGAATCTATTTTACCTTCTAGCGGTGCTATATAAGCATCGTACTCATTACCTATAAGACCTAAAGCTTTAAGTCTCATTACCATCAAACCTCTGGCATCATAGTCTGGATAATATTGTGCTAAGTTAGCATATAGTATTGGGAGATCTCCACCTAACTCTAATTGAATTTTACCTTCGCCTGCATACTTTCCTTCACCAACATGAGGTAGTTTGGATTCTAGCCACGCTTGTTTATCTGTACTAATTAATTCAACATGTTTCTTAAGAATTTTACCGGGGTCATAGTCAACTTCATCATTAGGTAAAGCATCATTATAATAATCTGCCTTTATTCTATCTGATACAAGTGTAAATGCGTCTGCTCGAGCTTTTGCGGAATCAACATTACTCTTTTCTAACTTTTGAACCGTTTCTAAAAAATCTCTATTAGCTTCAAGTTTTATATAACCTATATTTCTGTTTTGAGTTTGAACAGTAGAACCTTCAAATTTTGTTGAAACATAGCCTTTTACTGCCGTTTCGATTTCCAGTATTGTACTTCTGTTACCGTCTGTACCATTATAAAACTGAGCATCTGATTCTCGTTTAAACTTTGCAACTTCGTCATAAAGTTCAGTGCCAGTATATTCTGCCAACTCTCGGTCAGATATTAAAACTGTTCCATTACTGTTTTCATAGCGTTCTTTTTGTTCAGCAAAAACACCGTTAAGTCTAACTGTTTCTCGTTCTTTATTTACGTCATTTAGTTTTCTATCAAGTGCTACCTGTGTATCATTCCAGACACCTCCCATTTCAGAGAATGAGACCATCCTTCCATCTGCATGTTTAAACTTAAGTTCATTCATAAGGTGGTAGTAGTCATCGTCTTCCAGACCTAAGTTTTTATATGCAAAAACTACAGCGTCTGAAAATTCTCCTAATGCTTCTTTTCTAGCTACTGTTGGGGATAACCCTTCAGCTATTTTAGCTTGCGTTATACTCTGAATCATTCCATTTTCAGAATCGAATACAGCGTTAAAATTTAAGTTACCACTTTTACTATTTTGAATTGTACCAATAATG
>Ga0181414_1000642_pt1 | contig 10583 bp, 13 predicted proteins | sample 37SPOviralmetaG_FD_130139 | JGI IMG/M metagenome (GOLD analysis project Ga0181414, IMG submission 130139) | Marine viral communities from the oligotrophic San Pedro Time Series (SPOT) site, San Pedro Channel, CA, USA - 37 SPOT_SRF_2012-11-28 | ecosystem: Environmental > Aquatic > Marine > Strait... | reverse complement strand
TATATTTATTATTAAATAAAATGGTATATTGAATTGTATAATTGTATAGTAATTTACGAACATATAAAAAAATGAAAAATGAAATCACAAAAAAAAATGAAAAAAAAAAAAAAAAAAAAAAAATATAAAAAAATTTTTATAAAATTTAAAAAAAATTAAAAAAAAAAAAAAAAAAAGAAAAAAAAAAAAAGCAAAAAAATATGTGAATCCAAATCCAAAAAAATGAAATGTATGTAAGTTAGTATACAATTATACCACTCAAATATACACTTTTTAATTAATATAAAGATTGTAAAATACTGTATAATATGTCTGAACAATTACGTATAATATTGCCTACTAAAATATGGAACTCTTTGCCACCTGAGTTGTGGAGTTATGTTGAACAAATAGTAGAAGCTATGGAATATGAGGATTTATGGAAGAAACAAAGAGACAAAATAAAAGAAAAAAAAATAAGAAAAACATTAAGAATTTATTATGAAAATTTGTTTTATAAAGGATATGGAAGGGACTGTATGTTAGAAATGATGGACAAAAAAGCAAAGGAATATGGTATAAATAATTTTCGTGAAAGAATGTATAATAAAAAAGAACAGTTCTTATCTCTTCCTGCACCATCCAAAAAAAGAACTATAGTTGGATCTTTTTACAATTAATTAGTTGTTTTATTTTTGTAATTTATTTTGTTGTATATTTGTATATGCCCAAAAAACAATCAGAATTATTTGAAGGTGCTGAAGAAGAACCAGTTGCTGAACCTGTTGCTGAACCAGTGGCTGAAGAACCACCAAAACCAAAACCAAAAAAGGAACGTAAGAAACGTGTATTAACAGAAGAACAGAAAGAAAAGTTAAGAGAACAATTGAAGCGTGGTCGAGAGAAAAGTCTTGAGACAAGACGTAGAAATAAAAAAATGAAAGAAATGAAAAAAGACAAAGCAAAAGATGCTGAAGATGTTGAATTATTTGAACATTTACAGAAAAAAAAAGAACGTTCTGAAAGTGTGCAAAAAGAAAGAAAAAGTGAAAATGAAATATTAAAAAAAAAATTAGAAGAAATGGAAAAAAAACTTTCAACAATTCATGAAAATAAAGTTATTGAAAAACCAAAAGAAACACCAGCACCTGCTCCAGCACCAAAACAAGTAGAAAAACCAAAACCACGTCCACCAACACCTACGCCAACAAAAATAAGAAGTTCTATTCTTCCTGGTGGAATGACTTTAGAAAGTTTAAGGATGCTTTGAATACTTAACATAATCTATTTCCTCAAAATCACGAGATAAATACATCTGCTCAAAATTATTAGAATAATTAATTATTAAGGCATCATGTTTTTCTCTCACATTGTCACGAAACATATTTATGAATTGTTTTTTTGTTTGCAAATAATTATTTTCTTTTTCAATTAATTCCAATTCAGCATTACTTTGGTTAAATATAACTAATCCTGTTGAATTAGACCTAATTGTGTTTGATGCTTGAGAATATTGCTGAATTAAAACAACAATAGAAATTCCAAACTTTCTTGAATTACAGAATAATTTTTGGATCATTCCAAAACGATTTTGATTAGAGAATTGTCCAGAAAATCCAAAATCATCAATTACAATTAATTTTTGTCTCGGTTTTTCACCCTCAGCAACTGCTTCATGAAATTCTTCAATTAATGATTCATATAAAACTTGGAGTGTATCATCATCTATTGTTTCAAATAGATTACGTTCCTCAATGTCTTTTTCCTCAATAATTGTTCTCATTTTTTCATCAGCCATTATGTTGGGTGCAAAAATAAAAATATCATCTCCATCAAAAATGTTTTTGTATTTTAGTTTATCGTTCAAAATAATATTTGTTAAAAAGTTGGATTTACCACCACCAGAACGAGACACTAAAAGTAAACGAAAGTTTACGTCAAACAGTTTATCTAGTTTAACTACGTTTTTATCTGTCTTATCCTTGACCTTTAGAATTTTGAGTTTATTAGGCATATATAATATATATATTAGATTTATATGTCAGATAACGAAAATAAATGTGAGAATTGTCAGAACAGAGAAAATACAAGTGAATCTATGTTAATTGACTTATCAAACCAAATGAAAGAAAAGTTTGAAAAAAACGAAGCAGAAGTAAATAAACTTAGAAGAGACAAGTTTCACACAGAAGTTGAGATGATGACATGGTTTGGTATGATAACTGCGTTAGATAGAATATTAAGTGATGGCAGTTGTCCACCTGAAATACAGACTGTAAGTGAGATATTATGCAATCAAGCAACCGACTGGGTAAGATTAAGATTAACAGAGAATAATATTAAAATACCAGATTTTGAGATACTTGATATAAATGTTGAATTATTAACAGATAATAATATTAATGAATAATATATGGGAGATATTGATTATCAAGATTATCAGAACTTAGCAGAAACATTAGCAGGAGATCAAGTTGCTGGAACTGTAGCACAATATACAAGTATGATAAAAGACCCCGAGATGTTAGGACAGCATTTATTATCTGATGCTGGTGCATTTATGCTCCACGATAAAGTAAGAGATGGAATAAAGGGTATTGGAAAAGCACTTAATTTTTCCGAAGACGATATTACTGGATTAATGGGTGAGATTGGCTCAGGTGCGTCATCAGCTGTTGGTGCTATTGGAAAATTATCAAAAGATATTAAAGGTGCTTTAAATGACAGATTTGGAGATTATGCTAAAAGGTTCAGAGGACATACCTCACCAGAAAATGAAGTGATACAACCAAGACAAGATTTAAGTGAGTTTGCCGATGAAGCGGTAGCACGTATTCCTGGTGGAAGAACTCATGGTTTATTGCCATTTGAAACACAACGTGCCGAAGATGAATTCTCATCGTCAGCCAATCCTGCTGCTGCTAGAAGCGTTGGTGCTCCTAATCCACAGGCAGAAGAAGAAGCAACTCAACAGAGAGAAGCAGGAGCGAGTGAACCAGAACAATCAGACTTAGATAGATTGACTGATGAAGATGCTGAGAGTTTATTTAGACCACCTCCTCCTACTGGTGCTCAAGACATGCAAAATGCTGCAAACCCTGGAAATGATACATCTGCTGCCAATGATGCTAATTCTAGAAATGCCAATGACCAAGATCCAGACCAAAATCTTAAAGATGATGCTGAAAAAGATCTTAAACGTGGTGCTGAAAAGGATGTTGAAGAAGATTCTGCTGAAGCTGCTTTAGATATTGACCCTGTGACTGCTGTTATTGGCGTAGGTGCACTTATTGGCTCATTTTTCCTCCATCCTCATCAGGAGAAAGAAATAGCTAAACCGACAGTTGGAACTAATTATTCCGTTCAAATTGGGGCATAAAACTAAATACTCAAAATAATGTAAATAAATAATCTTATAATAATCCAATGGCGAATATTATTAGATATGCTTCTAAACAGGGTGAATTGGATGTTGGTGCTGATGGAACAAAAAAACTTTTAGACTTTAGCATTCCTGCTAACAGTGGAACATACGATTTATCAAAATGCTACGTAGACCTTTCAATCAGGGGTATTTTTGTTCAGGCAACCGCTGTTCATAATACAGTATCAGGTGATAGCACTGGTGTTTTTGCTGGATCTGCTGAAATTCAGGAGAATCAACCTGCTGCTGCTGACGCTAATAACAGACTTAATTATACTACAGCGGTTAATGCTTCCGGTGCTGTTTTAGTTAAAAACTGCGAAGTAGTTTCATCTTTAAGGGGTAGAATTGCTGCCTCAAGAAATGTCCGTGTTATCCGTGGAAATCTTTCTGCTTACAATCAAAGCAGTGAAGAACGAAGAGATGAGACCACGAGAGTTGGTGGTTCACGTCAGCCAAGAAATCCATTTGAGTTTGGAAACCTTGCTGAGTTAACTGGCGAAGGACAAGAACCATCACAACAAAAAAATCTTGGTGTCAAGATTCATCTTAAGGATCTTGTCAACTTTGGTAAAGTGCAAAACTATGATTCAGCCAAGATGGGACGTCTTGATATTCATTTAGAGATGGAAATGAGTGAGGAGAATGGTGGACGAATTGTTTACAGACAAAACTTTCTTGCTGGTGGTGCTCCTTGGAATGCAAGACAGAAATTAGAGGCAACTCTTCCATTATACAATGCTTTGGATAATGTTCCTGCTGCTGTTGTTCCTGGTGGACAGACTGCCGACCCTACCTCTGTTCAGACCACTGCTAAGTATACCAGCGTAAAGGATAGTCCATTTTGGGTTGGACAAAAACTCAGTATTACATGTGCTGCTGCTGCAGCCGGTGCTGCTACATTTACAAGGGTTCATAAGATTAGAAGTATTGTCCACAATGATGGTGGAGCAGTTGCTGGTGATAAAGGCAAACTTGTTCTTAATCTTGATACGACTAACCTTAATGTCCAATTAACTGCTGGACAGCAATTACAGCAGATGACTGCTGTGTCAGTTGACCCTGTTGTCACTTTTGCCTGTGATAGCCAAGACTTGGTTTGCTCTGTGTCTGATGCTCCTGGTGCTGATAGTCTTGACTATTCAGAATATCATTTAGTTGAGGACAATGTTGCTGCTGGAACGCAATCTCTCCAGAGAACTTATCAAATTCCACCAAATACAATTAACTGTGTTGTATTGTTTCCATCTCCAATCTACTCTCACGATTTTATTAGCACTTACCGAGTTTCAATTAATAATGAATCACTCACCACGAGGGATGTTGAATATGGTTCTGCCGAACACATTGACTTGCTTAAAAAATCTGCTATGAACCGTGGAATGAAACTTAAAGATAATAATGAACAATTACAGATAAGTGCTGGACGACAGGGACAGGATGCTTCATATCTTGCTGTTAAGTCAATCCAGTTTCCAGTGCCACTCTCATCAGCAACTCAGTTGCTTGACTTAGAAGTCAATCTTGATGCTGCGCGAACTTTTACTGGAAGAGTGAACCTCTTTTTTGAACAAGTTAAGTCTGTATAAATATTATACAAATACATTTACAACACAATTAAGTTAATTATTTAGTAAAAATAAAATAAATAATTAACATATATGGCAAACATTCAATATCACATGGTTGAACCTGAGAATAACAACGCAACTGGAAGTTATACCGAATTTAATACGGCCGATTTTGTCTTGACTGGCTCTGGAAGAAAATACTTGAAAAACTCACTCCGTCTTGAGGGAACAATTGTTGTTAAGAAAAACAACGTTGAAAAAACTCTCCTTGATGATTTTAGATTGGATAATATGATTGGATTTCATGGTATGATTGAATCCGTTTCCACCGAAGTCCAGTCAATGTCTCAGATTGAGAACTTGAACCAATATCCAGTTTATGCAAAAATGCAAACTGCCTCATCAATGGATGGACAAGATTTATGCCGTGCTGATTATGTTGCTGAGGGACGTGGGGCACTCGATGCTAATGGACGATATGTTCTTGAGGCAGTGAATGCTTCCAATAAACAGGCAACTGGTGCTGCTGCTGTCCAATCAAGTGAAAGCCCATTCTGTATTAAACCAAATATGTGCTTGAACAGAATGACTGGTGGTGATTATTCATTTGATAAATATGGATACATTAAGATGTCATTTAACTTTGCTCGTTCTAACCATTTTCTTTTTGGTTTAGATTGTGATGCTACAATGAGTTATGAAATTAAAAACTTGAAAATGAGATATACAACTGTTCCAGAGGATGGTAAAGATGTTAAGATTCTTATGAATTCTTTTGTCTCAATCAAAAGCACGATGAACTCTCAGAACGCTGCTCTCCAAGCACGTGTTCCATCTGATGCTGTTTTAGGTGTAGCTATTTCATTCCTTGAACAAGGTGATGAATCATCCGCTCAGGAGAATGCTTATCAATTGCAAAAACTTCCATCAATTAGAAGTTTGAAGTTTATGTTTAGTGATACTCAAAACAGATTTATTTCATATACTATTGATGAGGTGAGTGATATGCTTGATCGTGGTGTCCGTTCACTTAGATATGCTGGTGTGTCATCTGCTCAGCCAGACATGCTCCACGGCAATGAAGGATTTATTATTGGAACTCCATTTAACCAAGTTGCTTCTTTAAGAAACCAAAAATTCACCACACAGATTGAGACTGATAATGGTTCAATGTCGGTGAGGCCATACCTCGTACGACAATTCTTCCATACTTTAATCTCCATCTAATCTATAATGCCAGTTCACTACGGAAATAGTAAACCAAAGAAAGCACCAAAGAAAGAACCAAAAAAATCCAAACCTAAAAAGGGTTCTGCTGCTATGAAAAAGCGAATGGCTGCTATGAGGGCGAAAATAGGTAAAAAATAATAGAATAAATGTAAAAGTAATAATAATGTTTTTTTAATATTATTATTATTTAAATGGCTGCTTACTCTGGAAATATTAAGACACGTTATTTAGACCCACGATCTTCAGATCAAACTCATTGCGAATTTAGATTGGACAACGATACTGGTTATTATTCCAATATGAGAATTCTCCATCTTGGTTTAGTCCGTGCTGGACGAGACACTTATTGTGATATGGCTGGTGTATACGGTAAGATTAGAACAATCTCTCTCCGTTCCAACGGACAAGTGCTTTCAGAATTAAGAAGGGCAAACTCTTATCTTGCTTTTTTGAATTCATTGGCTGACAATAGCACACAGAGAGACCAAAACTCACAAGAGAAAAAAACTGTTTTATCTCTTGATATTGATTCACAATTGCAAAACCTTGACCGAAGGCGTGATAATGCTACTAAGGCTGTAGCTGATGGTATTCTTGGAAGACAAGTTTCTCTTGGTTATTTACCACTCAATCTTTGCTTTCCAATCCTTAACGAGATGGCTCACCTTGATACATCAGTCTTTAGAAACTTATCAGTTAGAATTGAATATGAATCACGAATTCCATTTCAAGTAAATGGTAATCAGAATGTTGCTGTTGAGTTGCACCCTGAGCCAGTCCTTGCATGTGATGAGATTATGGACAAGTCAGTTGTTCAAAAATTATCAAGTGCTTTCAAGGGTGCTGTATGGAATGAAGTGGAACACGATTCATTTATTGTTCCATCAAACGCTGCCGTTGCCGATGCTGGTGCTGATGCTGGACAGTTTGTCCAGAGTGTTTCACGAAAACTTGTTGGATATAACGACAAATATGTTTCACGTATTGTTATGATGAAGAACGGTGTGTCTGCTGCTAACAACAGCGGTAATACCGCTATTGGTTATGGTGAGTATGCTTCCAAGGCTCAATTCAAGGAAGCGGTGAACTTTGCTATAAACGGTAAAAATTTATTCTCAGGAAAGGGACTTGATAATGATGCCCAGAAACTCATGCTTTTAGCAGACACTTGGGGTGCTGGTGCGGTTGCTCCATTTGACCACTTGCTTTGCGTTGGATTGGAAGACCAGAATACTGCCACTATTGGTGCTAGAACTATTCTTGCTGGAGATTTAAGAACAGAAGGTAAACGTCCATTGAATACTAATCCTGATGGAACAGCTAATTCACAGAACCAAAAAGTTGGACAGTATTCATTCATTGGCTGTGCTATTGAGGATAGAATTAAGGACTTCCAGGTGGATTATGAGAGAACAACTCTTAAGGATAGTCAAGCACAGAAACCAGTGTCCGGTCAACTCAATGTAAACTTTTACGCTGAGGTGAGAAAACAGATTCAAGTGATGGGTGATAAATTCTTGGTTTCCTATGCATAATTATTCTAACCAAATAATATCTCTTGGTAAATTCATTTTATAACAATAATAAAAACAATCAAAATTACATTTATTATTTGTCTCTTTGCTTCCATCTGTATTTACTTTTTGAAACTGAATTCTTTTTCTTGGAATAATAATCTGAATACCCTTATCTTTCCATGTTCTAAAATATTGAGTATAAATTTTAGAACTTGGAAATATTAAAATGAATGGTTTATCCAAAACATATAATCTATTCATAACTTCTTTTGCACTTGAGAAAGGTGGATTAGAAACAATAATATCACCTAGATTATTATCATAAAAATCAACAGGTTTATGAATAACATCATATCCTAATTCTTTTAAATATTTACCGCTTTCACCGTCTCCATAAAATGATTCCCAAATAACTTTGTCTTTTGGAATATAATCTTTAATATTTTCCCAAGCACTTTTAGGTGTCATATAATCATCATGTTTTAAAAATGTTTTTGTATGAAATCCTGCCATAAATAATTGATACATTTATATATTATCTTTTTGACTAATGACATAAAGTTCTAGGAGATCTAGTCTGTCTATTTCTTTTAGTGTTTCTTCAACTGAAATTCCGAATGATGAATTCCAAGCAATTAAGTCTTCAATCTCTTCAATGTCCATTATGGTAATATAATATATAATTAATTATTTAAACTTGTTAGCCAATTAAAAAATGTTTTTATTGATAATGAATATAAGATATATTTTTTGTCTCTAATTATCTCTGTCAGCACCACGTTCTGCTAACCATTCCTCAAAGTATTCTTTCATCAGTTCGTTGAAATGTCCCTGTCTTCCTAGTGCGTGTATATGCTCCCTGAATGCTGGAAATAAGTCATCCATTAACGTGAATTCATCTGCAAACTGATCCAGCGAGAAGATGTTTCCAAAAAGCATAACATTATCATACAACGATAATATTGTGGATGTAATTGTATTTGCCGCTATCGTAGATCCTGGTGCTAGTTCCTCATCATCTTTGCCGTCCGTTTCGTCCAGCTCACAATCGTCTGTTTCTGGATTGTATGTTCCGACCTTAACGTAATCACCTGTTTCCATAAAGATTGCGTGATTGTAGATTTCGTTCGTGCTTGGATTTAGTAGGTATTTCTTGCCAGGGTCGGAGAGGAACGACACTTCCTCCACCTTGTCTTCGTCGTCTTCTTTTTCATCATAATCACCCCAATCACCGATTTCATTCTTCTCAAAATCACACAACATTATCAACCCATAATCAAGGTCGGCGTGTTTGTCACAAAATGCTTTTGCTTCGTGAAGTGTATCAAAATATTCCACATCAGGATTTTCAGCACAGCACACTTTATAGTATTCTTTTTCTTCATATTCCTCTGGATATTCATCTTTATGACATTCATCGCAAGTCAATTCATAATCTTCCAAAGCATCACGATATGTTCTGTGAGTTGCTGGACGTGTATCGCAAGTCCAGCACCGCCGAACTTCTTCGTCGTCCGTTTCGTCCTCTCCTGGAATATGCTCATCAGTCCAGTCATTTATCATTTCCACGTTGTCCTCGTTCGTGTCGGTTTGATAATGTCCGTCGTTAAAGAAGTCCTCTCTTTTATAGAGGGTTTCCTGTCCGTCTTCGTCAATATGAAGGATTGCATCGTCCTTGTCGTCATCACCGTTCCACGTGATGTGTTTGCCGTATTTGTTTGCCATCTCTATACATTTCTCCATATATTCCAGCCACTCAGTAAACGCTTTTTCTTTACTTCGTGTCCAGTAGTATTCGTAGCAACAGTATGTTGCCCGTCCACCCATAAGGGAAAGTAGAAGTTGTTTATCGGTTGTTTTGTCCATCAAACATTGAACACGTCCCCACCGAAAAGTTTGCTCAGGGTTTTGGACAAGAGACATTTTGGTTGGTTTTTTGGTGCTTTTTTTGGTTGCTTTTTTGAGTTTGGTGAGATGTGATACCAAAGTTTCCAAAAATGTACTTCAATTAATTGCACTTTACACCGGTTTTCCTATGACACTTATAAAAGTATCTGAGCTTGTTTTTGAGTTGGTTGAGATGTGATACCAGAATTTCAAAAAAAGTATTTCAATTTATTGCAAAAACCATTGAATTCCCTATGACACTTTTAAAAATGTTTGAACTAATATGAAGCAATAATTAATTAATTGAAATGAATTTTCATGAAAATAAATAATTAATTATGGACAACTTTGTCTCTATCCCAGATTTTCCAGATTACTTTATTAATCGTAAAGGTGATGTGCTGTCTAAAAAATGGAATAAAGAAATAATATTAGAACCAGCAATATCAAACGGATATTTAATGGTGTGTTTTAGAAAAGATAAAAAATCTTATAATAAAAGAGTTCATAGACTTATAGCAGAAATATTTATTCCTAATCCAAATAATTATTTATGTGTAGACCACATAAACAGAGATAGAAAAGATAATAGATTAGAAAACTTAAGATGGACAACACAGATGGTAAATTGTCAAAATCAATCAAAAAGAAATGATAATATATCAGGATACAAAAATATTCATTATTGTAAACGTGAAAATAAATGGAGAGTAATCATAAAAAGAAATAAAAAAGTTGTATGTGATAGAATATTCAAAACAATAGAAGAGGCAGTTGCATATAGAAACAAAGTGTTGAAAGAATTGAAAGAAGTTATAATAGATTGAGGAAGAGACAATCGGTACTCGAAATAAAAATAAAAATAAGTAAAAAGCAAAATAGCTATTTTTTACTTACTTACTATTTTTATTTATTTTAATTTGTCTCTTTGAATATTTTGAGATAGTGAATTACAATTACAAAAGTTGTTTAGTT
>Ga0181414_1000637_pt1 | contig 10612 bp, 10 predicted proteins | sample 37SPOviralmetaG_FD_130139 | JGI IMG/M metagenome (GOLD analysis project Ga0181414, IMG submission 130139) | Marine viral communities from the oligotrophic San Pedro Time Series (SPOT) site, San Pedro Channel, CA, USA - 37 SPOT_SRF_2012-11-28 | ecosystem: Environmental > Aquatic > Marine > Strait... | reverse complement strand
TGGTGGGAATATATCAGGATATTTAAAAAGTCCTTCTCCTTTAAAGCCTGAAACTATTGAGCAGTTAAGATATAGCTGGAATCAAAAGTATTCAGGGACAGGTAACTCTCATACTACAGCAGTCCTCCCTAATGGGATGGAATATCATAGATTAAATTTAACTCCAGCAGACTCAGACTTATTGAGACAGATGGAGTTTACTAGAGAGGAGATAGCTTCTATTTTTGCAGTTCCTCCTTCTCAGATTGGAATCATGAGAGATTCTTCTTCTAGAGCAAATGTAGAAGAACAGTCTATTATGTTCTATAGAAATTGCCTACTTCCTTATCTAATAAATTGGGAACAGGAATTGAATAAAAAACTACTCAGAGAAGATGAGAAAGATTCTCTATTTTTTGAGTTCAATGCTTCAGGGATTCTCAGAGGAGATATTGAAAGCAGATATAATAGTTATGCTATAGCTATTCAAAATGGATGGCTTAGTAGAAATGAAGTAAGAGAATTAGAGAATCTGAATAAAGAAGAAGGACTCTCAGATTATTTAGTTCCATTAAATATGGCTGATGCCAATAAAGATTTGACAGATGAAGAATAATATAGAGAGAAGAAATATAAGCTCCTCAGAATTTGAAGTAAGAGAGGCTGAGGATGGATCTTTTATCATTGAAGGATATGGCTCTGTTTTCAATAGTGAGTCTAAAAATTTAGGAGGATTCTATGAGTATATTAGTCCTGATGCTTTTCGAAATGCAAATATGACTCAAACAGTAGCTTTAATCAATCATGATAATAATTATCCATTAGCTAGAAGTCCTAAAAACTTACAGCTCACAATAGATGAGAGAGGACTTAAATATACTATCTCTTTAGGGAATCAGTCTTATGCTAGAGATTTATATGAAAGTATTAAAAGAGGAGACATAACTTCTTCATCTTTTGCTTTTACTATAGCTGATGGAGGAGATTCTTGGGAGAAAAGAGATGGTAAATTAATTAGAACTATAGAAGAAATAGATATGTTATATGATGTTTCTGCTGTAACAAATCCAGCTTACTCATCTGCTACAGTCTCTGCAAGGTCATTAGAAAAAGTAGAATCCTTAACTGCTGAAAAAATTGAGGAAAAAGATGAGGAAAAGAAAACTCCTCAGAGTTATTATCGAAAATTAAAATACATTTTATTAAAAAAGAAAACAAAATGAACAGCGTAAAACTAAAAGAAGAAAGAGCTTCAGAAATGGAAAAACTTTCTACAATGGTAAAGTTAGCAGAGACTGAAACTCGTGAGCTAACAGCAGATGAGACAGTAGAATTTGACTCACTATCTGCAAAGATTGACTCTATCAATACAAACATTGAGAGAGCAGAAAAATTAGAGTCTTTAAATGCTTCAATGGCTGCTACTTCAGGAGTAGATTTAACTCCTAAAGTTTCTAAAGAAGTTTCTGAGTATCGTTTTACTGATGCTGTGAAAGCTGCTTATACAGGTCGCATGGATGGACTTGTTAAAGAAATGGATCAGGAAAGTAGATTACAAGAGCCTAATCGTTTATTAAGAGGTGTGGCTATTCCTATGTCAGTCTTACAGCAGAGAGCTGATGCTAATGCTATAGCAGTTCCTCCTGTTGAGGTAGGATCTTATACAGATCAATTATTTGCTAATTCAGTTCTTAGAGAAGCTGGAGCAAATATTTACACAGGGATGACAGGTGATAGAAAAATGCCAATTGTTCAAAATGTAGCTTCTTCATGGGTAGCAGAATCTACTTCTAATGTAACTGAAGTAGAAGCTATTGGAGATTTAACTTCTGTAGCTTTAGAACCTAAGAAATTAATTTCTGTAGTTAATATGACTTCTGAATTACTTACTCAAAATACAGGAGCAGAAGCTGCATTCCGTAGAAATATGGCAGCTTCTCAGATAGCTACTTTAGAAAAATCATTATTACAAGCTGGAGCTACTACTACTGGCGGCCCTGATTCTATTTTTAATGATGCTGCTGATATTACAGGAGATGCTTTAACTGCTGCAATAGCTTACACAATGGAAGGCAACTTAATTGGTGCTGGTGTAAATCCAGCTATAGCTCGAATGGTATTCTTATTTAATGCTGCTGCTTTAGCTACTGCAAAAGGTTTAGCTGCTGTATCTTCAGTATCTCCTTTAGTAGATCCTATTGCTAAGACTTGTAATGGTTATAATTACTATGTTTCTTCTAATGTTGGTCATGGAGGAGCTGCAGCAGATCAAGTACTCTTCATAGATGCTAGTCGTGTACATATTGGTGTATTTGGAAGTTTAGACCTCATTTTTGATCCATTCAGTTTAGCTGGAGCGGGGCTTGGAAGAATTGTAGCTAATTCTTTATTTGATGGTGTAGCAACTACTCCAACAGTAATAGCTAATAAAATTACTTCATAAATTTGATTAATAATTAAGAGAGGGAGGAAACTCCTTCTCTTTTACCTTTTTTTTATATGTCTTATAATTATGTGTCTTATGCTACAGGAGTTCCAATGAGTTCTCAGACTTCTCCTCAACTAGGGAGATATATTATGACTACAGCTCCTACTGCTAAAGCTTTGACTGTTACAGAAGTTAGAAATCATCTAAAAATTTCTACTACTTCAGAAAATACTTATTTAGATAATCTTATTGATGTAGCTACTGAGATGGTGCAGAATTATACTTCACAAACTATAATTACACAGACTATAGATTTACATTTACCTTATTTTATGAATAGGATTAATATTAATAGAAGTCCTATTTCTAGAATTAATCATGTTAAATATTATGATTCTAGTAACTCATTACAGACAGTAACTGATACTAATTATGAAACTTCTTTAGGAGTAGAAGATTCTTCAGATCAGTCTCCTGTAATTTCTACAATTATTCCTTCAAAGAATTTTAGTTATCCTGATACTTATCCTAGAATGGATGCAGTACAAATTAGATTTACTTGTGGATATGATGCAGCAACTACAGTTCCTGAAGTAATGAGACAGGCTATGCTTATTATTATAGGTACTTTATATCTTAATAGAACTGATATGGTTTATAAGATGCCTACTCTTTCTGAGTATTTACTTAATCCTTATAGATTAAATGTATTGTAATGGCTGAGGAAAAAATACAGGCTGGTTTATTTTCTGATGAAGTAACTTTAGAGTTAGGTAATTTAAGTGTAGCTAATGATTATGGAGAAAGCACAAATTCATGGATTACTACAGGAAGTAGATGGGTTAAAATAGATTATCTTTCAGGCTCTTCTAATGTAAAAAATGATGTAGAGCAAAGATTACAAAAAATAAAATTGACTGGTCATTATGATGATTTTAAAAGTACTTTATTAAGTGGTAATGAGACATTTTTATTTAGATTTAAGATTTATAATATAGCTTCTACTAATGTTTTTAGTTATTATTATATAACAGAAGTTAAGCCTATAGGTTTTAGAAATAGAGAATTTGTTGAAATATATTGTAAAGGAAGATATTAATGGCAACAGCTAACTTTGGTAAAGATCAATGGTCTATAAAAGTAGATCAGACTCAGATAATTAATCTAGAAAAGTTAATGAAGGAAGTAGCTGGAGTAATGACTAAGCAAAAATATAAACAGTTTAGAACTAAAATAGCAAAACAAGGAGGGAAGATAATACAGAAAGAGATAAAAAATAGAATACCTAAAAGAAAAACTCCTCTAGGAGTAACAGGAAGATATTCTACTCCTAAATTATTTGGAAAGATGAAAGCTCCTAAAGGAATGGGTATAGTAACTACATATCAGCCTGTAGGAACAGCTAAGAAATCAGTAAAAGTATTTCAGTCTAGATTAAATAGAAAATATTCTGATGTAACTGTTGGGCCGATGACAAAAAGAAATAATAAAAATCCTAGATTTGATGGTTGGTATGTAAGATTTTTAGAACAAGGAACTACTCATTTTTCAGCTCAAAGACCTATACAAAGAGGTTTAGTGGCTGGAAAAGATAGAGCTTTAAGAACTATGGAAAAGTTATTAATTGAAAAATTTGAATTAGTAGGTAAATATCATGGCAGTAGGTAAGGTAATAAATAACATACTTATTAATGATTCAGGAGTACAAACTTTCTTTACTAATAATGGAGGGGGAAGTCCTAGAGTATTGCCTATAATTTTTCCTGATCCATCAAAGACTCTCCCTGAAACAGTTACTCCTTCTATATTATATGAAATAAATAATACAGAGCCTACTTTAGTAAAAGGACAGACTTCTCCTGTAGATGTGTTTCAGGTATCAGTTACTGTCTTAAATGATAGCTATGCTCAAAGTCAAGAATTATCTACTCTAGTTAGAACTGCCTTAGATAATTTTTCAGGGGTTAATTCTTCAGTTAATGTAGATAATATTTACTTTATTGATGAGGATGACAACTTTATACAGAATGTTCATGAGGGACAAAGTGGAATCTTTGTTGTAGAGCAGTTATATAAAATAAGAGTAAAACAATGAAAATATATTTTAAACAAAAGTATTATAAGATGTGGAAAACTATGGAGGTGGGAGACTGTGCTAATGTATGCTTTCAAACAGCTAAAAGATTAGTAGCAGATGGTGTAGCATCTTATGAGGAAGTGAAAAAAGTAATAAAAACAAAAAAGAAAAAAGTAAAAGAAAATGGCAACTAATAATGTAATTAATGGAACTGATATAGGTCTTTATATAGCTGATGCTGTAGGAGGAACTTATACACTAATAGCCTTTAGTACTGATGCAAGTCTTTCTCTAGCAATGGAAACTAGAGATATAACTAATAAAGATTCTTCAGGATTTAGAGAGCTACTAGAATCAACTAGATCAGGAAGTATGTCAGGTAATTTCCTATATGCTGAAAGAGATGGGGCAGCTAGTCCAGCAGCTGTATTTGGGTTTGATAATTTATGGACTTTTTGGAATACTAGAGCTAAAATTTTTGTTAAATTTAACACAGGAGTTTCAGGAGATAAGTATTATACTGCTGCTTGTTATATAACTTCTTTAGAGGCTTCAGCTCCTACAGAAGATAATACTACTTGTTCAATAACTTTAGAACTTACAGGAGCAATAACAGAAGCAACTAATTAATCTATAATATGACTACAGTAAATTTAAATGAAAAAGATTTTCCTATTCACTTTGGAATAGGTACTTTAAGAAAGTTCTCATCTGAGGCAAAGATTCCTATAGCTAAGTTTAGCAATGGTAAAATGATGGAAGAATTGACTTTAGATGATTTAATGACTATGATATTCATAGCCTTTAAAGAAGGACATAGAAAAGCTAAAAAGAAATTTTCTTTAGATATAGATGCTGTATGTGATTTAATAGATGATACAGAGGGAGGACTTGAAAAAGTTATGGGAGTTTTTTCCGATACAATGCCTTTTTCTGAGGGAAAGTAAAAGAAGGCTCAGGGGAAGATAATTCTTCTGAGCCTATTACTTTTGATACAATAGATCAGCAAGGATTAGGAGTATTAAAATTAACTCCTGAAGCCTTAGATGATTTAACATTCAGACAGTATGATAATGCTTTAAAGGGTTATTATAAGAATCAGGAAACTATAGAGAGGTCTGAATGGATTAGATGTAGATGGCAGACTACTCTTCTTCTAAATATACAGATGGAGAAAAAGAATAGATTAAAGCAGAAAGACCTAATAGAGTTTGAATGGGAAAAAGAAAATAAGAAAAAACTTACTCCTGAAGAAATAAAAAATTTACAAAACAAATTAAAAAAATTTTAGATGAACTCTAGACTTAATGTATTAGTAGGAGCTAAAATACAGGGATTAGAAAAGGGCTTAAAGAAGGCTCAGAGATCCATGAGAAAATTCTCTAGAAGTACTGAGAAACTAGGTAGGTCATTTACTAGGTCTTTAACTCTTCCTTTAGCTGGATTTGCTGCTATGTCTATTAAGGCTTTTGATACACAAGCAAAAGCAGAAGCAGCCTTAAATACAGCTTTAGCGGATAATGAACAGGCTTTCAAATCTCTTACAGAACAAGCTAAAGAACTTCAGAAAATTACTTTATTTGGAGATGAGGAGACTATAGCAGCTCAAACTATGTTAGCTACTATGGGACTAGAAGAGGAAGCTATTAAAAGGCTGATTCCTTTAGTTCAAGATATGGCAACTGCTAAAGGAATGAATCTTACTGCAGCAGCAGATTTAGTAGCTAAGTCTGTAGGAAGTTCTACTAATGCTTTATCTAGATATGGTATTACGATTGAGGGAGCTGTAGGAAGTACAGAGAGGCTAGATTCAGCAGTAGGATCTTTATCTACTATGTTTTCAGGTCAAGCTCAGGCAGCAGCAGAATCAGGGACAGGAGCTTGGACTCAGCTAAAAAATGCTTTTATGGATTTTTCAGAAGAAGTAGGAAAGTCTTTACTTCCTTTGATGGAGCCATTAAAAGAAAAATTAGAAAAAATTACAGAAAAACTATCATCTCTAACTAAACAGCAAATAGCTACAGGGATTAAATTTGGTTTATGGATTGCTGCTATAGGCCCAGCTTTATTAGTTTTATCTTCTTTAGTTACTGCTATAAGTTCTATAGGAGGAGCTTTAATGAGTACTTCTAAAGCTACTATAAAATTATTAGGAAATTTAAAAAAGTTAGGTAAATGGCTTGTGACTAATCCTTATTTAGCTTTAGCTGGAGCTTTATTTTCTATAGCTGCAGGCTTTTTAATATCTAGTGTTAGAGCCAATAGATTTACAAACTCTTTAAAAGGAACTACAGCTCCTGTAAAAGATATTACAAAGAGATTAAAAGAAATAAATTTAGAATTAGAAACTACAGGAAAAAATAATTTTCAGCTTATAAGAGATGAATTATTAGCTAAAAGAGATTCTATTAAAGAACAAATAAAACTAAATGAAGATTTATTAAATTCAGAAGAAAGTCTCTCAGATTTAGCTGGTGAAGCTGGAATTTTTGAATCTATGATGAGAGCGCAAGAGGCTACTCAAAAAGTAAAAGATTTAAAATTTCAATTAGTAGAAATAGATACAACTTTAAAAAATACTACAAAAGCAGAAAAAGATTTTAATAAAGGATTAAATACTACTATTATAGCTACTGATGAATTAGGTAATTCAGTAGCTTCATTAGGTAAATCTTATGGTGAATGGGTGGGAATAGATTTTAATGCTGGTTTTGAGCCTATTAAAACTGAATTAATTAATGTATCTAATCTTGTTGATAATTTAGCTAATATTTTTGCTAATAGCTTTGTAGATTTATTTGATAGAATTAAAGATTCTGAAGGAGCTTTACTTAGTTTTGGAGAAAAATTTACTCAAATAGGAAAGCAATTTTTAATTGATATAGGTAAAATGATTCTTAAAGCTACTCTTTTTGCTGCTGCTACTACACTTGTTAGTGCTGCTGTAGGGGCACCTACTTTAGGTTTTGGATCTTTAATTATGGCTGGATTAGGAATTTCAGGTATGGCTACAGGAGGCTCAATGACAGGAGGGAAGCCATATTTAGTAGGAGAACATGGGGCAGAGCTTGTAATTCCTTCAGGGAATGCTAATATTCAATCAGCTTCACAGACAGCTACTATGGGGATTCCTGATGTAAGAATTTCAGGAGAAGATTTAATCATAGTCTTTGACAGAGCTATGAGACACAGAAATACACTAGGATAAAATGGCTAATAAAGTTACTACAAATACTTTTTATTCTGATAGAGGGAATAGATATGATATAGAGATATGGGGTAAAACTTTTGCTTTAACAGGTCAAACTTTTACCACAGGAAAAGGAGGATTTAATTTATCATATAAAGGAGATGATAATAGGCAAAATGTATTAATGCCTTCAGAACTTTCATTTAATTATATAGCTACTTCTGCAACTTCTACTATAGATGAATTAATATTAAATAATATTTTAAATTCTGATTCAGAAGATTGGTTTGTAGTAGTAAAAAGAAACTTTGTTGTATTTTGGTGGGGAGGCTTGGAGGCTGGTTTTGATTCTTTAGAAAATGATTATTTTCCTTATTCAGTAACTTTAAAAGCTAATGATTATCTAGGAGATGCAATCAATAGAAAAGATTATGAAAATATAGATGATTTATCTAGAATGGCTGTTTCTGATTATACTGCTAGAATGTACACAGAGAATAGCAATATAAAAACTAATAATTATTTAGCTGATTGTTTTCCATTAGGAGAAGATGAATTATTATATAGATTTAATAATAGATGGAAGCCTAATAATATTTTAGGGTTTGGGACTGATAATAATATATTAGCCTTATTAGCTGTAGATCAAAAAGCTTTTGTAGGCTCTTCTAATGAAAATGGAAAATATTATCCAGCTAGAGCTTTTAGAGATACTTTAAAGTCATTAGGATTAAAAATGTTTCAGGCAGATGGTAAAATTAACATAGTTCAAAATAGGAGTTTATATGCTACTACTATAGATTTTAATAATGTTAAATATTCTAATATTCTTACTAAAACAGGAGTCCCTTATGTAGAAAATTATTCTCTTCTTAAAGAGGTGCAATTTGATAATTCAGTTACTCCTACAGTAGCTTCAGGCTTTATGGGAGAAGAATGGATAGAAGAGCCTGTAGATATTACTGCTGGTGTATGGCTTGTAAATAATGCATCTAAGGATAGTGCAAAGCAATTTACAGCTTCAGGATCTGCTTCTAATGTATATAGAACATTACCAAAAGGACAATATAGAGCCTCTTTTTCTTCTAATGATACTAATGTTAGTGTATCGTATATGAATTTAAGTGATTCAGGTTTAATTACTTTGCTTACTGAAAGTGGAGAGGCAAACTTTGAGCTTACTGATGCTTTAGGAGGACTTTTTGCTATTCAAACTACTCAAACAAGTGGAACAAATACTTTTGATAATGTTTCTATTCAATCAGGGACTTTTGCTCATAGAACTTTTTTAAATGGACAACAATGGAGACTAGAAAGACCTTTAAGCATTGTTAAAGGAACTTTTTCACATGGTCAGGATTATGCTGTTGCAAATAGTAATTTTCCAGCCAATGCTTCTGATACAACTTATACAGCTCCTCCTTATGCTTCTGCTATAAGTAGTATAGGAGCTTTTTCTACAGCAGCAGCAGATAATTTAGTATTACGGATTAATGTTTGGGCATCTGAATATTTTGATTATAATGCTGATAGCAATCAAATAACTCATATAGGAGGGACTATAACTTTTAAATTAAAAATTGGAAGTTATTATCTTAATGGAACTGTAGGAGGCGATTTAGAATGGACTTTAGTAAACAGCTCAGTAACTATAAATGTGCCAATATCTCATCATCAGTCAGATAGTCAATTTTTATGGATTACTCAAAATTATCCTGATGAGCCTGTTTTATTTAAGAATAATCATGATAGGACTCCTTATTATACAGGGACAGGATCAGCAGCTTATATAGGCTCTAACAGATATATTAATTTACCTTCTTTAGCTGCTGGAGGAGATGTGCAACTTCAATTTGTTAGCAATACTATTAATTATTATGTCAACCCTGATCTTTCAGATCCTTCTTCAACTCCTTCTCCAACTACTATAACAAAAAATAATTTAGTCAATAGATGGTGGACAGGTAGCAATGCTCAGGCAAATAATCCAAACTATGGAATACAATATTTTCAACTTACTTATGCTGGGGAGGCTTTAGATTCTCAGGGGATTCAATTTTCTGCTTCTTCAGGATTAGATAATTTTGAGCAAATAGATTTTGGGAATTTGCCTATAGGAATGACAGGTAATGATAATAGTACTATATACTCACTTTTAGCATGGGAAGGCTCACAATATCAACAGCCTACTACTATTCAGGTAAATGGAACAGGAACAACTTATAACATGTGTAGTTTATTATTACAGGAGTATATAGATGTTCAGCATCAGCCTTTAAGAATAGTAGAAGGAGATTTAATTATTAATGATTTTTCAGCTTTTAACACTATTGAATTAAAAAGTTCTATAACTAATTCTTTTGATCAAAATAATATGGGTAGATATGTTTTGATAAATGGAACTTTTAAAGCAGAATCTGATACTTTTTCGGGAAGTTTTTTTAAAGCTAGTTCAGTAACTACTTCTATAACTATAGATGATAATATAGTTCCTACAAAAGTTCCTGATAAAATACCTAGTAATCTTACTCCTATTGAATTTGATCATACTTTTAATCCAAATAAAATAATTCAATCTTCTAATTTTGTATTTAATCAAAAACAGTTTAATAATCGTAGTAATAATTTATTAGATATTAATAAATTTAATTCTATAGGATTAACAAGTGCAGATTTAGTAGCTGGTACTACTTATAATAAAGTAGATATAATCAATAATGCTAAAACTAAATTATTTGATAATCAAAAATTAATGCTTTACAGAGCTGATTATTCTAATGTAACTATTTTAACTAAAAATGGAGCTTCTACTACTTCAGATACAGCTTTAAATACTGATAGTTTTACTCCTTCTGTAAACTATGCAAAGGGTAGTATTTTAGCCTTAGCTACTTATGATGTAAATAATAATATAACTGCTGGAACTTCTACTCCTAAT
>Ga0181414_1000634_pt1 | contig 10627 bp, 12 predicted proteins | sample 37SPOviralmetaG_FD_130139 | JGI IMG/M metagenome (GOLD analysis project Ga0181414, IMG submission 130139) | Marine viral communities from the oligotrophic San Pedro Time Series (SPOT) site, San Pedro Channel, CA, USA - 37 SPOT_SRF_2012-11-28 | ecosystem: Environmental > Aquatic > Marine > Strait... | reverse complement strand
TTTTCAGTAATTAGATCAAATCTTACATCTTCTTTATTTCCACTACGAGTGATTACCTTCATTCTTATAATTACATATAAATTATTTCTTAAAATTAATTCGTATGTAATTTAAATAAACTAAGAAATATAGTCTTTTCCGGATCCTCCACGACTTTTGTTTTCATGCATTAAACGACCTCCTCTAGACGCGTGTTTTTGAGAAGGCATATTTCTAGTAAAACTATTAATTCTAGATTTCTTAAAATCCACAAATGAATACATAATTATGCCTATTACTAAAATTGCTAATATAATACCAACAATAAGATAATTATTCATTTAAGTTATAGATTACATTATACATTATATTATTTTTTATTAATTAAATTAAATTATTACAATCGAACCTGTATCATGTAGTTTTACAAATCTATTTTTAGATTTTGAATCTTTTTGTTTATTTAATCTTTTTTCCTCATCATTAAGTAATTTTAATGCACTGTTGTAATCTATAAATATAGGAATTTTCTTTAAAGGTTTAGATGGTTTTTTATCCATTTTAATGTATTCAGATAAATCTAATGTTTTATCTGTTTCAAATTTTTGAAGAATTGAATCTTTATCTAACAGTGATGGTTTTGAATTTTCTTTAACAGACGTTAATGTATTACTTGTCTCAAATTTTTTAAATATTGGATTTTTAGTCATTCCAAATTTTTGCAGAGGCAAATTTTTAGTTAAAGCTGATTGCGAAGATCCTATAACAGAATCTATAGAAAGTTCATCAAAAAGTCCTTGATTTATAAAATCTGGATGAGAATAGAAAATTGGAACCGGAGTTGGTGGAGCTGTAGTGGGTGGCGGAGATGTCGTTAGTTGCGGAGATGTCTTTAGTGGCGGAGATGTCGTTGGTGGCGGAGATGTCGTTGGTGGCGGCGTAGTCTTAGTGGGCGGCGGCGGAGATGTCGTTGGTGGTGGCGTAGTCTTAGTGGGTGGCGGCGGAGTCTTAGTGGGTGGCGGCGGAGTCTTAGTGGGTGGCGGAGATGTCGTTGGCGGCGGCGTTTTAGTAGGCGCGCCCCCAGAACCTTCGGGAGTAGTATCTACAGGTGCATTTGTTTGATCTAATACGTTAGGAATCGTTTGGTTGTAGTCTACTGAAGAAGAAAGATACGCGGAGGCATTTATGTAGTTCGCTGGAGCAGAAGCTGTTGAACAATGAGGTGAGACTTCGGCAACGCCGGCGTTGAAATAAATACATGCAGCGTTTGGTTGCCCGCTCTCCACAGCAGCAGCCATACCAACTTGTGAACAGTAAGTTGGATTTGTTGGTGCAAAATTAGCACAGTCATTGCCAAAACCAAGAAGATTAGCAGGATTAATACCGGAGTTAGCCCAATTTATATCCCCCATTGTTGGATAAGAAGGATTCGTCCAATCGTGGTTGATTAACGCGGTCATTTGGTTCGTGTTTAGACCAAGTAAGGTGGCCAAGCTTGATGCCGGTGCCGACATACCGTAGTTCGGAGTCGCCAATGTTGAGGGACAAGGATCACCTCCAAAAGTATCACATCCTAGAATTTGAGGCAACCATACAGGCTGATCCGCAAGCGTTACATTCGGCACGCCCGGCGGCGGCGTCATCCACAAACCTGCGATGAGTGGAGGCCCACCTTGGTTGGCATAGTTGGACGCATTCGTAGTGAACTCAATCCAGGTTTGTGGATTTGCGCCGGGCATGTTGGTCGGGTAGGCGACGAAACCGCCGTCCAGATGACTTAATTCTTTATTAATATAAAAACTATAAAGTATAATTAAAATTATACATATTGCAAATGCTAAAAATAAGATTTTATTCATTTAAGTTATACATTATAATACATTATTTTTTTAAAATTATTAATTATTAAATAAACCTTGAACAGGACCGTAATCTTGTTGCCATACAGAATCATACCAACTACTAATAGAATTTTCAGGAATAAGATTGTCATTATCAAATTTAAAAACTACATCAGCTACTGAATATAAACTTGATGGATTAGGATTAAATGATAATTTTGGATCGTTAGATGCTACTATAATCTGAGCTTGCGGAGTAATGGAAGGAACAGTAGTTATAATAGGTGGCTGTGTAGTTATAATAGGTGGCTGTGTAGTTATAATAGGTGGCTGTGTAGTTATAACAGGTGGCCGTGTAGTTATAATAGGGGTTGGGGTTGGTGCTGGAGTTGGTGCAGGAGTTGGTGCAGGAGTTGGTGCTGGAGTTGGTGCAGGAGTTGGTGCAGGAGTTGGTGCAGGAGTTGGATATGGAGTGGGTTTTAGAGTTGGCGCAGGAGTTGGATATGGAGTGGGTTCCGGAGTTGGTGCTGGAGTTGGAGATGGAGTGGGTTTTAGAGTTGGTGCAGGAGTTGGTGCTGGAGTTGGTGCTGGAGTTGGTGCAGGAGTTGGTGCTGGAGTTGGTGCAGGAGTTGGATATGGAGTGGGTTCCGGAGTGGGTTTTGGTGTTGGATATGGAGTTGGTGCTGGAGTTGGTGCTGGGGTTGGTGCAGGAGTTGGCGCCGGTGTTGGTGCCGGAGTGGGTTTTAGAGTGGGTTTTGGAGTTGGTGCTGGAGTTGGTGCTGGAGTTGGTGCTGGGGTTGGATATGGGGTGGGTTTTAGAGTGGGTTTTGGTGTTGGTGCCGGAGTGGGTTTTGGTGTTGGTGCCGGAGTGGGTTTTGGTGTTGGTGCTGGAGTTGGTGCTGGAGTTGGTGCTGGAGTTGGTGCTGGGGTTGGATATGGGGTGGGTTTTAGAGTGGGTTTTGGAGTTGGTTTTAGAGTGGGTTTTGGTGTTGGTGCCGGAGTGGGTTTTGGTGTTGGCGCCGGAGTTGGTGCTGGGGTTGGATATGGAGTTGGTGCTGGGGTTGGATATGGAGTTGGTTTTAGAGTGGGTTTTGGTGTTGGTTTTAGAGTGGGTTTTGGTGTTGGTGCCGGAGTGGGTTTTGGTGTTGGTGCCGGAGTGGGTTTTGGTGTTGGTGCCGGAGTGGGTGCCGGAGTTGGTGCCGGAGTGGGTGCCGGAGTTGGTGCCGGAGTGGGTGCCGGAGTTGGTGCCGGAGTGGGTGCCGGAGTGGGTGCCGGAGTTGGTGGATCTCCTATATTTGTAAGGACTGGCACAATTGTAACATCTTTATATGGCTTGTTATATGGCTTGTTATTTGGTTTGTTATTATCAAAATTAGTATATGTTTGAGTTGTAATGTCTTCAGATTCGCTAAAATTAAATACCTGTTCTTGGTTATTAGCATCATTTGGGTCTTGATAAGGTGGAGCAGGCGGAGCAGGCGGAGCAGGCGGAGCAGGTGGAGCAGGCGGAGCAGGTGGAGCAGGTGGAGCAGGCGGAGCAGGCGGAGCAGGGGAATTAATGGCATCAAGAGCTGCATAAAGACCGGGTAAGAAAGAAAAAGTTGGATTAATGCCTGTCATTGCATCTGCTGAAACATATGAGGACATTGTATTATTTGATAATCCATTAGCATACGAAATTCCACTCATTGATTATTATATAATTATAATAATATATAATATTTTTATTGATTATATATATTTATAATTAATTATTAAAATTTGTAAAATTTACATACGAAATTCTCCTCCTACGGGTAAACCTTTAAGACCTCCGTATGGACTTTTGTTCTTTTTTCTCCTTAATTGATAACTTGCTCCATCTTTCCAGGTTTGACGGCTTATCTTATTTTCTTTTTCATTAAATGGCCAAAATTTCATAAAATATGCTGCTACAAAATATGCAATAACTGCTATTAATATAATTTTAACCGGGCCTGGAATTGCACCCGTTCCCGTAATTACAGGAACTGCAATCGCTGCAATTATTCCCACAATTGCATTTTTCATAAATGCATCACCGATTGAGCCTATAACATTACCAACAGCTTTGCCTGCGCCTTCCATCTGCTCTTTTCTGCTCTGCCTTAGCTCCGCCATAATCTTTTCGTTATTATCGCCTATTTGTTTTATATAATCCTCTAATCCCTTAACCTCTCCGCGAAAGGAGACGTCAGTCACTGCCTTACTCAACATATCATATACAACTGAATTTCCAAAATCCATAGCAGTTTCTATAATCTGAGATACTTGTGTGTCTACTATCATATTTTGAGAAACAGTAATATTACTATCTATTACAGGACCTTCTATAAGAATACTAATCCCTCCCCCGATTTCCTGATTTACTTTCATATTAGTCATTTTAGTTATAATATTATTAGCTTGGGACTTTATATCACTAGCAATTTGTTGATTCACAAACTCTCTCATTTCTGGCGACGTGCCGCCGTAACCTACTATTTGCTCCATTTTTGTTTTAGCCATTGTCTCTGCAACCTCTTTCATATTTGTCTCAATCTGCTCGGCGGTGATCATTTGAACATTTTGATCCACTTTAATGTTTGTTCCTATATTTTGTGTAGTTTCAAGTGTTGAACCTGAAAATGAACCAGCTGCCCCGGATCCCTTGATCGCACGCTCAAAAGTAAGACGTCGTTCCTTGCCTGCCAGTTCTAAAAGATTCAACTGCGCAAAGTAGTTTGCGTCCTTCTCCGCCGCGGGCTTTGCCAGCTGCTGGTAACCCAGTTCTTCCTGTCTCATAAGAAAATCAGAGAGATCCTTTTGCGCCTTCTGTCTCGTCTTCTCCGCCTTCTCGCCGACTTTTCCTGAAAGTGCACGAATCTCCACATTTACATCAGCACGTATATGCTGAACAACATTAGTTTCATTAATTGTATCATCAAGATAGCATGTTAGTGAAGATGCCGCCTTAAGAATTTTATTCATCGATCCAAACATCTGACCACAACCTTTTTCTTGCAATCTTGTATCATGTTCATTTATTGTTCTCGTGTAGTCCTCTTGCGAATAGTTAAAGTTAAGAGCGCCCCCGATGCTGCCCGCTCCTTTATTAGCGGAGACACCAACACCAAACCCTGATTTGTTCATGGTTTCAAGTGTGTCTCTATTTAGACTTTCAAAATCTTTCATGCATGGCTCGGAAAACCCCATCGTTTTTGCAAGTGCTACGGCCTCTCCATTTTCTAAAGAAGCTAAAATAGGAGAGTCGTCTCCTTTATCAGTGCATGCAGCTGTTTTGGAATCTGGATCGCCAGACATATCGCGACCATATTGAGCTAAATTACTTGTCATTTATTAGTAATAAATATTTTTTTATAAAAATAAAAAGCCCGCTAAACTTAGTAATATTATTATTAATATTATTATAATATAAATAGGATTTATTTTAACGCTCTTGCTTTTATCTTCTGAATAAACCTGATAAGAAGGCGGAGACGGTGCTGGAGTTACATGTAAATATGGACCTTGAACAGTTTGTGCAGCTTGTGTTGGTGCTGGAGTTGGAGTGGAATCGATTCCCACAAAATCACAACTTCCGGGAATAAAAAAAGTTGCATCTGCGTTGTAGTTTTTGGCGGCCGGGTCGGTGCAGCCACCAATAGAGCACGAGCCGTCGTCGATCGTGTAGACTGGATTGTAGTTGACAGCGGCCGGGTTGGTGCAGCCCGGAAACAGGGGCTTGGGCGGCGCTGTAGTTAGTGCATTAGTAATTTGTGCAGCTTGAGTTGGTGCATTAGTAATTTGTGCAGCTTGAGTTGGTGCATTAGTAATTTGTGCAGCTTGAGTTGGTGCATTAGTAATTTGTGCAGCTTGAGTTGGTGCTTGAGTTGGCAGCTCTATATTTGCCTTATTAAACTTTTCATTAAACCCGGTTGACCCGGCGCCGCCTTCGCCCTGCTTACAATTCTGCTCCGCCTTCACAGTACTCTCGTCTGACACAGCGCCTCCAATGTAATAGTTTATATTACACATGGTGGTATTCACAGTGGTTTGGGGGCAAGCAGCAAGTTGCTTTGAATTATATACATCCTCGAATGGCGGCGGGCCTTCCTGTACATACTGGTCTTTAAAAGTATTAAAAACATATGCATTTAAGAATGTATATAGAAAAGTGTTTTTCTGCTGCATAGGATGACCCGCTTTCAGAATTAGATCATGAATATAATTAATCGGCCCTTTCCCCTCTCCTTGTCGATTTGGACACGCCCAAGCACTATTTTCATAAGCCACCTGACCAGCCGCTTGGGATTGTACTTCTAGAAATTGTTCATTTTCAGTGTAACCATTATATCCGGGGTCGTTCTGGATTGGGAATAAGCGTTTCGGGTTCATCTCTCCGGGAGTTAATGTATCGGGACGCGGTGTATAATCAAAAAATCTATGTTTTATTATATGTTTAGAGTAATTTTTGTTAAGAATTCTAGACAGTCTTGCCATTGATTTCTCAAGAACAATAGAGCAAGAAGGATCTGCATAATATTCTGTATATACTCGATTCCACAATTTGTAGTGCCTCCTTCCAACTCTAAGAGAATTACAATATCGTTCCATAATTTTTAAAAATGATGGTGCAGTGATGTGGCAGCCCGTTGGGGATCCCATGGGATGGAAAGCTGCTTGAGAATGATTAGAATACGCCTCAACAACACCGGTTATTGCTCCATTGTTATTGGACATATCATCAAGTTTTAACAGGCTACTGTAATATTCTTTAAAATATTTACTATGAATAGGATTATATAGTAAAAAATACTTAGGATTTGACACACCTTGCTTTGGATCTATTCCGTCGTTGTCAATATCTGGTGAATATAATATATAATTAAGTGTTGGATTAAGTAAGAGTCTCGGTTCATAATAATATGCACCATGGGTCTTATCATTGTTGTAGACAATGTTAAATTTTTTAATAGCAGCGCCGGCTAGAGAATTCTGTTCGAAATCAGTTATTAGGCCGCGAACCCAACTCTCGTCCGACCTCGATAACGTATTTAACATAATTTCGGGCTGTGCTGTGCTGCTCTTACTCTTTTTAATAAGTAGATTTCCAAATTTATCAAAAACTATTTGTTCCGCCGTGGCACCGCCATCAAATCCTCCCTTTAATGCACTATATATTATTTTGTTTTGTTCTTCAGTATATTTTTTGACAATTAGAAATTTAGAAAATTTGCGATCGAGATCCATCACCGACTGGCCGAGTTCTTCCTTATCGTAAAAAGGTCTATATGCTCCGGAATCAATTGTACTTTCAATTGCCATCCAACCTAAGCCTTTGGCATTGTTTGGCACTGTGCCTTCCCTTTCCGAATCATTATTAAGTTTTTCGTCAAGAATTAATTTTGCTAATATAGGATCGCTTAATAAATTGTATAACTTTTTACGTTCATTGCACTCCTTCGTTTCTCCACAAAATAAAGCCTCAGTGTACTCTGGGAGATTGCCGCTTGACACTTGCGCACTATATGCATTATCTATCGGACAATTATTAATAGTCATTTATTTAATAATAGATATACATTTTATTTTAAATACTTAACTTAAATTTAAAATAAATTGTAAATTGTAAATTGTAAATTGTAAATTGTAAATTGTTAATTATTGAATATAAAATTAAGTAGTAGTATTAGATTTATTTACATTAGATGTTAGATATTTAAGTTGTTCTCTATTAACACCAGCAAGAGCCTGTAAAGCCTTTACTTGACTATCAACATCTCTATCTACAACTGCCATACTTTCTATTTTCTTAATTAAACCTATAAACAAACTTTTAAGTTTAGAATATTCTGTTTTAAGCTCGGCGATCTCTGATTTAGACATACCATCATTTTCATGTTCTTTTTTCTCAGATTTCTTTAAAAAATATAAAACCAACGCAACCAAAGCAGATAAAACTGCTACACTTAAAAGAAGAACTAATTGAGAATCCATATTTAATCTTAATATAATATTTTAAATTACGATTATTTTTTTTAAAATTAACAATGATTACAAACGTAAATAATAAAATCTTCTTTGCTACCTAAAACTGTAATAAAATCTGTAGAATGAATATGAAAGACCCTAGGGTCTACACTCTCAGCAAGATCAACTAAATTTAATTTTTTGAGGTCTTCTTTTAAATTATTTATAGTTTTTTCTATAATGTCTTCCATACATGTAATTTTATCGATGTCTATGTATGTTTCATATCCCCAAAATGTACCACCCGATATACAAGTTTTTCTTAAAGCGTTCATTAAATTTATAATTATATTTAGAAATTATCCCAATAAGTTATACGAGTATTATTATACATCTCAGAAGAATCTCTTATTTTATTCATCATGTGATAAACAACATTAATTTCATTATTTGTTTTATCCCAGAAGTATATATTAATGATATTATCTAAATAGTATATCCATGTAGCTGGTTCTTGAATGTATTTATATGTTAAATTTTTAGCAGCATAATATAATATAAAGTCATGTACATATGTACGATAGCTCTTGGGGCGACCTCGCCGCCTGCGTCTCCAAATGGTTCCTCGAGATAAACTTTCATAAAAGTACATTAATTTCATAAAGATATCAACATTCTTTTTAACTTTTAACATGTATATATTTTGAATACTACAAACTGCATCATACTTAACGATGTCGTATATGTAATACTTCAATTCAGACGGAAGAACATCACACGCCTTAAAGAGCAAAAACTGTTTGATGTTCATTCCTTTTATCTAATATTGTATTTATCTTTTAAGTAGAATATTTTTTTGTAATTAATCCTGTTCGTGAATGCTATTTGTAAGCTGTTTTTCTGCTTTATATCCACGAATGTAATTTACACGATCACATACCCAAAACAAAGGAACTTGAACTTTTGTATAAATGTCATTAATGAAATCTATATGTGAGGTCATTTTATTCGTACCATTTTCAACAGAGTCTAATTTTTCAATGATTAGATTAAGTTTTTCTTCCAATTTGTTTACACGCTCAGACAAAGTTATGTCATTTTCATCGTAAATTTGTCTTTTGTGTCTAGAATTATCTAAAGCCTGTTTCAACATTTATATTAATGTATCCATTTTATTTTTATATTATTTTTCATAGCAAAATCTACAAACTGGCATATAAATGTCAGTAGATCCAATCTCTACTAGATCACCGGAATTTATCAATTTTTTAGTAAAACTAGCAGGAGTTCCATTTTTACAAGACATACAAAGTGCTTGAAGTTTAGACATTGTTTCACAATGAGGAATCAAATTTAGAATTTCACCAAATGGACGCTTAAGGTAATCACCATCAAGTCCGCACACAAAGATGTCTTTTTGCATATCACATGCTGTTGTGCAAAATTTCACTAAATTATTAAAGAATTGACCTTCGTTTATACAAATCACATTTGCATTTAAGAATACATCCATTTCTAAAACGGACATTAAAGAATCCTTCCCACAGGGAAGGCAATCAAAAGAAATGTTGTCATGTGTAGAAATCTTATTACTAGATGAATAACGTGTATCTCCTTCAAAATTTATTATAAGGACTTTTTTATCCATTAGTTTTTGCATTTTAGCTATGTTTATCAAAGATGATGTTTTACCTGAAAACATACAACCCGTAATGAGATGAATAGACATAATGTAAATGTAAATTTATGTAAATGTATAGTTTATTAATCTATTATTTGCTTAAATAGATTAATAATCTCAAATTATTCAACACACAGACTGAAAAGTTCGATTAGATTATTATATAAATTTGTTACAGATGTGTAAGTTTCTTTGGTGTCAATCTTGATGTAATTATTTAAAGTTTCATAAAAGTAAATCTTGCCCGGACCTTTCAACCACAATATATCAAAATCACAAACAGTATATTCTTGATCCCACGTTAATGAATGACCACAATTTACGCAAATTTCATAGATGTCAACATTATAATTACCCACTTTGATTATTTCTGTTATAATCGAATTTATATCATTTACTAATTTGTCATTCACTTTTGTCTGAATTGTAATCCCGGACATTTGTTGACATATATCATCGTAGTCCATGATTATATTGATGTAATTTACTTACCAATTCTTAAACATTAAATTTTTTTGTAAAAAAAAATCATTGATGCATTTCAATGTCTACTGGATTAGGAGGAACATATGGCTCGCGGTTGTAAATCTTAATCGCATAATCAGACTTGCAATTATCAGGCATAGCCTGAGTAGATCCCTTAAATGTCTTCTTGTAAAGAGCGACATCTGCGCCACGCAAAGGAAGAGCCTCCTGCTGAAGACGCTCATACTCCTTTAGAGCATACTCAAAGAGCTCATCAGATGGACGACGATCCTCTCGCGACATACCCATTTGAAGACCAACGTATCTATAGTAGCTCGCGAACTGCTTAGCAATAGAACCGTGTTCGGCAGCCTTCTCATCGCAGTTGTAAAACTTCTTAAGAGACTGAATAAAAGATGTAACTAGACCAATACCGCCCGCTGTGAACAAAACCGCATCCTTAGCATCGGTTGAATCAATGCTACCAGCTACTAAACTCGCCGCAGAGGCAATGCTAGTAGCAACAATAGAATAAAGAGTTAATTTATTCGATACACTTCTCCAATACCCAGCAGAATTTCCATGCATAAATCTAAGACCAGACGCCTTCTCGCCCCACTCAGTAATGATATTCTCATATTCATCATTCCACGACTCCGCATTTACCTTCTTTTTAAGACCCGCCATCTTA
>Ga0181414_1000633_pt1 | contig 10644 bp, 12 predicted proteins | sample 37SPOviralmetaG_FD_130139 | JGI IMG/M metagenome (GOLD analysis project Ga0181414, IMG submission 130139) | Marine viral communities from the oligotrophic San Pedro Time Series (SPOT) site, San Pedro Channel, CA, USA - 37 SPOT_SRF_2012-11-28 | ecosystem: Environmental > Aquatic > Marine > Strait... | reverse complement strand
TTTTTCTGTTGTTCATCTCCAACTGTTGTTGATATTTAGCAAAGACTTCATCAGTAGTTCGTTTCTGTTTATCATTCTTAGCCAAAGGATCAAAGCTAGTATCTAGCAACATCTTGGCTTGTAGTTCACTTGCAATCTTGCGTACTGTTTGTATGGGAGTTGCAGCGTTGCCTATCTTGATACTTCTTCTTTTGCCATTGAAAGTATATTTAAGATAGTAGCTGATTTGTTTCTGACCTTTGCTATTAGTCCAGACTACTTGTTTGATGCCTTGATTAAGTTTGTCTGAGGTTATCTTTTTCATACTACACCAAGTAAATCTCTAAGTTCCAAACGAACGCAAGGATAATGCCAAGCAATAATAAAATGATTAAGTCTTTAGGTTCTCTCATTGTTTCTCCTTTTTAGTAAAAGAATACTAAACAATGTAAAGTGATAAAGCAAGTAGTTTAGTGATTGTTAATTATTTAATAGTGTAATAGCTTCGTAAAAACTGTCTTTTGAGTTTATGTTTTTCATAAGAGAGTCTTTGAAAGTAACTTTGGTTCTTTTGCTGTTCTCAAATATTTTAAATATTATGGTGTTGTATTCCAGACAGTAAAAGGCATAAAGATCAACCATGCCTTTTTTATAATCTCTGATTTTTGTATTAGCACCTCTGCGCATATCAAAGCACCAATTAACTCTTTTGTGAGTCTTGTGGCACATTTTTCTTAAAGCAGCAGTTTTTACTTGGCACTTGTACATGGTGTCATCTATTTCAAAGATTATGTCGGCATGACTGCCATGAGGTAGAACGTGAACTGTATCGCTTTCTAAGCTCAGAAAACTAGCCACAGCGTACTCGCCTGCACGGCCTGTTCTTTCTGTGGCTCTGGACATTTTATTCTGTCATATTTTCATTTAATGACGTTACTGCTTGTTCCATTAATGGAGTTGGGGTTTGAATATCAAATCTTTCTGTTGTTGGTGAAACAAAATTAATAATATTTAAAACTCTGCTTATTGCTGCTTTTGATTGTGGATTTGTTCTGCCAAGTTCTACTAAGGAAGCTACAGAATTATCATTTGCCATAATTCTTCCTAAACTATCCATAGCTCCACCAGCTTTTAATTCTCCATATTTTGTAGCTAGTCTAACTAATGGATTAAATGTTTTCATCATAGCCAAATCTTTAGCAAGAGTTCTAGCTGCAATTCCTTGCACATCAAAACCAGGTTTATTAATATTATTAATTCTTCCAGTTCTTTCTAAAATATTAATCATATTTTTAAAACCAACTTTAAATTCTACTTTTGGCAATCCATGTGCATCTGCAACATTATCTAAAACTGCCATGAAATTTTTTTCTTGTCCTTTTGTACCAACGATTTTTTGTATAAGTTTAAATCCCTGAGTTAAATCCTCTCCTTCTTTTACCAAAGGAAAAGCGTTGTTAATTGCATTTCTAAAATAAACATTAGCAATTTGTTTTGTTGCTTCAGGATTGCTTGCATTTAAAATTTTTAATGTTTTATTTATGTCATCAGGTTTTGCTGTTGTTGGATTAAATACAAATTTTTCTATAGCTGTTAAATCAAGACCTTCTCTTGCTAAAACAGAAGTATTCTCTTTAACAACATTAACCAATGTTTGTGATAATTCTTCAAATACTTCATTAGCTTTTTTATAACTTGGATTAGTATTTAAAGCATCAACTAAAAAATCCAAAGCACCTGTTTTTTCATTGTTAAAAAGTTTTCTTGATAAATCTTTTTGTATAAATCTTTTTTCAGTAGCCACATTTTTTCTTGAATCTCTTATTGCATCTCTGTAAGTTTTAAAAACATCATCTAAAATATTTATATTAGTAATAGGTGTTTCAGTTTTTCCTTTCTTAATAACTAATTCTTTTCTAAGTTGTTTTAATTTTTTGAAATTAGCACTATTTGGTGCAGATTGTTGTATAAGATTGTCGATGTTATTAATAATGTTAAGAGCTTGGCTTGTGTCTATTGTTTGATCGTTTGCAACTTTATAGCCAGCGTTATAAGCTGCTGCCCTTCTTTCAGTTTGCGATTTTATAATAGAAGATTTAGCCGTTTCTTGTATTGATTTTAAAACTTGCCTTTGACTTTCTGGCATATCAGCAATTTTATTTGCTTGTTTTTCTGCTAATTCTTCAGCCAGTCTTGGTCTGCCTTTTACAGCTTCATAAATATAAGGTGCGCCTTTTTCAGACCTTAAAACATCTTGAGTTAATTGATTTACAAGTTTATCTTCTACTAATTCTCCTGGTAATAATTTTATATCTTCAGTTTTTGCAATAGTTTCTAACGCTATAGCTTCATCTATTTCTTGTTTAGTTACATTTTGAAATGCTTTTTCTGATAATCTTGCTGCGGTTGTAGGCCCAAAAAAATAACTTGCAGCTATAGAACCTGGCAAACTAATGCCTACTGCTGCTAAAGGACTTCCAGTTAAATTTTCTATAGTTTCGTAAGTTACACCAGTTCCAGCACCTAAACCAACTGCAAATTTTCTTGCTGCTTTTGTTTTTCCCAAAAGACCAGGAGCAGCAAATTCTGGTATTGTTTGCGCATATCCACCTATTGTGGTTTTTGGCTCATATTCTCCCAAAAATTTTAATTGAGGAACTACTGTTTCTGCATATCCTCTAATTTGTTTTGATGTTGGAAGTAATTGAGAAGATTCTTTGCCAATTCCATATCTAACTAATTGTTCTATATCTCCAGCTATGCCAGGTATATAAGATAAGCCTTTGTATGTTCCAGAAGCAGCACTTACACCAACATCTTTAGCTACATCAAGTGCAGATAAATCTTCTGGCTGTGCTGTTTGGTTAAAGTTTTGTTTTATATAATCTTTTGCTTTTGCAGTTGCTTCTGCTTGCTTGTCTTGTTCGCCTTCAATTTCTAAAATTGTTTTGTTAGGCAGTTCAAATTCATATATTACTTTTGACATTATAAGTTTTTTAAAGGAATTCTAATTCTTGGAACATCATCATTTTGATTATTGTTTGATTGAGGTTGAACTTGTGTAAAAGGATTTATAAAAACTGGTAATTTAACTATGTTATTTAATTTGTTTATATAATCTACATCGCTTGCATTTAGGTCTTTTTGAACTTGAATTGTTGTATCGTATTCCGAAGCTATGGCTCTGGCTGCATCCTCTAAAGTTGCAATTTTTTCTTCAGCATTAACTCCGCCAGATATAATATTAAGTGAATTTTCAAAATCTCTATCAGATAAACCTCGACCTTCTTGTCCTCTTGCTTTTGCAAATACAAAAGCTAAATCTAAAATACGAGATTTAACCAATGCGTTACCTTTCGAAATTTCTGATATTTTTTGTGAAAAATCACTTTTAGTGTCTATAGAAATAGGATTGTCTAAAAATTGTTTATAGATTGGATTGTTTTTATTTTCAGAAATTACATTTTTAAAACCTTCAAGATTTGACTCTAGGTATTTAATAGCAGTAGCACCGCCAGCAACTAATTGATTTGCAACTTCTGGAGTGTCATATATTCTTTGTGCAACAACATTAAATTCATTTATTAAATTTGTTGCTCCTTCGTATTTATTTATAATTGGATTTAATCTTTTATTTAATTGTTGGCTTGTGCTTTGTGCAGGCTCAGTTCCAGATGGTAAAGCGGTTATTTTAAATCCTTGTTGTTGAAATTCTGGAAGTTTTTGTAGTGCTTCTTCTTTGCTTATATTTTGAATAAATGTATCGTTACCATCTACTACTTGATATATTGTTTTTCCAGTTTGGCCTTTGGGTCTGTTTAAAAAGGCTTCATATTCTGAGCTAGAAGGAGTATCGTCTGTTAGTGCATACTCTTGATAACTTGTTGGCTTTGCTTTGGCTGTACCATATTGAGCTTTGTAAGCTGCATCTGGCCCATAAACACCATATATTCTTTGAATATCTTCTGGCAAACTAGCAATTAATTGCCTTCTTCTATTTTCATCTTCTTGAGCTTGCAATAATTGTTGTTGTTGTACGTCATAAGCAGTTGGATTTACACCTTGTAAAGCTAAACCCAAATCTCTAAGACCTTTAAAAAATCTGTTCTTTCTAGCTCCTGGTTGATTTTCTTGATTAAATCTTTCTAATTCTGCTAAAGAATTAAAAGAACTTGTTCTCGTTTGTAAATTAGGATCTACGTCAAGTCTGCTTCCTTGAAGCAAACTACCAGAAGAAAAAGGATTATTAGAACCTAAAAGTCCTAAAGCATTGTTTTGTTGTGGGGGAATTAACTTGACTGCCATATCTTATCCAAATAATCCACCGCCAAATAAAGGATCGTTAGCACCACCTGTAAAATAACCACTAGCAGTATTTAAAAGACTACCACCAGCACCACCGCCACCAAGACCACCGCTACCCATACCAAGACCGCCTATACCAGTAAAGGCTTTAGCAATATCTTCAGCATTTATTGAAAAACTTTTATCTCTAATATCTCTACCTATTACCGCAGGAGATATTGGCTGTATTGCTGAACCTAAAAATTGTATTTGTCTGAATGGATTATTTATTCTTCTATCAAATTCTGCTCTATCAGCAGCTAACTGTGCTTGGTCTAATCTTTGTTGTTGTTGTCCTAAACTAGATAACAAGCCTAGATTTCTATATTGATCTCCTAATTGACCTCTTAGCAAATTAGCTTGTAATCCCATTTGTTTTAAATCTAATTGTGGCTCTAGCAAAAATGCTTGTTGCCTACGTTTTGCATCGGCATCAGCAAGTTTTGCTGCTTCTTGAAAACCTTTTAATCTTAAACCAGCAATAGTGCTTGCTGTTGCTTCGTCTAGCGGTCTAGTAGCTTCTGATTCTATAATTCCAGAACGACTACCACCAAAAGCACCAGCTCTAATTGCTCTGTCTTGTGCTTGCTCTGTTAATATATCCCTTCGTCTATCTATATCTGCTAAAAAAGGATCTATTACAGCTCCTTCTAAATTGCTTTGATAATTAGCAAGATTGTCTAATAAAGAAGCTGATTGAACATTTGGTGAGCCTTGTGCAATCAAATTACTAATTCCAGCTCTAGGATCAAGTGACATACTTTCGTCAAACATTCCCTTAGTTCTTTCTAAAACTCTTCGTTGGTCTGGTGTTAAACCAGCAACCATTGAACCTGTGTATGGCGTAAAATCTAAATCTTGCATACCAAGATCAGATAGTTTCATGTAAGGATCTTCTAAATAATCTGGTACGACTGCTCTTTGTGTTGTTTTTCCTTTTGTTACACTCATAAATCTTTAAAAATTAAATTTTCTTCTTGGAAACCAAGATGTTTAATCTTACGAATCCAGCCTTTACGACCACCGCCATAAAGTCTTTTAACACCTATGGCTTTGGCAAATGTTTCTATAGAAGTTAGCATTTGTTCTAATTCTTCGTATTTGCCACCACAAAATATTAAATTCATAATAGTTATCTGTGGCAAACGAACAATTTCTGTTACAAAAGCCGATTCTTTACCTGGCCATAAATGGAAAAATCCATGTCTTATTTTATCTTCTATGTCGTCTATTGTATAGGAATCTTGATGTTTTAAAGCAGGCTCAATAAATTGCTTGCAATAATCCCATTGTAGTTCCCAATCTTCTTTTTTAATCACCCTTTGCATATTCAATAATACTAATAACCAAATCTATATTTGCATGATTAACTTGCGCTTTGACAATCTCGCCTTGCGTTAAAATAAGACCCGCATTGACTACTAATTCTTCTGTGCCATGTGCAGCTATATTATGTTGTTTAAATATAAAAAACTCGTTAGAGCTGGTATCAGTTATTGATATGTCTAAATTGGTTTGTTGGTTGCCATGATCGCAAGCAAATATGCCTTCTATTACAGCAAAGGTAAAATCATCACCGCTTGGTGCAGTATAAATAGTTTGCTGTGTAGTTGCTGCAAAAGAGTGTTTTACGTTTGTTGCTCTTTGAATATATTGCGGTTTAGCATCAAAGTCCATTATCTACGACCTCTAGGTTGCACATCCAATCTAATTTTACCAACTTGAAAGTCTTGCGTAACATCGCCTTCTATTTTCATTTGCACTTGTCTAGCAGAAAATCTAGCATCGGTATAACCATCAGCATTGAAAGAAAAACTACCAAAGTCTGTTTCTGCACCTAATGGTGTAAAACGACCAGTAAAACTTAAAGTTATTGCTGGTAAAGTTGTAGTTTCCTCATCAGGTAAGATTTGATTTACTTGTGCAACACGATCCCCATTACCTATTTCTAATGGGCCTGTTTGACAAAAAGGCTTTCTTGTTCCCAATCCTGGTGAATTAAACAAAGCTCTTTTGTCGTGTTCATAAACAAAGCCACTAGAATCACAAGCAATCGGATTTGCAAAAACGCCTTGATCTATCCAACAACCTCTATCTAATGAACCGATAGACCAAACATTATCCAAATAGTTCCAAATAATATATTTGTTTGGCGTTAGTTGATCTACATCTCCTACTGGGAAAAACCACCAGATTTCGTTGTAGTCAATGTTGTGTGCGCCAAAGGTAGCTTGTTGGGTGTTTTGTTGTAAGTTGTCAAAGATAAAATCATGGACATCTGATTTAAGTTCTCTAACTCTACCATCGTAAGTAAAGAAAGAGTTTTCACTTATCCAAGATAAGAAGCCACCAGAAGATATGATTGATCTTGGACTGATTGCTTTACAATTTACCCCAGCATCTTGTATGCCATAAACAAACGGACTACCTGTGTAGTACAGCTTGTTTATACCAACATCGGTAAAAATAATAATATCGTTACCAAACTTGACTGCGTAATTTGCTTGACCACCTGTAGCTATTTGTAAATCACCAGCCGTATTTCTAGCAGAAGATGTCCAAGTAGTATTATCTTCTCTATCAGACCAAGCTATCTTACGAGGATCGCCACCAGAACCTATAGCTATCAAATGTCTTTCATTACTAACAATAACTGCTTGACAACCAGTAGGTGCGTTGGTTACTGCGGTAGCTATCGTATCTGGACTGCCACTACCAGCATCAGGTCGCCATTGATATATCTTGCCATCGCCTGCAAAACAAAATATTAAGTGTTCTCCCCAGTTAGCAAACGAAAAACTTTTGGTATCAAAGTTTATTCCAGAGGTGCTTCTAGCATCTCCCCAATCTTCTACACCATAATGATATGCACCATAACCAGTTGAAGTAATAACATCATCGCCAACAAAGCCAGCAGGTGTGATGTCATACCAAGCATTGTCATAAAAAACATTTACACCAGATCTAGTACCAATAGCTAAGACTTCTTCGCCATTATTGGTTTTATAAGAATACATACCTATTGGAACTGCTGGTTGTATAACTCTTGATGCAGCAGAAGTTGCAGCAGATGTGCCAGTACCAGTTGTAGCGACAGTAAATGTCGTGGTTGAAGGTACAGTTGCTACTGTAAAAGTTGTGTTAATTTGATTGGCAGTAATACCACCTGTAGCTGCAAAATCTTCTAAGACAATCGTATCACCAACTAATAAACTGTGTGTAACAGTCGTGGTTACAGTTATGTTTGCGCTTGATGAAGCAGTTGTTACTGTGCCACTAAAAAATGTACCGACTGGATTTTGTCTAAAAAATGTCCAACCGCCTAAGGGTTTTAGATAGCCATTTTCAAAACGTACTAAATCACCATCAACAAAACGACCTTTGTTGGCATAGTCTGTGCCATTTTTTATTATTCCTGCTGGGGGTGTTATTTGTACTAAAGCCATGATTTATCCTTTAAGACAAATCATCAATAGTTTGTCTTGCTTCTGCTCTTTTGGTTTTAATTTCACTAGGCATTTTTTTACCTGAGTCTGCTTCTCTAATTACATACCAATCTGTTTGTGATAAATATATTTTAGCTTCAGTTATTTTTTGTTCAGAGGTAGGTTCTGTGTTTGCATATTTAGTTACGCCATCATTACCACAATAATCGTGATTATTGTGTATAGAAATTTGCCATTGTTCTTCGGTAACTAAAATTTTAGGCTCTGGTATAGACTCATGTATTTCGCTGTCATACCAACCTAATAATTTATTGTTTTCATCTACATGAGCATATTTAGCCATTTTACCAACCTATTGCTATTAAAGTTTTATTGCCATTCACTCCACTTACAAAAGAAACGCTTGAAGTAGAAATACTATAAACATAGTTTTCGCCATTACCAGAAGAATTTGTTCTAATGTCGTGTTTTGAAACACCACCACATTGATTTGGAAAACTTATTGGAAAAGTCCAAGTTCCTGTAAAGTTTGTTGATATTATTGCCCATTGAATAATAAAGCCATTAGCAAATTTTATATATCCTTCAGTTTGTTGTAAAAAATTAGAAGCCAAACCATTTGTTCCTGTTGTAGCTTTTAAATATCCAGAGTCATTTGTCCATTGAGATATATTTCCAGATTTATTAGTAAAAGTAGTTGTGCTACTTGCAGTAGTTTTAGAGTCTAATTGAGTTTGTATTGCAGAAGTAAGACCATTTAAGTATTGAAATTCTGTGTTACTAATACTGCCATTTGCTATTTTTGTAGCATCTATTGCAGCAGCAGCAGCAATACTTGCATTGACTACCGCATTAGCAGCTAATTGATCTGCGCCTACAGCATCATCAGCAATCATTGATTGTTCTACTACATCTGAGCCTAAAGTAAGAACTCCAGAGTTGCTTATGGTTGCATCGCCACTTAAAGCTACTGGATTAAAACTTGTGCCGTTTGCTACTAAAATATTTGCATCGGTATTAGAGCCAATTTTTAAAGTACCACCAATAGTAAGAGTTTTGCCAGAGCCTACGTTAAGGCCTACTGAAGTACCATCGCCAGCAGCAGCAAAAATACCATCAACAGTATCAAGATCTGTATTGATCTTGCCACCCCACGTATTTGTAGAAGCTCCTACCTCTGGTTTGGTTAAATTTAAATTAGTAGTAAATGTATCTGCCATAATCAGAAATTATATATTATTTTAGCCACCGATTGTTTTTGTTTGCACTACAGGATTTACTAATTCGTCAATCTGAGCATCAAGACCATCCTTTTTAGCTTGGACTTCATCTGCACCCATAGCTGCTTCAACCCAACCTTGTACGTCACTTGCAGTTAAATCTGCAAAAGCAGTAAAGTCTGATAAATCAGAAGTATCTAAAGTTTGTGTACCATATACTGAAGCAGTAGCAGGTATATCGTTACCTTGCATATCTTTAACAGTATTAGCATCATCTTCAGCATTTAGTCGCCAATGTACGTTAAAGACAGTATCAGCGTTGCCGTCTATTTTTTTAACATCTACAGTTTTAACATCCCATGTATAGTTAATTGCCATTTTTTACCTCTTTAGTTAGTGCCATTAATCACCTAAATTAGTTTGTGCATCCACCATTTCTTGATAAGCAGTTTTTACTTCATCAGTCCATGTTGCATTACAGATCGCTTGAACTTTTGCATCTTCGCCAGATATGTCTGTATCTTCCCAAGTATCATCATTTTTAACACTTGGCTGTAAGACATGCCTATGAAAAGAACGAGTAAGTTCATTACCATCTTCTTTTATTACTGTAGCAGTTCTAACTTGTACTTGACCCATTTCAAGCACTTCAATTTTATCTGTTACTGTTTCTTTTGTTATTGCCATAATTATTACCTCATAAGTTAAGCAGTATAAAAATGAATACTAGCTAGTAAATATTGTTGCGAACCGCTAGTTTTACTATAAACATCAGCATTGGTTAAACTCGCTGAAGTGCCAGAATTTTTATGAAAATAAATCGTTGAACCTGCGATTATAGGTCCGTATTCATCACTCCAATTTGCTGCGCCTGTATAATTTACAGTACCACCACCATAATGTGTACCACTTTGTCCATAAGGCAAACCTGTTATTTCAAATTGGTTTGAATTACTTACAGGATTAAATGAAACATAAAAATAAGCATAAACTTTACGACCTATTTTTATATATTCTGCATTAAAGATATTAAGATTTGTTGAACCTGCTATTGCTGGTGTCCAAGTGCCTTCTTCATAATCATCTAAAGCATTTGCTGCTGCGGTATCTGAACCAAACTTTAAACCATCAGAATCTAACGATGCTAAATCTCCTGTAGGAGAGCCATCTCCTGCCGTGCCTGTAAATTTAAATTTACCTTGAGTAGAATTATCTCCCCAAGATATAAAATGTCCATAATTAGAAGCGTAACTCATACCCATAGAATTTGCTGTATTTGCTAAAAATCCACCTGTAGTCTTTATACCGCCATGAACTTGCAAAAATTCTGCTGGGCTAGTAGTTCCTATTCCAACCTTTTCATCGCTATCTATAGTAATAGCAGTAGCATCGCCATTATCAACAATGCTTGGCGTACTTGATAGTTCTACAGGTATTTTAGTTGTCATGCTTCTAATTCCTCTATTCTAGTTTTTAGATCATCTATAATTTCTTGTTGTTCTTGGATTGCTTTTGTTAAATGAGCAATTAACCCTACAGAATCAATACCCATATCTTTTTTACCATCTGTGCCTGTAGCAACTCCATTTTCAGTACCAAAAATTTCTGCTACTTCTTGTGCAATAAAACCTGTTTTTTTATTTGTTTTAAAACCT
>Ga0181414_1000632_pt1 | contig 10658 bp, 4 predicted proteins | sample 37SPOviralmetaG_FD_130139 | JGI IMG/M metagenome (GOLD analysis project Ga0181414, IMG submission 130139) | Marine viral communities from the oligotrophic San Pedro Time Series (SPOT) site, San Pedro Channel, CA, USA - 37 SPOT_SRF_2012-11-28 | ecosystem: Environmental > Aquatic > Marine > Strait... | reverse complement strand
TAGTACAGTAAACGTAGCCGTTGAGTTATTCCCTTACAAAATAAACGGTGGTGGCGTAGCCCTAAGACTACGAGGCGTGCAGGTTAAGAAGTACGTGCCTTACAAGCCAGCATCCCCGTTTGATGAAGAGGATGGTTTCAGCGCAGACGAAGAGTCTGGTAGCCCCTTTGCGTCAGATGACTCAGACGGTGGGTTTGAAGCAGAGGACACCCCAAAGGCTAAACCCGAAGCTGATCCCTTCGACGACGAAGAAGTCAAAGAACCTGTCAAGCGTAAAAAGAAGAACGACATTTCTGACGACGATGACGATGATATAGAAGACATTATTTCTTCATGGGGCGATGACGACTAATGAGCTACGGCTACTCGACACATCTCGATAGTCTGAATCAAGAAGCTGACCAATCCCTGCTGGGGGTCCGCCTTGGCCGCACGTGCATTGACGCTAATGTGCCTGTTGCCGAGGTAGCCTCTCAGCTAGGGGTTACCAGACAGACTGTCTATAACTGGTTCACGGGCGTCCATGAGCCTAAACAAGAACTGTTAGAACTAATAGAAGCGATAATAGCTGAGTTTAGATAATGCAAACATTCGATCTCATAGATTACGTCGTCCCTAAAGGCGGCATATACAATGTGGTCGGCATGAAAGACGGTAGGCTTATACCAAAGTTTACCGATAGTTTAGAAGTAGTATACGAAATAGCTGACGGGTTTTCCGAGCAAGCTATGGATGTCTACTTTGCTCTGGGTAAGCTAAAAGAAAAAGGTAGTCGGAAGGTAGAAAATGTAGAGTCTCTTGGAGCTATTTGGCTTGATATAGACTGCGGTGGAGACAAAGCAGAAGAGATAGAACCCTCTACAGGATTACCGAAAGGTTACGCCAGCCAGAAAGAAGGACTAGAAGCTCTTAAAGAGTTTTGCAATACAGTCGATCTGCCTGAACCAGTAATTGTAAATTCAGGTTACGGCTTGCATGTGTATTGGGGGTTCACAGAAGAAATACCCACCGAGAAATGGCTACCTATTGCCAAGAGACTAGAGCAAGTATGTATTACTCAGAAATTTTATGCCGATCCGAATGTGTTCGACGCTGCGCGTATACTGCGAGTGCCGGGCACCTACAACCAAAAGAAGGATACTCCTAAGCTAGTAAAGGTAGTAAACCCTGTAACCGCAAGGTACGCACCTAACGATATACGTGAGCTGCTTGGAGTAGACCCCGATGAAGTTGTTACGGTTAAGAAGAAAAGCAGCCAACCTATATTGGACCCGCTGCAAAAGCTCCTTGATGAAAACAAAGACTACAAGTTTTCTAAAATAATAGGGCGGCAAGACCCGTGCCTACAGCTAAAGGATAGTCTGCTAAACCGCAAAACTTTGTCGGAACCTCGTTGGTTTAACGCACTGTCTGTCGCTAAGTTTTGCGTAGACGGTAGCAAAGCTATACACACCGTGTCCCACGGCCATCCTGACTACGATTTTGGCGCAGTTGAAAGAAAGATCGCGGGTATCAAGGGACCACACTCTTGTGAGGAGTTTGAAAAGAACAACCCCGGTGGTTGTAAGCACTGTCCACACAAGAAAAGCAAAGAAGTAAAAGGCCCGTATAGCTTAGGTAAAGTTATAAAGAAAGCCTCCAGCAGCCCTATAAATAAGTTTGAACCTTATTTTAGAGGTAAAAACGGGGGCGTGTATTTAATGAAGGAAGAAGACGCAGTGCTTGTATACGAGCACGACTTCTATTTAAAGAAGCAAATGTGGGACGACCAAGAAGGGTTTGTGTCCGTGTTTGTTTTTCATTCTCCGCACGATGGTGTGCGTGAGTTCAAGATACCTAATGAATGTTTAGAACGTAGACTGTTACTTAAGACTCTTGCACATAATGGAGTAGTAGCAGGCGCCAGCAACTCGGCGGCTTTGATTGAATACGTTACTAGAACTATTCAGATACTACAGACAAAAGAAAAGGCAGAAATAATGAGATTACAATTTGGATGGGCTGATAACGATACGAAGTTTATTGTCGGAGAACGAGAGATTACTGTGGATGGGGTGTATCACTCCCCTGCGTCTTCTGTAACTAAAGCTTATGTACCCTACTTTGAACCAAGAGGCACCTTAGAAAAGTGGCAAGAAGTATTTAACTTGTATAACAAGGAGGGTATGGAGATACAAGCGTTTGCCGCACTCTCTGGCTTTGGTTCTCCTCTGTTGCAACTGACCGGACAGAAAGGTGCAATCATAAACTTAGTACATAAGAACGCAGGTACGGGTAAGACAACCATACTGCGGATGGCAAACAGTATATGTGGCGATCCTGAACAGCTCTTGGGTAACCCTAAAGACACAGCCGTAGCACGTGTCAACAAGCTGGGCATACTAAACAACGTAGTAAACACTATGGATGAGCTTAGTAATATGGAGTCTGGCTCCCTTAGTGATTTTGCCTACGAAGTATCACAAGGCAAAGGTAAAGATAAAGGCACCGCTACAGCTAACGCTAACCGTAAGAACGACACTACATGGCGTAACATGACGCTCTCCTCGTCTAACTCTTCTTTTTACCAAAAGCTATTTGCAGACAAAAGCCTACCTGATGGTGAGCTTATGCGAATCATGGAGTTCTATGTAGACTACGTTGACCAAGAGACTATCTCTACAACGTACGGCAAAGAGATGTTTGACCACCAGCTAAACGCTAATTTTGGTCACGCCATTGTACCTTTCATGCAACACGTGCTTGCTAATCCAGAAGGTGTAAAGAAAGACGTACTTAAAATACAGGCTAAGATAGACAAAGAAATGCGTCTTACTTCACGTGAAAGAAATTGGTCTGCCCTTATAGCTGCTAATATAGCCGCAGGAGTAATTGCGTGCAAACTAGGGCTAATAAAGTTTGACATGGGGCGCATCTACAGGAAAGCATCTCGGACCATAATTCAACTGAGGAAAGATACTGTAGCTCCGGTGGACAGTTATGTGTCTATACTTGGTTCGTTTATAAACAACAACCTCAATAATCTGCTTGACGTTGACGATGGCGTAGACCAGCGCACTTCAAAACCTAAAGCACCTAGACTAGAACCTAAGTACGGTAGGCTTGTTATGCGGCACGAGGGTGACACCCAGCGGCTTTTTATCCCAGTTAAAGACATACGCAACGAATTGAACAAAGACAGCACAGATTACAACTCATTTATTGAAGACCTTAAGAAGCGTGGAATGTACTTGGACACTGTGAATAAGCGCATGTCTAAAGGCATGGCTATATCGTCACCTGCTCAACGGTGCGCTATGTTCGATGCGTCTCACCCTGAGTTCTTTGATATGTCTAAATTGGTAGAGAAAGCTAAAGAAAATGCAGATAGAGAAGGTGGATTACCAGATCAACTGGAAGAAGTTTAAACGCGGCTGGTCGTTCTTTATACCCTGCCTTAAGCCTGTCTCAGCCAAGCAAGTTTTACTGGCTGAGACTAAACGGCTTAAATATAAAGTAGCTACTAAAGTAACTATAGAAGACGGAGTGCGGGGCATCCGTATATGGAGGGTTTAAAGTGCTCCGTAGTAATTAACATTCTCTAGCCGATCAAACAAAGGCGTGAGGTTGCCAAAGAAACTCTTGTTGAATCGGATACCGGCGACGTATTCTTGCTCCTGAGCAGCACGTGACTTAAACGACCGATTAAGCGTATCCATATTCATAAGTTGTGGATAACGCGACATGAATTCATATATGCGTCTTTCGTTTTCTGCGTACAGATCAAGATCACCTGTAGTCATGGCTAAGTAACGCTGTTTAAGTAACTTTGAACGCGCCCGCATAGTCTGAGATTCGTACTGTTTAGCTAACGCACGAGTTTCGTAAAGACTAGACATGCTAGCAGGAGTAAAACCTAGAGATTGCATGTACAGATTATACGTAGACAAGTCTGTATCAATTGGACGACCATCTATTGTTCTGGCACCTTCACGTGCAAAACGCATAGTCTTTATGCCATTACGTAGCCAACTTGGAGATAGTCTTTCAACACCACGTCCGACATCTCCTTCAGCTATCAAACGCATACCGTAAGGTGCATCCATTGCGTAGCTTCCTAATGGGCCGAACGCTTGAAGTGCCATAGACTGTAAGTACCCATACTTCTCAATCTCGTAGGGGTCTTCTCTAAACAGTATGCCGTTAGCCACACTAGCTCTGTTAGATATTTCTAAGTTGGTATAGTAGTTAGTCGGGCCTTTTGTCACTGCTTCAGGCAGGATCATCATAAGTTCACGGCGCAGGTTGAATGGTTCCTCATCGTCATCCAACAGACTATTTATCATGTTGGTAAGCACAGATATGGCACCGAAGAAAGGTAGTCCAAATAAACCTGCTACTGAATAACTCATACCGAAGGTAAAAGCTAATTGTCTAAAAGCTTCTATGCGCGTTCTGTCGGGTGCGCGCTTGATTGAATCAACAAAAGCCTTAGCTGTTACGTAAGAGCTTTGCCAGATAAAACTCTTGAACGTGAACATTACACGACCTACATCAGTCTGCATCCATTTCGGTGCAGTAGAAGCCATGCCCGACGTGTTCACGTCTTTTACTGTACGCAGTGCATAGTCAGCCGCTTTTTCTTCGGTCATTCCGTCCGCAAGTGCTAAGTCAAACGCCATTATAGCTGTAGTTGTTCTGTTATATCGTTCCGTTCTTTCAATAGGTAAAGAAAGAAGATTCAAGAACTTGGAGAACGTGCCTGTATATTCTTCAGTAGTCTCACGAGTACCTTCTAAAACTTCTCGCGCTAACGTATGCCTAAGCTGCCCGTGATCTTTTAGGGTATTGTATAGCTCTACGTACCTACCACCTTCGTAGTCAGCAGTACCCCATTTGGGTACGCCTTCAGTTTTCATTATATCTATAACAGCTACTTTACCAGCCTTAGTCAACGCAGCGGATGCTTTGATGCCACCGAATTTACCGGCAAGAATAGGGAATGTAAGTAGAGGTATTGAACTAAGGTTAACTACACCTGACGATATATTACCCGCCATAAACATGGAGTAGCTGCCGGTGGTAGCCCATCTGGATAGTGGAGAGAAAGTAGGGTTGAGCGTAAAATCTTCTCTGTCTAATATGCTTTGCCCCGCCGCCATTATATTTTCAGGGCTTGGATCAGATGGTTTTTTCTGTCTGTAGCTTTCAGCTTCTTTCTTTACATCACGAAATGCTTTTTCAATCTTACCGTTGTGGTCAATGTCAGCCATCTTACGTGCCCACTTAACCATAGTATCGCCGTAGGCACGGACCAAATCTTCAGACGCACCGGGTACATCTTTTGCCTTTTTAAAACTCTTTGATATGGAAGACTCTGGGAACAGATCAAGATAAGCACCGTAAATTACTTCTACTTGCCTATCTAGTTGCTTCTTAGATACGTTCTGCTCGGCACCGTCTTGCCTGATCTTCTCCATCAATTCTGCAACAAAACCTTCTGGCGGCAATGTTTTCGCTGCTGCTTCTCTGATGCTATTTACTGTGATGTATTCACCTGTGCCAAGCTTTCTTTGCCTTACTTCTTCCTCGGCTTCGTCAGTGTCAGCATCTTCTACAGCTTCCTGTATATCTGGACGTTGAGTTAAACCTAACTCCTGTATCTCCATGTCCCTTTCTTCCGCAGACTCGAAAGCCTTAACAGTACGCTGCTTAGTATCTTTATCTACATACACTAAAACAAACTGACCGTAGCGACGGAAAGGTACATAACCCGCAATCGGAGGGTCTTCTTTAAATTTTTCTGCTACTTCTTCTCTTAGCTTTTCATTTGTTATGTTTTTAAGGACTTTATTTACGTATTCTTCATACATCTTGTCGAAGTCATTACGCATTATTCTGTATACGTTCTGTACTTCTTTAGGTAACCCCGTAAATATTGCCGTGCCTTCTTCCCATGCAGCAGCTTTCTTTGCGTCCTTTGGTTTAGCTTTAAGTATGTCTACACGCGCTATTCTCATATCAATAGCCATCTTAGACATAGCACGCATCTGGGGCTTAAACTTGTTAAGCACTACCAACATTGCGTTGTACTTCTTGTTTACTTCCTCGATGGCTTGCTCTTGCTGCCCCTGCCGCAGTTCAGTCTCGTCTATAAGAACACCAAGAGACTTTAAATAATCGCCATACATGTCGAACAAGTTGTCAAGCCGCAAGAAACCCATCGCCTGAGTCTTAAGCGTAGGTGCACCCGTCCCGGTTATTGAATTTATTACACGCCGCGCATTAGTAGCGGAAAAAGGATTCAGTTTGTTTATAACGCTTTTGATTGCAGTATTTGGGTTCGCGTTGGCGTAGAAAACTTTGCTTAACGGGGGAGGTTCTACAGATGGGTCTATGTCTAATATACCACCAATAAATTCAATACCCGCTTCGTATGCACTTTGCCCCTTCTTCTTACCAAAAAACTCTAAGATAGCGTCTAGTATGTTCTTCCAAAAAGAATCACTCTTCGGTGCTTTTATTTCTTTCAGTAGGTTTTGAAACTCAGAATTACTTACTAACTCGGATACAAACTCATCAAGATCAGTGCCGCCATAAGCATCGCCCATCTGGTCTTTTATTTGACTAAAGAAGTCAAAGAACTTCTTAGCTTCATCAGAGTTAGGGTCGTTAAGCCTACGTGCCAACGCTGCGTGTGCTAGCTCGTGAAAAAATACACCTGTGTTTAGCCCACGCTCGGGGTCAAGCGTTATGGTGTTTGTGCCAGAGTCATACTTACCGGGGAACGGACCTTCTACTGGCGCTATCTCTATTGTAGTAGCAGTAGCCATTGTACGCATAACACGCACTATGGACCGTAATTCTTTGGGTAGAGTATCAAGCAACGCAGTTATAGTACGATTAAGATTACCAGTCTCTGCAATAGCAACAACTTCAGGGTCTATGTTCTCGCCCTTGTATTTGGTTTTAGTTTCAGGAAGAGGGAACCCTTGTTCTATTCTTTGCTGTTCAAGTTGCTCTGAAGTAACTCGTGGCGCTTCTGTTGCCCCTTGCTGAGTTCTAGCATTAATTTCTTGAGCAATTGCTTGTGCTAATGGCCCAGTAGCCTGCGCTGCTGCTTCTTCAACTTGCTCTTCTATTGATGTAGTGGCTTCATCAGTCTGTCTTTCAGCTTGTTCTACAGGGCTAGGTTCAGTAGCAATACGTCTAGCTTCTGCCTCTACGCTAGGCGCAGCACCTTTAATTCTTTGTGTACCCTTCCTACCTGCAAGTCTTTTTGCGCGGGCTTCTCTTATTACGTCATTTTGATATTCACGTTTAAAGTTTTTTACTAACTGCTCAAATTGTGCAATCGCAGCAGGGTCTAAATTACTACGTACCCACTGTTCAGCTTGTAAAGCTGCGGCTCTTGCTAAGGGAGGTTTTGCTACATCTATACGCTTAGCTGCATCGTTTATAAACTCATCAGCAGGTATGTTCGGTTGTCTTTCTCGCCGTTGACTTATTTCTTGTATAGTTGCGTCGTTAGTAGCTACGTCATACGCTATTTCACGTAACGCTATTTGAGAACTTGTTAGCCCTTCAGCAGTAAAATAAGTCTTTGCGGCTTCTTCGGGGGTAAAAGGTTCTTCCGCTGTGGCTTGCTTGCGTAAATCTTTGCTTGTTAACTCGTCCACAGTGGACTGAGCAGGTTCGTTAAGGGGTTCAAGTTGTCGTTCTGCTTGAGTATAAGCCTCTTGCAGTTGCTCAAGTTCCGCTTCTTTAATTAATTTTTTTGTTTCTTTAGGGTCTTTAGATACTTTTGTATCAATATACCCTGCTTCAGTTACATTAAATAACTTAGCTCTGGTTTCGTTTAAATACTTATTTGCATCGTCTAAAGCAGCGTTATACGCTTCTTCACTTTCAAACGTCTCTTTTATTTCTTTTCTTTGTAGATTATTGACGGCATCTTGCGCCCTAGCTTCTGCTACACCTAAGCTATTAAGTATGTCCCTTGCTTTTGTTACGCGCTGTACACGCTCGTTCAACTGCTCTGGAGTTATATTCTGAGCTGCTAATTCACTCGTTCTTTCTTCTGGCGTAAGTGTGTTTAAACTAGTTAAGAATTTTTGCTCTTCTATATCTTCGGCTACACTTACAGCTTCTTTTATTTGTTCTTCAGTAAGAGTGGCTGGGTCTACAACACTTACAGGTTCTTCAGGCGCCGTTTCAGTTAGGTTTGAAACACTGTCTTCTAAACCAGTAGCTAAATCATTTATGAATTTTAAGGCTTCTGCTTCACCACGTTCTAACCGTATTTGCTGCGCTCCAGCAGCTATGGCTCCAACCGGCGCACCGACCGCACCTTCAAGTGTGGCTGCTGTTGCTACACCACGCCCTGTAGGCACGTCAAAGCCTTCCCGCTGCAACGCTACGTTACGTGTGAATTGTTCTTGTCCACCTTGTAAAGCTTCAGGTATGGCTTCTGTTATAGCCGCACGAGATGCTTCAGATATGATCCCACGCTTAGCGGCTTCTTCCACGGCTTCTTCAGGAACTTTCAGCCCCAAACTACGGCCTATAGCGCCAGTAAACACAGTCTTTTCCAGACCAAACCTAGCAGCGAGACCACCCAAAAAACCGCCAAAAGCTATGTTATCTAGGTTTTCTCCGCTGTACGCCTGCGCCTCTTGAGCAGCCTCTTTAGCTTGCTCTTCAGGTACACCTGCGTTTGTTAATTCTTGAAGAACAGCATCGTAAGCAGCATCTTTGGTAATACCAACTCCGGTCAGTACACCTACTCCAGTACCTATACCAAGCGCAGCCGCAGGAGTGCTCGCTGCCAAACCTGCAACCAAAGTAGGCACGGATGTACCAAAAGCGTTGGATATAAGATCGACAGGAGCTACTGTCATCGCTTGTAGTCCCGCCTTTATTTGCTCGCCAACCCCTTTGTCTTCGGCTTGCTGCATTATGCGAGCTACTTCTTGTTGATCCCGTTTAGCTTGAGCAGACAGGAGGTCATCAAGAACGTCTTCAACACCACTTAGCTTTTGAGATACCGGGTTGTCCGCACCAAAGACATCGGTAAGAAAACGAGTGCCTGTAACAGCGCCTTTAGCTACCTGTGTGGGTATATCTAGGGCTTGCCTAAAGAAACCCGAGTCGGCGTCAGGCAGAGGTTGAGTAGGATCAACCGGAGGAGGCGTGTAGGCAGGGGCGGGCGGGGAGTATAATTCCCTAAACCCAGCCTCTACGACGCCAAACTCAGGCGTACCTTTTTTATCTTGGTTATCTACTAACCAAGTTGCTAGACGCTCCAAGTCGGACATTTTATTGACCTATAACGGCAAGCGCATCCTGCACTACGGAACTACCCGCCCCAGCAAGCCCTATCTGTTGTAGTGCTACCGTATACGAGTCATCTATTGCCTCTCGCATAAGTTCTTTTGCTTTTTGCATTACTTCCGGAGCGTTCAGGTCTTTAGTGTTAAGCAGCTTAGAAGCGGCTGTCATATACCGAAACATCTCTGAGTTAATTGCAGTCGTAATATCACCTAAAAGACTAGCTCTAGCGGCTGTGTCACCTTGTTCTGTCCTAATACGTTGGATATTTTCTTGCATACTCTGGTAGTTGCTATAGTAAGAAGCTTGTGCAGCAATTAAATCTTTCTGTGCGTCAAATTGGTTTTGCTTAAGACCAAAGTCACGCTCGCTGATTTGATCTGCTCTTCTTAATTGTTCAAGAGCTACAATCTGCTTGTCCAACGCATCGTCTGCTGCACGTAACGCAGTGCTTGCAATACCTATATTTTGACCTAGACTGCCACCACGCGCTCGACTAAAGGATGTCAGGAAACTAGACAAAGCACGCATTGGGCTTTCTCTTCTCTCCATAAGTCGTCCGATTTCACTTTCAAAACGACTTGTATTTTCAGGTGTTGGATTCTGAGCAACAGTGCTTGCTGTATCTATGACAGCTTCTTGTGTAGCAGGAGCACCCTGCCCCTCTATGGCCCTACGCAGGCTTTCGTTAGCAATCTGCGGAACACCTCTCATAGCAGCAGCATCAGCATCTTCTGTAGAGGCCGCAGTAGTTGTCTCAGGCGCAGTCGTAATAATGCTCTCTGCTACTTCTGCGTCGGTTTGTTGAGTGGGCGTCTCACCAGTTCGTCTAGGTTCTGCACCAACAAGACCTCTTCCAAATCCGCCTAATACATCACCTACATCACTCAAAGTGGCAGAACCAAAATCTTCCGCTTCTGGGTCTGGGTATAAAAACCCCCCGATAACATTAAAAGGAGCGGAGAGAACATCTAAAGTTCTTGCTCCTTGGAGATAACCGGGTTCTGCGTCTTCAGGTACTTCAGTTTTTAATTCTTCAAGGCTAGGAACACCACTAAATAATGCGCCATCTGTTTTTAAATCGTCGGTACGAAAAAAGTCTTCATCTAAAAGTTGCTTGCGTCTTAGTTGAGCAGCCCTTTGTTCTTCTGTTTCCCCCGTTAAACCACGCGCAAACTCTCTGACTTTAGCCAAAGACAAGCCGTCTCCGGAAGAACGCGTTAAACGTGGGTCTAATGCACTAGAAGCGATACCTAATGAATCAGTGCCCTGCTCTCTTCGCATGCGTCTTTCAGCAGCATTCAGAATGTCCATTTCGGCCTGTGCGTCTGCTAAATCCGCTGCGCTTG
>Ga0181414_1000631_pt1 | contig 10660 bp, 10 predicted proteins | sample 37SPOviralmetaG_FD_130139 | JGI IMG/M metagenome (GOLD analysis project Ga0181414, IMG submission 130139) | Marine viral communities from the oligotrophic San Pedro Time Series (SPOT) site, San Pedro Channel, CA, USA - 37 SPOT_SRF_2012-11-28 | ecosystem: Environmental > Aquatic > Marine > Strait... | reverse complement strand
ATAACAGAGCCGAACATAACGCCGAATACAAAACCAAAGTATTGCTTTAACATTTTTCCTAGTGAACTCATTGTGGTCTCCTGCCTTCTAAATGTAAATAGTATTTTATACTTACATAAGGTAGGAAACTTTTTGTTGCGGTGCGGGTTTTACGAAACAAAAGGGGCTATAACCTCGTTAGAAGTTATAACCCCTTGGAGATCAAATAATCTCACACCCACCGGGGCCGCAAGCAATCTCCCCTGCGAGATCTGTGTCGTCCTGTGTCTCAATAACATTGGTTAGATCAACACTTGTAAGACTTTTCATTAGTTCATTATAAGTCTCGGCGTCACAATCCTCGAATGGTGCTTGCTTATACGACCCGCCATTATCGGGGAGGACAGAAAGTCCATTATAATGTGCTCGGTTCTCCCACATCCAGTCGCGAACTTCGTCCCACTCGTGTTCCTTGATGTTGATTGTAGCCGAAACATTATGTGTGTTCTGGCCCGTTCTGTGGCCTCTACGAACCCACTCAACGCTTACCCGCTTTACCCTCTCAAGTAGTTCAAGGGCGGTCTCAGAGCGTAGAATAGCCCCCTCTGGTGCCTTCTGTGGAGCAGAGATGACTGCCGTGTCGTGTGGCCGGAAGTATTCGTCCTCAACCAACTCTGGGTGGTACTCGGAAAGGTAACCGTAAATGGCCTCGTTCTTACCGACACGGACACGACGAATGTAGTAGTCGTTGTGCCAAGCGTGAATACCTGAGGAGGTTCCAAGCGTTAGAGAAGTTGTGCCTGCTGGCTTGACGCAAGTTGTGCGAGCAGCGGCATTGATGCCGAGAAGTTCAGCAACACGCTTGTTCTCCTCCTTTACAATGTCCGCACCTGCTTCCATGTCCAGTCCGAGAACCTTGCCGGAAGCAATACCAGTCATAGAAACGCCGATAAGAGCGTCCTTCTCTGTGTTTCGCTGCCAAACAGGACGAAGGTAGTGGAAGTCGGAGTAGGAAGCTTGAAGCGTTCCAATGAAGGCTGCCGCACGAACACGAGCCTCGTAGTCCTCCTGAGATTCAATGTCGTTTACATTTACCTCGGTTAGATTACAGAACTGGTAAGGCCGGAGGGCAATCTCACAGCAAGGGTTGGTTCCCCAGTCCTTGTCGTGTGAAAGGTAAATACCGGGCTCGCCAGCACCAGAAGCACGAATACGCTCCCAAAGGTTGTTGAAATACTCCTCATCAATACGATGACGGAGAAGAACAGCAGAGTTGTTAGCACGACCACGCTGAGGGTCGGTCTCCCACCAGTTTCCAGACTTACAAGAAATCATTTCCTCATCGTCTGCGGAGAAGAGTGAGATAAGAGCAGCACGACGAATACCGCCAGCAAGAACGGCGTCAGCGATGTGACACATAATGTCGTGACATTCAATAGGAGTTAGACTGTCGCCATCTTCTTTGGTCGCAAGAATACCTTCAACCTTGAGCAAACACTCCTTGAGTGGCTGTGGGCCGGGAGCTTTTCCGCCAGAAGTAACGAGGCGAGCACCCTTTGGACGAATGTCGGAGAAGTCAAAACGAAGCTTAGACATTCCCTTGAAGTAAGAATAGAGAAGAGCCTTTACAGCATCGGCCCAACCTTCAATAGAGTCTGCGACAAGGAAACGACGGGTTCGCTTAGTCTTTGGTCGATTGATGGGTGGAAGCTTTTCAACGTGGTGTCGCTGAACTGAGTAGCCGACACCTGTTCCACCAAGGAGAAGGAACATGGCCTCTGCGAATGAACGCAGGTCGTCAATAGGCATGTAAGCACAGTTATAGATACGGTTAGGTGCGACCTCAATAGGCTTGCCGCCAAACTGCATTGAACGCATAGAAGGTAGAACCTTACGGTCATAAACAAACTTATAAGCAGCCTCAATCTCGTCTTTCATAGTTGGGTGCTTCTTGACGTGCATTGCAACATTACGGTCTACGATTTCTTGAAAGGTCTCGCGACGGAACTTCTCACCGTCGTAACGAGCATACTTCATGTGAACTGTAATGTCAGAAAGGATTTTTGATGCGATTTCCATTATACTTCTCCGTTTTGCTTTTTATCTTTTTTCTGCTGTCTAAATTTCTTATACTTCTCTTTGAGAATATCAGATTGGGTAGAGGAAGTTAGATTGCTCATAACTTGACCACTACTCGTCAATGTCTGCATAGGCTTAACGTCTATGAAGACATTGGAAGTCCTCATTTCTAGGGGAAAGACAAGCCCGTCAGGTCCAAATCTATTCTTGGCAACAAAAATCCTTCCTGCATCATTCTGCTTATCTTCGATAGTTCGTGATACGGTAAAGATAAAGTCCGCGACGAAACACTTAGAGAATGCCTCTGAGATTGATTCCATCGTGATAACTTCTGCATTTAGTCCTGACCTATTTGTCTGTGAGGCTGTCCAAACTGGACATTTGAATTGCTGTGCGAGGGAACGCAGCCCTTCATAAATAGATTCCAACTCTACTCTTTTCTCTCTGTTCTTGTTTACAGGTTTTAAGAGATCGCCGTAATCTACGATAACCAAATCTGGTTTCAAGTCTCTCGCAATCAATCTTTCGATGTGGTTACGAAGAGTCTCTACCGATGCTGTCTTGGTGGGATACTCTTTTACGATAAGAGTGCCATCAATGTTTTCAACGGTATCTTTAATTAGATCTTTGTATTGGAAAAGTTCGTTGAGTTTGACGCCTGTAATACAACTATCATATCTCTGTCCGACAACAGTGTCGGCAAGCTCAAGAGTATAATGTACTACTGTCTTGCCAGCCTTGACTGCTGTCGCTCCAAGATGTGCGAGCACCATTGACTTTCCTGCCCCTGTTGGAGCAACAACAACACCCAACTCACTTGAACCCAAGCCGCCGCCTGTAATACGGTCAACTTCTGCCCAGTTGGTTGTAACCGGACTTCTGGTTTTGAGTTCGTATCTCTTCTCAAAGTCAGCAAGATAGTCGTGACCAAAGTCATTGGAACTACCCAACTTGATTGCCTCTGAAATGAGAGTTGTGATCTCGTCAAACGAAGACTCGTTAATAAGTCTTGCTGACTTGATCATTGCTTCCTTCAACTTCTGCTTGCGACAGAAGTCTAATGAAGTGTCCTTGATAAACTCTGAGTTATCAATACTTGGCTTCGCCATAATGCGTGCTGCGTAATCAACCACTTGCTTTTTGACGGCATCGTTTTCTTCTCCCAGCCCAGACTTGATAATGCTAATCATTACCTTATAGTTGGGATGGATCTTGTATTTCTCTTTATGATTTCTAATCATATCAACAAATACACGAAGATACTTGAGTTCTAGGAAGTTTACGTCCAAGACCTCAAAGATGCGGTCAGCAAATGGGCGATCATTCAGAATCAAGTGACAAAGGTCTTCTTGGAACGATTTTCCGTATTTTGAGAATGAAGCCTTTTGATTCATCGCCTTTCCTTTTTGGTATCTTATTCTATCGTATCTCGGGTCTCAGGTCAAGTTGTTTTATGGAATTCCGTGATTCTCTGCAAAAGTGCAGTTAGACCCGACCAGTCAAAGCTTGCAAAACCATTCTGAACGGAAAGTTTCTTCAACTCTGTAAGGTTGAAAGAATGATCAAACTCATCAATAGCCCAGTCAATCTTATCCCGACCTTGAACTGAAATGCTCGGAGGATTCAGGTTCATTACCTTGTAGTTGTTCCGAACAAGTTCAATGTTCTCTACGACAGAACTATAAAACTTAGGACCTTCAATGTTCTCCTTGCAATACTGCTCCAAGTGATCAAGACCAAAAGACATAGGCTCAGCCATAAACGGCAGTCGCTTTGCGATGGTCTTGAGACCAGCACGAGGAACGCCAACAAGGTTGTCGGACTTGTCGCCTGCGATAGCACGGGCCAAAGCAAAGTTGTCTGGGGTAATGCCGAACTCTTCAAGAACATTTACCTTGTTTAGGATCTTCTTCTGAATGGGGCGAAGAAGAACTGTCTCGCTATCAAGAAGTTGAATAAAGTCCTTGTCCGAAGATACGATTACTTTCTGATGGCCTTTAAACTTCGGATGATTAGAAATGTAAGAAATAACATCGTCTGCCTCTACTCCCGGTAGCATTAGTTGAAGAATAGGAGTGTTGTTCAAAACCTCCATAAGAAGGGCCTGCTGCCAAATCTGGTTTTCCTTCTCGGACTGCTTGTCCATTCCTTCAATCTCGTAGTTCTTACGCAGGGGCTTGCGGCCTTCCTTGTACTCCTTGATGACCGCACGACGCCGTAGGGAGCCTCCGGGGCCGTCCCAACAAAGAACAACGCTTGTGGCCTTGGTCTCACGAATGGTCTTTCGTAGGGAGCCAAGGGTTCCTACCAGTCCGCCAACGGGATTTCCGTTTGTTGAAATACTGGGGTTGATGATGTAGTTCCTGAGATACATGTTCAGGGCATCAATAATAACAATACGCTCAGTCATTTAACCTCCAAGTTTGCTGACGGGCTTTGTAACGGTAGTCATCGTTACTTTGTTTCAAGTTGATAGTGGCGTGGTGCTCGTTATCAATAGTGTAGACAACCTTTTTGATTCCCATGTGCTTCATAATAGTCATACACATAGGACACGGCTTTGAAAGCCGAAAGTCGCCTGAACGTCCGATACGAGCAACATAGACCACTGCATTTTTACTAACTGCTTTGTCCACACCAAGTAGACAACCAAGTTCGGCGTGCTGTGTTGCGTGGCCACAGTCGTGAGTGCGAAAGCGATTTGCCCAGTTTACAAGACGGAGGTTGTTACAGGAAGTGCTAATAACGCTTCCACCCTTAACCAATACTGCTCCGTGACGATAGTCGGGCGAGGTGCTTTCATCTGCGACCTTTGCGGCAATCTCTAAAAACCTGCGATTGCGTCGCGACATAAAACCCTCCTTGCATTATTATAATAGCACAAGGAGGGCTCATAGTCTATGGTTCAAATGTCAAGTAAATGTCTACTCTTCTGAAAGGGTCTTATCACCATCAATATCAAAGAAGCTTGAAGCGTCCCCTTCTTGTCTCTCGAACTTTAAGATTACTTCTTCATCCATAATCTCGAAGACACGCTGTCTGAACTTCTCGTCTTTTAGCATCTCAGGCCAGTTTGTGGCTTGGAACTTCTTCTCAGTTCCATCGGCAAAGTTGATACTATACCAAGCCCCTCTCTGGTTTAGGTGGTCTGAATGCTTGATGGCTGTAAACCAACTATCCTCGTCCATAATCTTGGCTTCTCCGCCAGCCCAAAGGATCTTGTAAGTACATTCGCGATGGAGTGAGCCAAAGCGTGACTTCTTGATCTTGGCCTTTACTTCTGAACCAATCTGGAAACCTCTGTCGTCAAGAATAAAACTTGCCTTTGACTTACGGCCAGTTAGCCAGATGCGTAGTGAATAAGCATAAGCAGGTCCCTTACCACCGGGAGTGAAATAAGGATTGACCATTGCTTCTGCAATGTTAGACGTAATGTTTGTCTTCAACTGATTCAAGATCAGTAGTGTGCAGTTCTTATTCGCAAGTGGAGTTGTAATCTTACGGAAGACCTTTGAAAGAATACGAGGCTTCATAGCCATTGTACGCTGTGGATTGAAGTCAGTCTCCAAGTCCGCTTCGCACGGTGTATTCGCCAAAGAGTCAAGAATAAACAACATTTGATTGTCGTTAGTTGCTAAAAGTTCTTCAATGGTCTCAAAGACCATCTCTACCGAAGTAGCCTGAACATAAAGCAACTTGTCCAAGTCGCAGCCTGAGGCTTCCAAGAAGCCCGGATCTACCGCTGCCTCAGAGTCAAAATAGATAACATCCATTCCCATCTTCTGAGCGTTTGCGGCAGACTGAACGGCCATATAAGACTTACCTGTGCCCTCAAGGCCAGCAATCTCAACAACCTTTCCTACTGGTAGCCCAGCAAGACGACCGCGACAAATAATAGAATCCAACCAACGACAACCAGTTGGAATCCACTGCGTAACCTCAGTTGGGTTACTTTCTTTCAAATCATGAGCAACCTCTTGTCCTGCTTTCTTATTGACAAGAGCACGCATGTCCGCCATAGACAGACGACCTGCCTTGGGAGCACTTTTCTTCTTGGGCATTTTTCTCTCTGGGTTATTCTGTTATAAGATAAGCATTACGGAACCGTTTTCTCGTAATGCTAAAGTCCGGGCCCGTGTACGGGGTGCCGGTCTCAGTAATAACTTCAATCGGGTATTCTGACGCCTCGCCTGTTTCCATTGTCGCGAGTGTTGCAGCCAACAAAGTAATAATAATAATCACGATGTAAAACAATGGACCATCGGGCCCTTGCCTCCTCCAATCTTCTATCATTGCCTTGAATCTAGCCATAATACTTATCTCCGATTTCACTCATTAAATAGTTCCGGGGCACAAGAAGTGCCCCGAAAAAATGTCCTCAACTGTTCATCAACTGTGAGTATGCTGCCTCAATGTCGTCGGTAGCACCTGTGTTGTTGTAATGAATCTCCTCTGCTCCTGTGTTCTCGTCCGCAAGAACCTCATCAAGAATGTTCTGTGCGTCCTGAGATGAAACACGCTCAAAGAGCTTGGAAACATCGGGCATGTTGTTGAGAAGTTCGACACACCGCTGTGGTCCGCCGACAGCATCGTTACATAGGATGCTGGTACGACGACGAGGGTTGATGTTGGTCTCTGGGAAACGCTTGCCTGCGACCTTACCGTAAGTAATGGTCAGGTCGGTTCCCTCATCAACATCGGTGATGTCGCCGTACTCTGGGTTGAGAACAAGACCAAGAAGCTTCTTGTATGCGGTTACACCGTAACCCCAAGCACGAATACCCTTGTCTTCCTCTCCACGAACGAGAACTGGTGAGAAGTAACGCTGCTTGACGAACATGCTCTTAGCCTTCTGCTTGATCTCGTCGTTGTTGGAAGCAACACCGTCTCGCCAAAGTGATGACGCAAACTCGCAGATAGCACAGTCATCATCAAAGTTACGCTTTGGACATAGAACAGTCTTACGCTTTCCGTTTACTTCAAGGTAGTGGAAATGCATCTCCTTGAAGGGGTCGCCATCTTCGGGACAGATAATACGAATGTCCTGATCTCCGTCCTGTGGCTTCCAAAATGGGCTCTCCTTGGACCGACCATCGCCGTCCAGTGTTGCCTGCTTCGCTCGCATCTTATCTAGATTAATAGCCATAATGGCCTCCTATTGTGGTAATTGTGGGCACTTTTAGCCCTAAAGTAAGCAAGAAGATTTATTCTTGCCTCTGTTGTGTGAAAGATGTATGTTTGATAACATACGCAAAATCCCTATCATAACTGGTAGGGAAGATTCCAAAAGACAAACTATGGTCCTTAGCCAACCTTGTTTTCAACTCCTCTCGGACTTGCATCAACAAGTTGTTGGACTGCTTTAGCCTTTCCTCGCTTACTGCATAAATATAGCATGATTCACGAACTTGGTCAAGAGGAAAAAACAGTTTTTCTTCGCCTGTCTCGATGTTCTTGTTTCCAACTGTAGAAATCCGACAAGTTTCTTGCGGGTCTTCCAGACCTCCGACAATTGGAGTGTTATTATTATAAACATTAATCATGTGAATACTTGAGGCAACAAGAGTGTTGATCTGATCCCAGTAACCAATAACAGGAAGTTCACCAAGAATGGCCTCAATAGTATTGTTATCGAACAGATACATTCTTTCAAAATGTCCTGACCGTGTGTATTCTTGAAGGACGTGATAAACTACGCGCTCGTGCTTCTGACGTGTGGCGTTTAGAATGCTGGTATCGGGCTGAACATAAACAAGGTTTACTTCCCTGTCTCCAAGTGCTTGCCGGAAAGCAAGGGAAGCAGCCGTGGCGTAGGAAGCCCCGCAAAGAAAGAGGTAAATGGGTTCATCGTCAAGGGCCTCAACAAAGTCTTTAAAGTCTCGGGCGCTCTCTTCATACTTCTCAGGATGCTTCTGCTTCTTGAAAGTTAAACTATTCTTGCCCCACTTCTGGTGGTCAACATAATAGACATTGTACTGCGGATAGTCTTCAAACCATCCAGCGATACGGCAGCCGACACCACCAAAGCCAATCACGTTCATAGGGCCAAATCCTTTAAGTTTCCGAAGTCCTTACCGGTTTTGCAAGAAACCACAAAACCATCGGCTCGCATACATTCCAAAACTTCCTTTATAGTATACCGCTCTTCCCAGTCCAAGTCAAGCACAATCGAGTCGTGGATTGTAAAAGCCAAGCGAGTGTTCTTACCTTCAAGAAGATTGTTAATCTCGATCAGCTTAGTCATTACATAATCGGCTGTTGTGCTCTGAATGAGATAAGAGATTGCATTTTCTCTCTCAACTTGAATCTTTCGTCCGAATGGGTTTGTGACCCAGCCGTCTTTCCAGTGGTCACGAAGAATCTTGTCCCGACCATAGGCCGCTTCCAACTTGTCGTTACGCTTATCCAAGTCGTAAAGCCACGAGAACATTAGTTTCTTGGCCATGTCTCGGGTTGTGCCTTCTCCAAAGATGTTTTGAATGTTCCAGTCGTGAATGTCGATGGATGGCTGGTTCTTTCCGAGAATCAGGAAAAGCGAACGAAGGTCGGCAGCGTTGATGTCCAACTCCAAAAACCAGTCTTGGTTTGGCTTGATGAACTGCCGATACTCTTTGTTGAGGCGGAGGATAGGAAACGAGGTTTTCGTGGTCGTAAGACGCCCCGTAGCGGATCCGTATAATAGATACCTCACATTGTGTTGGTACTTATTATAAAGCTTCCAGAAGCCCTTGTAAGCCTTCTTGTGGCGTTGTTTCAAAACCTCTTGGCGGTCAATGTTTAGGGTGTAGTCTTCCATAGAATGAACAAGGCCGTGTGCCTGAACAAGAAGGTCGTGGTTGTCGGGCTTTTCGTAGTTCTCGAACACCCAGCGACAAATGCGGTCCTTTGTGGCGGCGTGTCGCTTCAAGAACTTGGTCGGAACCATATCATAGAAACAGTGCCTTCTAAGGTCCACTTTTGCTTCTCCAAACGAACGATAGAGGGCAAACAACTTTTCGTTTACCTCATCCCAGTCTTCCTTGATGTGGTCAGGACATACTTCGGTAAGGGTTTTCCCACCAACCCAAATCTTAGCATACTCCACGCCCGCATCCAAGTAAGGTGTCCAAGACCAAGTGTGCGTCAGCCCATCGGGAACATAGTCAAAATGAAGTTCACCGTTGGTATAGATGCCCACACAATTATCCTTATCGTCTAAAGTTTGGAAAAGCAAAACAACCTCGCCCTTCCATTTTAGTATTGATTCATCAAACTTGCAACATAAAAATCCTTTATTTGTTGTAAAGGATCTATTGTTGCCTTTGTTTCTGATCTTAGGCGTCGGAGTGCTTTGAAGGTTTTTGAACCTTCGTCAAAGGGAGTAAAGTTAAACTTCTTGTTTACTGAGGTTACAATCCTGTCTAAACTTTGGAAGCCCACCTTTCTTTTCTCTCCGATAATTATTCTGTTCAGTTCGTCTTGCTTCATTAGCAAGCCAGATGACTTGTTCTTGACTCTGATAAAAGCAGTGATCCACTGCTCTTCTGGTACGAGTGAAAGGTTTTCAACTCTTATCGGAGTACGAACTATAACTCTTGATTCTTCCTCTCTCGACTCTTGTTGAGAACTTGTCTTGTCAGTAAAAGCATTGGTCTTAATAAAGTATTCGTAAGCACGATAGACATCGTTCATCATGAAAAGAAAATCATTTGTATCAACAACGGTAAAGTTTTCGTTAATGACATAGGATGCTAATGTATTCTGTACGCCCATACGCATCATTGTGTTTTTCATTGCTTTTGAATTAATGTCTGCGACCAATCTCCATGGTACATGCTTATCAATCATAAAGCCAAACTCTTGTGCCAAAGCCATGAACTTTCTAAAATTTGGAGACAAGAAGTAGTTGTTAACTTTATACTCGTCATCACTATAACTTGCGTCATCAATCTCGATTACAAGACCAGTAGTCCACATTGGATTGAATGGAGACCTAATGTAGTCAGACAGGAAATAAGGTATTTTGCTTGATGGCCTCAGCAAGTGGTCAACATAGACTTCCAAGAAGTCAGATACGTTCTCGATCCTGTCTTTTGTTGCCTTTGGAAGTGAATCAACAAAGTTCACATAAGCGCCCTTGCCAGTAGAAATAAACTCTTTTGTTGCACTTTCATAGCCTACTTTTGCCCTGATTGATTCCAGAGTTCCTTCCACATTGGCTTCTTCGACAGCAACTCTGTCTTGAAAAACAAGATTTTCATACCGCTCTGCCATGGCATCAAATGCTTGCTGAACAAATCCAATAGCGCCAACATTAAGATCTTGTGCGGTGTACTTGATTCTCGTGATCATTTCTGGGCGTGGCGTGATTGCAAACTGCTCAGGGCTCACTTTGCCAATAAGGTACTTCTTTCCTATTGAAAAATCCCTAAGCGAGCGATACTCTGCAAGAATAGCCGGCTGATTTCCAAAGGGCACACTTCTACCGATTGCTGTCTCTACGGCATAATTATTATAGTTCTTTCTCGAACTGTAAAGTTCTGAGGTTAGCATTTCATTATTGCCATTCATTTTAACTTTACGGGCCACTTGCTCCTCCAGAACTTGTTCTTAAAGCACCTCT
>Ga0181414_1000629_pt1 | contig 10679 bp, 13 predicted proteins | sample 37SPOviralmetaG_FD_130139 | JGI IMG/M metagenome (GOLD analysis project Ga0181414, IMG submission 130139) | Marine viral communities from the oligotrophic San Pedro Time Series (SPOT) site, San Pedro Channel, CA, USA - 37 SPOT_SRF_2012-11-28 | ecosystem: Environmental > Aquatic > Marine > Strait... | reverse complement strand
AGATATAAAGATATTAGTGTTAAAAAATACATTAATGGAATATAATCTTACCTTAAATAATAAGAAAATTTGGGAATTTTATGATGAGCATAAAAATTTGAGTTTTGAGAGGATGAATTTGCTTTTTATCGAAATTTTGGATAATTTACTAAGGAACACAAATCCAACCCTCGACGCCAATATTGCAGTTAAACTTCTCGACCAAATGAAAAGTATGCAGTATAAAATGGATGGTATTGAAGAAAGTATGTCTGATATTGGAACAAATATGTCAAAAAATCAAACGGATATTGCTAATACATTTACACTTAAATTTTTGGATTTTAAACGTGATTATATGGAAGATATGAAGTTAATATTATCCAATAATGCTAGTGAGAAAGTTGCACCACTTATAAAAGACCATAACGAAAATCTGCTTGATAAAACACGTATCATGATAAATGATATTATTCCTAAGAGTCAAACAACATTATTTAAACATATTGAGAACTCTCTAACAAAAATGCAATCTAGCATCAATAATGATACAAATACTCTTATGAAAACATCTTTAAATAGGGATATTTTAGATAATTTTATTAAATCTCTTGATGAAAAGTTCTCAACTACTCTTGTTAGTTCTCAAAATGTTTTCAATTCTATTCTTACTTCCACAGAACATAGACTTGATACAAAACTAACAGATATTAAAGATATTTCGAGTTCAAATAATTCAACACAAGATACATTATGTTCCAATATTAATGATTTATTAAAAAAGATGGAGAACTCTTCAGCTAAGGGAAAAATTTCTGAAAATATACTCTTTAATGTTATACATTCCTTATATCCTACAGCACAAATTGAATCTGTTGGAACTCAAAAAGAAACGGGTGACATTATTATGCGACGCAGAAATAAACCTAATATTTTATTTGAAAATAAAAATTATGATAAAAACATTAACCAAGATGAAGTACGTAAATTCTTGCGAGATATCGAACATCAAAATTGTTCAGGAATTATGTTAGCACAACATTTTGGAATTACAAACAAAAATAACTTCGAAATTGAAATTCATAAAAATAATGTTCTCGTTTATTTACATAAAGTTGAATATGATGCTGATAAAATTAAAGCTGCTATAGATATTATTGACTATTTTAAAGAAACTTTAATTGACATCGATGACACAGATGGAGATATTATTAACATTAGTAAAGAACTTCTTGATGATATTAATAAAGATTATCAAAACTTCATTAACAGTAAACTAGCACATATCAAAACTATTAAAGATTTTAACCAAAAATTATTATTACAGATTGATGAAATTAAAATCCCCGCATTAGACCATTATTTATCAAAATTATATGCTTCTTCCGCATCTAAAGAAAATACTTGTGAATATTGTAACTACTCTGCTAAAAACGTTCGTGCGTTAACCGCACATCATAGAGGTTGTGCTATTAAAAAACAGCACGACCTTGATAAAAAAAATAGAATACAAAATACTATTAAAAATATGGGTTCTTCTAATGCTGCTGTTTATAATCCTAATAAACTTTAATTTTTATAATTATTCATAATCATCATTTATTTCGTGTAAATTATTTGACATATGTTCTAATACATTACCTAATTTTTCTAATATATTTGCTGTTTTTGACATGACATTTTCCAAATCTTTTCTTTCTTCATACTTCAATACTAAATATGATATCACGTATTGATAACTTGTGTTGAAATTTTTATCTTTATGTGTTATATCTACGGTGTCTAAATTATTTAATACATCATTTATGCTATAGATTAAATATAAATATTCTTTGTATTCCTTTTCTTCTTTACTTACGCAATTCATAAATTCTGACATCATTTTATCACTACCAAATATTTCTAATAACATTTCAAAGAATACTTTGGTATTACTATGAAAATCCGTTTTCATTTCTAAATAATTTTTGAATACTTTATCAAACTCTTTTATACCGCTGAATGGTTCATTATCAAATAAAGACACCACATTATCGCACAATTCCTTTGTTAAATTCATTTTAATAATAATTACTATTACTCATTAATTATTATTTTTATCAATTTTTTATATTTTTTCAATTATTACACCTTTCTCCTTCGCAAAATACTCTACTAATTCGTCTTTTTTATACTCATCTATATACTTTATTTCTTTTATTCCTGAAGCTAATAGTAAACGAGCACAAATCAAACAAGGATAATGCGTTATATATGCTATACAATCCACTGTTGATACTCCTCTTTTCGCACAATCGCATAAAGCATTTTGTTCCGCATGAATTACTGCTTGCTCATGATCATCACGAACTATACTTTTATGACTACAACCCGGTAAAAAACCATTATATCCTTGACTTATTATACGATTATCTTTTATTAACAAACAACCCACCTTTAAACGACCACACGGCGACCGTCTTGCGGTTACCTTTACTATCTCTTTAAAATATTCTGTCCAACTTGGTCTTTCCATACTACTTTATTTAGTTAATTATTTTTAACCTTTTTTCTTTATTAATTATATGGTTGTTAAGTACAACAATTTACAGATTCTTGTAAAAATGGTAAAACGTTCCAATATATTAAAAAATAGTTTACTTAACATTCAAAAAAATATACAACTAAATATACAAAAAAATAATAGTATCATACCATATAAAAAACCTAATACTGATATTATTATATTCCAAAATAAATAAAATCACTTAAATACTTTATCTGTATTATATCAAAATCATTATGTCTATTAATATTACTGACAATTTCTTACCCGACGAATTATATATTGAATGTTTCAACTATGCTATGTCTATATACACTTCTAATGATATGGTTTTTAAAACCAATAATGTATGGGATAATAATATTGTTTACGACAGTAGTCCTATTTTAATTCATACTATTGATAATAATCATAATCTTTGTAAACGAATTCAAAAAAGTATGATTGATAATCTTAACTTATCTGACAAAAATATTTCCTTTCGAGACTTACATTTCTATTTTTATACACCTGGTTCTCACATTCCTTGGCATAATGATGGTGATTACTCCGGAGGTATTACTATTTATTTGAATCAAGAATGGAATGACAATTGGGGAGGAGCTATAATATATAAAAATAATGACTCGAAAATGATTGATGGGGGATTCTATCCAAAACAAAATAGAGGTATTATACTTTCTAATAAAATTAAACACTCTGTTATGCCTACAACCAAATCCAGTAATGTTAGAATGTCTATTCAGTGTTTTTTCTTGATAGACGAAAATAAATAAATATAAATAATTATATAAAAATATGTTTATATAATTAAACAGAAAATGGAGCAAAAAATTCATTCTTGGATACTTGATTATACTATTAATCAAGACACACTTATTCAAAATATATGCGAATATTCTAATGATAAATCTTATTTATTGGATTTAAACAAAAAACACGGCACTCTTATTGAAAAAACTATTATTGATATTGCTACCTTTCATTTCAAACGATTAAATATTCACAATACTGAAAACCATTATGTTGAATTCTCTTGTAAATCAACTTTTGATAAACTTACTGATTGTGATTTTAATAAATATACTAAATATACAGATAATAACCTTTATCCGCTTTTATCATGCATTACATATTTTAATGATGTTTATAATTCCCCTAATATTATTACTAATGTTAATAAGGAATCATATAATTATAAACTTTTTGAAGAACAAAATCAAATTATATTATCATTTCCAAAATCCAACCTACAAATTTCATTTGATGGGAATTTATATACTACTGCTACCACTTTGAATACTCAAGATATTCAAGATAGGTATACTATCTCTGTTAATATATGGAACCATAAACCTAATAATATTGATTATTATAAACCATTTCACAATAATAATAATGAATCTTTTGATATGGCGAATACTATTATTAATACTAATGAGGTAGATATACCTTCCATTTATGTTTGTAACGATATTATCAACTTTAAACTTTTCAACGATATGTTATACAATAATAAACATAATGCTGGTCATATATTTGACAACATTATTAAACAATATCATAAAGATAATAATGAAAATATTAATACTATTAAATTTGTATTAGACCATTCTATTAAAGAAAAAGAAAAGCAAATTATACTTAAAAATAAATATGGTGATATTATCGATGATTTAAAAAATATAACCGATAATAAGTTTGTTGTTACACATAATAGATTTTTACAAAGATTTACATATACGAACATTTTTACTAATGATATGTGCGATTATATTGTTAATGAAGCTAATAATTTTGCTAAGAATAATGGAGGGTGGAATACTAAACGACACGAACATTATCCTACCACAGATTTGCCTGTTGAAAACATACCATCTATATTTCCCCTCATTATGCAATCTTTAAAAACTATCACCAATAAAATTAAAACTTCATATCAAATTCATGATGATATGATACTTGATGTTGTCGATTTATTTATTGTTAAGTATAATAGTCAAGAACAAAACTCTTTAGAAATGCACCTAGATTCTTCTCAAATTTCATTTAATATACTACTTAATAACCATAATGATTTTGAAGGAGGTGGAACGTATTTTGAAGATGGATTAACTTGTAAACTTGAATGCGGCGATATGTTAATTCATTCGGGACGTATTAAACACACCGGATTACCCATTACAAAAGGCGAACGATATCTCTTAGTTGGATTTATAAATATTAAAATTCAATAATATGTTTAAATGATATATAGTTTATTGTACTATATATTATTATACTTACTTATGATCACAGATATTGAAGAAATACCTATTTCTAGTTTTCCTGGTAATATTTATATTATACGTGACCTTATTCAAAATACATTCTGTGAAAATATGCGAAATCTTATAGATCAACAAGCTACACACAATAGTATGTATAGTAATACGAATTCTGTTAAAGCATATGTTACTGTATTGAACGATATTAATGTTGATAATATTTTCATTAAACAAGATATTTCTTTATTGTTATCCGGATATATAAGAGCTATTCCTAATATTATTTCCAAAATTAGACCCAATATATTTCAGAATTTCATTCCTACCATTTCTACTATTGAATTTCGTAAAATATATGGTGAAACTAAACAACATATCGATAATATATCGGCTGACAATTCACGAATATTAACTTGTATTATTATGCTTAATGATGATTATGATGATGGAATTTTTTCATTTCCAGACCAAAATGTTCATTTTAAACCTAAAAAGGGTGACGTTATATTATTTCCGCCATATTGGACACACCCTCATCGGGTTTCAACCCCTAATAATGGTTTTAGATATACTATTGCTTTTTGGTACAAACATCATAGTGATAATGATATTAGTATTTCATAATATATCACTTATGGTTCCATAATCTATCTACTATATTACTTATTGTATCTACTTTGCTATTTCCATTTTCACATATTGATTTACGTTCTTCATGCATATTATCTTTTTCTATATTATCATTATCATTCAGATATATTACACTAAACGGTTGAATGCTATTCTTTTTATGATAACTCAACATACTCACTATACTATCAAATACATTTATATTTGAATTATTATTTACTGATTTCACATTACAAATACATTCGTCTATATTATTCACATTTTCATGACTATTTAAACCTCCTCCGCATTTACATATATATTTTACACTATTCTTTTCTTCATACATTTTACTTTTACTAATGTAATATATTATATTATATTAGAACTCATTTATTATCTATTTTATTAAAATGATATATACATTTTTTTATTATTACATACAAATATATTATGACTGATTATAATCATAATGTTTCCGTTATGCAAGGCGATATTTATATTATACACAATCTAATTCAAGATACATTCTGTGAAAATATACGCAATCTTATTGATTCTCAAGCACACGAAAATATTACTGGGTATACTTATGTTAGTGCTGTTATCGCATATATTATTACATTGGGAGATATATCTCTTGATAATATTATTATTAAACAAGATATTTCTTTATTATTATCTGGATATATTCGTGCTATAACTAGTATTATTTCTAAAATTAATAACACTATTTTTCAAAATTTCATTCCTAATATTTCTACTGTTGAATTTCGTAAAATATATGGTGAAACTAAAAAACATATTGATAACATATCTAGAGATAATCCACGAATGTTAACTTGTATTATTATGCTTAACGATGATTATGATGATGGAATCTTTTCATTTCCATCACAAAATGTTCAATTTAAACCAAAAAAAGGAGACATTATATTATTTCCTCCTTATTGGACACACCCTCATCAAGTTTCCGCACCTACTAATGGATTTAGATATGCTATTACTTTTTGGTATAATCATCCTACAGACAATAATACTATTAGTATTCGATAAATTTTTCGTATAAATTATATTATTTACTTATAATTATTATATATACATATTTAATAATATGTCTGTTGATGAGTTTTTTAATTTAACTAATCATTTACTTGATGACAATCAACGTAACGAAATCACTAATTTATTTAATAATGTTCAAACCTTTAATTATAGTGATGTATTCGGAACTAATAATGATATACCTTTGAGAACTCCTAGAGTTAAATCTGCTACTAAGTCTATGTCATTACTTAGACCAAAACTTATTAATATTACTAAGGCTATGGTTGATATTAGTGATACACATGATAAAATATATAAAGTATGGTGTTTTCATAATGATAATTATAAAGATTGGTTTATTTTAAACGGTTTAAAAGAAATTTACTTTCATAATTTATACCAAAAATATATTACTGACAATAATATTACTGATTTTATTATCCCTATTATTTATCGATATGGGATTATTCAGAATTCTAATGAATTTATTTTTTTTATAGAAATGAAAAAATATGATATACCACCTCTTCCTAACTTTATTGTTGATGAAAATACTAACCAAATTCAAGACCTTATTGATTATTATAGTAAATATCGAGATATGCGAGCTATTATAAGTAATATTGAAAAAAATAGTGGTATAAATCATAATGATTTAATTTCTATCAATAGAATGAATAGCACTATTGAACATTTGAACGAATTAAAAGCTAGAATCGAAAATAACCAAGTTGATTATTCTAGAGATCAATTAATCCATCACTTTTTTGACCGTGAATTAGGTAATAATATTGCTATACTTGCTGATGGCACTTTTATCTTAATGGATTTTGAACACACTTCCGTATTATTTGCTAGAGATGAGGATAAATTATCAGAATTTCAGAGATATAGAGTTTTACGTTTTATCATCGAACACGTTAACGTCGTTTAAAATCATTTTACTAATTAAAATCATTTTACTAATTCGTCTTCCATACTATATAAACCTGACCCGATGATCCTTCAGTTCCATTATTACCATCCGCACGATCATTATTTCCTCCATTTCCTTGACTTCCTTTTTTACCCTTATTCGTGAAATCTAATCGTGAAGTCATAAAATTAGAAGAATTTCCTACATTATTACCCTTATTACCTGCCTGTCCACTTTGAGCTGCTTGATAAGTTCCTGATTCATTATCATTTACATTTCCACCATACCCACCATTCGCATAATTTCCACCACCAGCAAGTATACCTCCTACATTAGGAACCATTACACCACTATCACCTCCTTTATAACCACGACCTCCTTCACCCGCATTAGCATCCTGATTTGGAGAACTTGAATGACCTCCTCCACCTCCGTTGTCACCACCTCTTCCTACTCTTACCTGTATTGTCGCAACTCCTGATACTGGAAGATTGCCATATGCGTTTCCTCCCTCACCTCCTGCTTTACCATTTCCACCTGGTTGCCTCGCATCTATACCCCACCAAGCTACCGCATGACCACCACCACCACTTCCACCTCCACCTCCTGCTATTGCTGCTACTCCTACTTTATTTGCCCAAGTTGGAACTCCTACATTATATGTTTGATATTCACCATTGCTTGTATAATTTTGATTACAATTATATACAGTATATTTTGCTGGTAAATTTACACCAATATCCGAACCTTGATATTGATATAGACTATCAGTACCACCTAACTTGTCATCTGATGTATTTACACCATTTGCTATATTTAAACCGGTATAACCTGACACCGTTCCGTTTCCATCTTCAACCATATTTTGCAAATATGAACCACCCTTATAAATGTAACTCATTTTTAATTATATATATAGCAATAATATAAAAATTATCTTTATATTATTATTATATTATGGAAATTAATACTACTCTTAATCAAGACCAATTACTATATGTAAATACTAATTCATTATCTAAAGATTTATGTAAAGACTTAATACAATTCTTTGAAAATGACAGAGACCGCTACGGATACGATGGATTAACTGCTGGCGGAATGAATAAAGATGTTAAAGATACCACCGATTTAGTATTATCACAACTTACTCATATTCGTCCTTGGAATAAAGTACATAAATTATTAACAAATGAATTACAATATAATATCGCAGAATATATGAAAAATGTTTCTGATAATCTTGGGGAAAATAATGATGGTTACAGTATATTACAATCTCCTAAATTACTTATACCATCTATGCAAATGCAAAAATATAATAAAAATGTAGGTAAATATGTCTATCATAATGATTATCAATGTGATTTTAATAATAAAAAAATGAGACAAATCACTTTCTTATGGTATATTAATGATGTTGAAGAAGGTGGAGAAACACAATTCTGGGAAAATATTAAAGTTAAACCTACTGCTGGTAAACTTGTATTATTTCCAGCACATTGGACATATCCACATAAAGCTAATGTTCCCATTTCTGACGATAAGTACATTATTACTGGATGGGTATATGAAAATTATTAATTCATTCGGTAAACCATACATATATAATAATATAAATTATTATTATAAATTTTTCATTACTTCCTATTCTTACGAGTTTTATTTGCTTTCTTTCCACACGTATCTATTACAAATTTACGATATTTACTATATTCTTTCATACCACCACTAAATTCGTTGATATTTACAAAACCTTTTTTCATTAATTCCTTTATTGTTAACTCCGCAGCATTACATTTCTCATGGGCACAATATACTATTATTGGCACTTCATATATTTCCAATCTTTTACTTTTTACATATTCATATAATTTGGGATAATGAACTCTTATTACATACTCAAACCATTCTTTTAATTCATCTATTGACATCTTTGATACTTCTTTATTAAATAAATTATAACTATTTGGTACATGATCTTTTCCATAATATTCACTCGGTAAAGCATTTATTAATACCGTTAATCCTTCTTTCGTATTTTTTAGAAATTTACTTAAATCATATTTACAAATTACTATCTTTGTATAAATTTGAGCATCCCATACTCCATCCTTCTCTATTACAAAGTGAATATGACGGAAAAATGTAATGTCTTTTTTATCACTTGTTTGCTTTGCTTTGTATAATTGAGGACACGCAAATCTTATTTTTACACTCCCTTTATCATTTGATTTTGTTACACCACTATTCTCAAATTTATTATATGCGGTTTTCGCATCAGTTATAATTGGACTTTTATCATTTTTCTCATCCGCAGCCCAATATAATATTTTTCTATTACATACTTTTTCACCTAGTTCTAAATTCATTTCTACATTACTAATGTCTGGTTTTTTTAAACTCATACTATGATTATTTATAAATTCACGAACGTAATCGGTTTCTTTTAACCAATCTGGTTTTAAAGATTCTTTTGATTTTACTACTTTTTCTATATCAAAATCTAAACAACTAGCACAAACTCCTTTTTTCATTTTATATAAATATATATATATAAAATGTTTAAAGAAAATTTTAAAATTGAATGGAAAGAAAATTTTAATGAAACTTTGAAGTTATATCAACATTTATTATACTATTTAGGCAGGATACTTGCTGTATTTATTTTTGGACCATTTATAGTATATAAGGGAAGAAAATATAATGATATTTATTTAATACTATTTGGTATATTATTAATGTTATGGGATGGTTCAAAACTTATTATTCAAGCTTATTATAACGATTATTCTTATTAATCTACTAACTCTTTTTCATTATAATACACATTATTATGAAAATTATTATTTACTTACGACGAGGCTTTCTTGATTTCTTTCCTGATTTCTTTCCTGATTTCTTTGTCTTACGATTGGATTTCTTTCTTGTCTTTCTACCTTTCTTACCACCTGGTTGTGCTTCTGGTTCTTTTTCAGTTTTTGGTTCTTCTTTTGGTGCTTCTACTTGTGCTTCTGCTTTTTCTGCTGGTGATTCTGGTGCTTCTTCTTTATTAGTCTTATAAATATCGTAATTCCAACTCATATCCACATCACCATCAATACCAATTTTTCTTTCAGTAAATTGTAAGTAATATTTGTCTATTTCATACGAGTAATCTGCACTAACAGAAAATTCCATCGTCTTTTTCATTTCTTTTACTTTTTCATATCTTGTAAACTCTCCAAGATAAAACAGATACTTTCTTCTACCCTTTCCTATTTTAACCGCATAAAATACTTCATTTTCATTTTTTTTTAAATTTTCAAAATACTTT
>Ga0181414_1000625_pt1 | contig 10705 bp, 11 predicted proteins | sample 37SPOviralmetaG_FD_130139 | JGI IMG/M metagenome (GOLD analysis project Ga0181414, IMG submission 130139) | Marine viral communities from the oligotrophic San Pedro Time Series (SPOT) site, San Pedro Channel, CA, USA - 37 SPOT_SRF_2012-11-28 | ecosystem: Environmental > Aquatic > Marine > Strait... | reverse complement strand
TTCACTGGGAAGATATTGCGTAATGGCCCTATCTCGGTGGAGTAGCTCAAGTCCTATTCTCAATAGAGTTTAGGCATTTTATTCGTCACATTAGCTCAGTTGGTAGAGCGCTTGACTTTTAATCAAGTGGTCATGGGTTCGAGTCCCATATGTGACACAAATCACGGCGTGACCGAGTGGTGAGCGGCAGAGGAATAGATTCCTCTGGGTTGATATGGGTTATTATAAGTTCTTCATGGGATCTGGTTGAAACCAGTGGGCGAATACCCTTTGGATCTGATCAATCTCGAGAGTTTCCTCCGGTGAAGTGAAGAAATTATATCTAACCTTTATCATTTACGTTAGACCTAAGCGGGTTCGAATCCCGCCCGTGATATTCAAGTCCTCATTTGAGGCATCTGCTAGTGGAGAGTGTGTTGGTGTCACCCGATCAAATTATTCACCTGTAGCAACCTAACTGAATGATCACATGAAACTGAGGATTTATCCTTGGTATGCCTCTTCCGCAAAAGATGGTTTCTCTAAGCATATTACCCATTTTTGGGACGCCTTGATTGGGTTGTATGTGAAGTTTGACTTGAGATTGTGGTGGTGGGGAGATGCTCTGAGACGGGTGTTAATGTATTCAAGAAGTATGGAAATGTATGGTGTCCCTGGGAGGTCGGTTCTTCGAAAGAAGGACACGCGGGTTCGAATCCCGTCACTAGCGTCTTTAAAATCCTCAAAGGATTTTTTTTTGTTTCTATATATATAATGAGTCATTACAGATTATACGGTGGAAAAGAATATCTTAATAAAGGGAATGTTGATGAACATCACCAACATCACCAACATCACCAACATCACCAACATCACCAACATAATCAACACACAGAAACAACATCAGATCCTTGTTACGGAAAATTATCAGATCTTGAATACTTAGAACATATGATCCCACATCACCAAGTCGCAATCGACATGTCTAAATTGCTGATCCCTCACACAAATAATCCAGTTATATTACATCTTTGTAGAGATATTATAAGAAAACAAGATTATGAAATATGGGAAATGGAAATTATTAAAAAACAATTATCAGATACAATCTTTACAAATGATCCATTCTATCATGAATCCTTTCAAACAAAATTAGATCTATATGAACCTATCAAATCTAAATCAAAAGATGGATCTTGTGACCCCCTTTTTTTTAAACCTAATGATCACATGAAACATATGCAACATATGAAAATTACCGATAAAAGCTATTTAGAACATATGATACCTCATCATCAAGTTGCCGTCGACATGAGCAGAAGACTACTATTACATTCGAATCATCCCTATTTAATGGATTTTTGTCGCAAACTAATTATTGATCAACAAGGAGAAATATTAATGATGAATAATTTACTCACTAATTCTTATAATCATAAAAGTGAATTATTAATGTAAACTTTTTTATCTTTCAGTAGCATAATGTCTTCCATATTTCATCCACAAAAATACCGACACAGTAAACCCTAATAAAAACCCTGCCACACATTGATCCGGATGATCATTCATGAATGTTCTCGTTATTACAGGACCTAAGAAAAATGTTAATATTGAATAAAAAACCATAATACCAATCGTTTTATTATTTGATAAATGAACCATTTTATATTATCTCTTAGAAATTATTTTATCTTTCTTAAAAGACCTATCTTCTCTACAATCCCCATACTACTTCTCGCTATCTTTAATCTTTCTCTATTCAATATGTGTTTCTTCCAACTTAGATCAAACTTATTTCTTCTATGAGTATGTATCTTATTCGATAAATTATATCGCAATAAATAGTAATAATACATCATTTACTATTAAAATAGTCTTTTTTTTATATATATATATATATTATGCCATTTGAACCAGACAGTGATCCTTGTAATATTGATGATATGTGTAGAATAGGTGAGCAAACGTGTCACACTATCCCCAAAGAAATATGCGATCAGCACTATTTTATCAGAGCGTCTGCTCCAGGGACTACAGGTGTGGTCAAATGCACTTTAAACGGAGACAAAACTTCGTGTGTGAATGGAGCAACGTGTGATCCCGTTGATCAGAACTGGGTCAATTTACAACCTAGATATTCTTTCAATACAGAGGGACCCCAGGGTAGCACGAATACGGATAACACAAATAATATATGTAGTTCTTTTTCTCTTCCCGCAGATACTTGCGAAAATGGTATTGATGGATATTATTATGATTTTTCTGGAGAAGCATCACCAACGAGTGAATGCGAGTGGAGGAATTACCACGGGTGGTGGTCTCGCGAGTTTAGTACAATCCCAATTCCATTGAACGTGGAAGAGAGAAATCAACTTTCATGTAGTGATGATAATTTAAAAGATCCAGCATATCTCTTTTTTCAAGGATTCACTGTACCGCGATCCCCCCCCACATTAAAGGCAAGATGTAATCCGTTGCCACCCACCCCAATATCAAGTTCGAATTCAAATACAGAAAAAAAAAATAAATATCATAATCCATTCGATGGTTCTATCGATATTTCTCCACTATCTATTTTAGGAATTATATTCTTATTTTTTGTAATCATATCTATCATTGGCTTACTATCTTAATTTCGGTTTTCTTCCAGTTTTTTTATCGTGATTATAATGTTTTTATACGTATCTACATTGATTTCATCCTCTACAGATGAAATCAGGTGTTTCAATTTATCAAATAACTCTACTGATTCACATATTTCAATTGAGTCTCCTTTCAACTTTTCTTCATATATTGTACGGTCTTCTTCTTCATACATACGCTGACAATACACTTGATATTTCTTCATCCATATCCCATATGGCGCATACATATCATTTCCAATTCTTACCATTTTGTAACCATCATGACAATGAAATAAATATACAGCTCTGAAATTGTCTATAACTTCATTCCCCACATCAAATCCCGTTAATTCGTAAATTGTCCCATTTGATCCTTCCTTCTGCATTGTCTTCCACCATATCTCATCATCGCCAGGACCAGAGATTCTATCCCATATATCGATATAGAAACTTATGAATTCGGATATCTCATACCACGAAGGACGATCTGATGGATTCATCTTTTCTTCCCCCTTATATGTTTCACACAAGTTTTTGAGAAATAAAAGAATATAATATTTCTTTGTTCTCTCACTAAAGTTTGTCATCATCGACCCTACAAAACTACCTTTATCATCTCCTAATTCAACGTCATATATCCACTGATCGATTCCATTCAAACCTCCACCTGGAACATAATTCTTTTCTCCTATCGCACCAGAATATTTATGAACAAACATACCCTGAACTTTATATCCTGAATATATCCTCCATATTAACTGATCGATCTCTTCCTCCGATTTTAATGATATCAAATCATAAGATAAACTATATCGATGTGTCTTCGAATTGTATCCTAGACCACCATTCAAACAACTATCACACGATAAACCATTGAAATCTTCCATCGCCGTATTCGTCCTATTCCTTTCCCCTACACTCGAATATTCCATAACCTTCCCTACTCTTTTCACTATATCTTCAGAGCAAAAGAACTCCCCCAATACTCTTAATAGTTGAAAAGGATGTGCTCCTTTTACTATCTTCTCACCTTTCTGTATCCATTCCGGAACATTCTCTACAGAACAACAGTAAATAATCGATTGAATGATCGCTCGATGGATCCCCGGCTTCAACATCTCTTGATTTTATTATTTATTAATACTATTTACCAGTCAAATTTACCATAAAAAATAATCTATCTATTGACTATTCACACATCTTTCTCTAACAAATAATTATATACTCTCTTCCATTGCTCTAATTTCTTCTCGTCTGAACCATAACTACAATACCATCTCTCCTTATCTGTAAAACCCAACTCATCCATAATCTCATATATTCTGTCATTCAATCCTTGCGCAAATACCCCACGCCACATCACCAACCCTCCATCAACCTTTACTTCTTTCTTCCTATGAATATATCCTTTATGCTGTACTAATAGTCGATGCCCACCAAGATAGATATTGGGAGTATCAAACTTTTGACCGATTATTTGATTGATCTCATATCCTGGATCACAACCAGGTCTTCTCTTCTTCCCTCTTGGCAGAATACATCTCCCAGGATGGATCATCGTGAATTGACTATACCTATCTAATCCACGATGATCTCTGTCCTTTAACTCTTGCACACATTTTTCTCCGTATCCCATAAAGCCACATTTTCTTTCTACATTCGCAACCCACATCTCTTCCATCTCTTCACTAATCGAATGAAACATCTTCCGCCGCCCCCCCCTAATTCCTGCGACCTCATATCCCAATTCCTCACTAACACCCATGTCCATCCCACGAAGCTGAACGATAAGCGCAAGAAAGTAAGCCTGATCCATCGTAACAGAAGTATTTGTTTTCTATTATCTCATTTAATCATTGGTCAAATTTACCATAAAAAATATCCTAACCAATGGCATTTATTTAAGAACTATTTGAATCTTTCACTATCCCCTGAAGAAGATTACATATCTTCAAATAATCTCCCTCTTTTATCTGTTCTTGATAATCAAACAGAATTTCACCAATATCTTTTACTTTATCCATAATATCTATCGCTTTACGTGAAGGTTCTTCATCGTCTGATTCGGCATTCTCGAACTCCCCACGATATGTTCTTTCTTCTTCATCATCATCTTCATCTGATGTCAGTAAGAGATCATCATCTGAATCATCATATAAAGGTCCCATCGGTTTCCATTCTCCTTCATCTCTCCCCAATAACCACCCGGAACCAAAGTAATCCGAAACTGTTCTGCCAGATCTCCACAACAGAGATTCATAATCCGCCTTCCTCTTTTTCACACAAGTCGGACAATGATCTCCATTGTAAAAGAATGAAACTTCACCTTCTTCATCCAAATCGTGACGACCACTCATCATAAATCGACCCTTCAAAGGACCATTATCATCGCACATCATATCACAAATCCCACACTCGACACACATTTCTGTCTCTATCTCCGGTTCCTCTATCTCCGCTTCGATCATCTTCTGACAAGAGTTACATGTTAAATATGCTCTCTTTTCTCTAGGATCGTATGTATGACATAAATAATCCTCTAGTCCAGCTGCCCACGAAGACTCCCCTAATAAAGAAATATTCCTTTTCCGAATGACTTTCTCTGTCTTCCAACACTTCTCACAACACCATTCATCTTGATCTCGGTCTGCCCATCCCTCACAAATGGTTGTCTCATTTGAGATTATAGAGTAAGCCTCCATATACCTCTCAAAATGAATATCTTTCATTGGTTCTTTGTTCTTAGTGTCCCATTCATCATGACAACCCGCATCCATCCAATGTCTGTCATTTTCTCTCAATTCTACCACCTCTAATAATCCCTGTACAACCTCCCTCACCGCCCAAGATAAGGCATCAACATCACCCTCTTCTGCTACTTTCACATCACACGCTGTCAAACCAAACGTATCATAGTTATCTTTCGCGTTCATAATCTTCTCTTGAAGAGTTCCCGGGATAGCCATTTATCCCCTATATCTTCTCTTCTGCTCGATGAGTTCTCCTACTTTCTTGTCGGCGTACCACCAAAGTGCAATGGCCGAGAAAGAGACCACGAATAACTGGAAATACTCCCAAGGTGTCAACATTTTGTTACTTATTTCACAAGTATGCCTACTCAAATTTACCATAAAAAATATTCTAATCTATCTCTATCTTTTAAACCCATTCCCATACTCTCTTTTGCTCATACAGATCTAATGGTACGACCTTTTTACATGTTAATGCGGGCGCCCATTCTTCTAACACATTGTGATCTATACAGATCATCTTGATGGGTCTATTAAGAATAAAGAACTCACTATTCTTGAAAACTATCTCTGACGGAACAACTGCCTCTCCATATTTTGTCCAGACATATGCTACGCCACAACTTAAGACTTTTTTGACGACACCATATGCGACAAATCTCCCCTCGCTATCCATATCATCTTCTATCCATCCACCACAACTCCTAAGACCCGACCACCGGAACATATTAAGGTGATCAGAATCAGGACCACGCGGTTTCATATCTTTCGGCCAATATATGACACTATTGTTCCACTCGGGATTTACCTTCTTCGAATAATCCTTCTCAGGATATCCTTGGAATCTTGCTTCATCGTCTGTTCTTCCCAAAGCTGGATTCCATCCGACATATTCCCATTTCCCTTCTTTCCACTTCCTTCCTTTCGGTCTCTCTACACACATATAATACTCTCCTCCAGGAGGACCAGATTTCGCCCTCAAATCATGCATTAATGTTTGAGCAAAGAACTTATCTCCTTCTTCTTCAAAATCCTCTTGTGTAGTATAGGCCCACGGAATCTGCTCTAAGATTGCCTCAACAGAAGGATGCTCCCGAAACAATTTCTTCGTCATCTCTAAACTATGCTCTTTCATCTCCATATATTCTATGTATTCCATCACCTCCATCATGTACCTAATCTTCTCAATATCATCTTTCATCCACATTTTCTCATACTTCTCTCGTGGCTTCAGCTTGCAACTATCTGAAAGACTAGCCTCTCCATCTGAAATCTCATCTAAGCACCAACTCTTAGTCGAAGCATTCACATATGCTGAAAGACCCATCTTGAATGCCTCTTCATCACAATCTACTGAACTCCTGAACCTTTGGGCATGGATCACATCTGAACACTCGGGGAAGAATGAAATACTCCACTCCCCATAACTAGCTATTCCCTCCCCCACAACTACATCTACTGTCTGAAGAACACCACGAGGATAATTCACCTTCGGATCAAATGCCGTGTCTTCCCACCACTCTCTCCGATAGAAAGAAGCTGGTATCGACTTCTCTTCTTCCATCGCGAAGTATGCTTCCCTGTTGTTGTAGTACTCATCCTCTTCCTCTTTTGACCCGAAAACTCCTAGCGGATTCGTATTCCAGTAAGTGGTCATCAGACTACTCTCAATGTGTTTGTTACTATTATTTTCTTTGATCTCTTTCAAATTTCCTTTACAAACATAAAAAATATTCCCTAATCTATCCTAACTAATCTCTATCTAATCATCATCCGCTGTGCGGTTCCAGCTCGCCTTATCTTCTGGAACCCATACGAAGGTTGATGGGTCGGAATAATCCTTCACCATCTTCCCCATACAGATTGCATGAAGACGAGGGCAATAAAACCGATCTATCTCCCCTGTCATACTTTCTCGCAACGGCTTCTCATCTGGTCCCATTGGTCGATACAAGTTGTTTGTCACCTTACACCACTTCAACGTAATCCCGTCATCTACTATATCTTCTACCTCCCCCGTCCCCACATTGATCAACTTCTTCTTCCGCTCTAGATCACGGATCGCCATCGCCTCCTCCACAGTCAAATTGCTAATGGTCTTCCATTCAGAACCTTGATGGACGAATGTCTCATGCTCGGGTGAATAAGCCCACGGACTAACCTCTCGATCAAGAAGTTCGTTCGTCTCATCCATCGGATACTTCACCCCATTAATCGTTTCCCACTTGCCAGAAGACATATCTCACCTCGGTAACTCTTTCAGATAGCAGCGCAGATAGCACAAACAGTTGTCAAGATTCCCAAGATTGTCTCAATCATTTTAGTAATATTTACTCTTTACTCAGTATCAAATTTCCAGAATTACAGCTGTATGAGATACTATCATAAAAAATCTATCTAATTTTTTTTGTCTTATCGCGATATATCCTATACTACCGAACATACTCTCCATTCATACTTCCCCTTCTTGGAAATCATATTCCCAGTGAAGCTGTGGCCTATCAACTGAGATCCCAGCAAGTTCCGGAGATGATTCAGCGCCCCTCTAGGTATATAAACCCCACCGCGATCACATTTCCCCACACCATAATTCGCTTCAATCTTTGTGATCTTTATCACTTTCTCATCCTTTTCTCCTTCTGCGATCTGTTCCTTCCCTTCATATCCCAGACCACTGAAATCACCTGGCTGTCTCATCGTGATCATCGTACAAACTGGTTCGAGTACTCCTTTTCCCCTACATCCTAATGGTGTATTATTCTCCCAACCCATCGCCTTCATCATCCTGTATCCCGGACTCGTAGTATCCAGAATGCAATCTTCTTCTGGATCACCATTCAACCGATCCATCTCATCCAAGAAAGCCCTCTCCTCTTCTTCCGGGTCACTGATCCATCGATCCATTGATTCCAAAAAATCATCCTCCTCTTTGATCTTCGCCTGAAGAGAAGAGGCCGTTTCCCCAAGAGAAAGTTCAATCTCATCTATCTGTTCCCAGAAAGCACAATCCTCATCTAAAAGACCACATGCCCGAGCCGATTCTGCGACAATGTAGGCCTCATCTATTTCTATCGGCAATATCCCCCCCTTCCCGTAATCCCTAACATGATCTCCGCTCTTCATCACCACCCCCGCAGCAACAAGTTCCGCCAGTTGAGGGTGAAGGACACAACACGCCATTGTAATTGTCTTCAGTGATATCCCTGTGTGAGTTAATAATGTTACTCATATCGTATAGCTTTCAAATTTTTTAGAGAATATTCTCTGAGAGACATAAAAAATATCCTAATCTATCTAGTCTGTAAGTCTGTAAGTCTGTATCTAGTCTGTAAGTCTGTATCTATGTGAATATCAACTTTGATGCCAGTTCTTCGGTGAATATGGGGGATTTCCCATTCTCTACATAGGGTCTTGTCCTTGCCACAATGGTCGAAGGACACTGACACAAACACATATAGCAATCAGATTTCTCGATCTTTACATGCGTGGGACAATACTCTTCAGATTTCATCCCAACCGCCCATCGATGATCACCTCCCTTCTGGAAGATGTACCCACTCGCCAATACAGTGTTCTTTTTCTTTGAACAGAAGAAAGTCCCCAGTGGATTCTTCTTACCTCCCCCAGTACATCCATGGACCACCTTATCCTCTGGTTGTCTGAGTCTCAGGTACTTTTCCCTATCGATCGAAACCCTTACAAGAAATCCCCTAACACAGCTCTGAATCTTCTTGGCCGCATCTTTCAGATCAATCACCACCATATCTCCCTCCTCAGTCCAATATACCCGAAGACCTGAAGCCCGCACCACCAAAAGATCTTCTACAAATCTTCTCGCCGCAAATCCCCTCCATATCTTCTGGATGTTTTTCGCGCTCTCATCCGGATCCATGATCACTGGCTTTTCGTTCCCCTTCATCCATCGAATGAACATGTTCTCGGTCAGTAGTCCTCTCGATCGGTACCAGTCCTCTATCATGGATGTATCCGACTCAAGATCACGATAAAAGGCACATGATGTCATCGGATAGATGGCAGGAGCGACTCCGGTGACTCTGATGACTCTGGTGACTCTGGTGAATCTGGTGACTCTGGTGACTATGTCGTTTGTGTGTGATATTCCTCCTTCTCTCCAATCAAATTTATGAATCATTATTATCCCTTATTAATTTGGAGACTTTGTTCTGGATCGTCCTCTGGATTGTCGGGTTGTATTGGTGGAGACATAAAAAACTAACTACCTAATATTTTTTGTCTTTTGGTTATTTGGTGTGTGATGGAGACTTTCTATTGTAAATCTCCGTTCTCTGCTATTCTACCTACAACTCCATTGATATCTAGTCTCCAGGGGTACTTACTGTTTGACCAGACAATATTGCCCAGAAACTTCTTCCCCGGGAAGTTCCATCCCTCCACTGTCAGATATCGAAGGTAATCACTGGCGCCCTTAGGGATGAATACCCCCCCACAGTCCCACTTTGCGACGGAGAAGTTATCCCCGCTGGAGACAATCTCTAGACCTACCTGCTTGCCCTCAATCACACCACCCACACCCTGTCGAGAATCATACTTGTTCGCGATGTCCTCGAAGTATTGGTGGTTGTTGTTTTCCCAGGAGATCTCTTCGAACCCGAGATTGAACCTAATGTTCAGTTGTACCCGCTGATCCAGCTGTTCGGCTGTCAGTGTGGAGACTTTCCCGTCAGAGTTCCGGACATAGAAGGTTTCTCCGGTCCCTTGATCGTAATCCACGAATCGAGCCTGGCCCAGGCAAGACTGCACTTCGACTTCATCTCTCCATTGATCCAGTGCGTCTTCGTATATCTGGAGATTGAGTCGGCATTCCTTGTCTCCATCTACGCTAAGCCACTCTTGATCTGCGATGCCCTTCTTGATCTTGTTCTCGGTCTCCGCCTGCAAGTCGCTTAGAGCCTTGAGCTCTTTTTGGATAGGTGTTCCCTCCTCGTATCCCCAGAGGATCCCACATTCCCTGGAGAGCTCGTATAACATCTTATGTGGCTCTGGGTCTTCCCATGTATCTATCCCTTCGCAGCTCCAGTCCGGTCCCACGAGGAATGGTCTTACATCCGGGACATCGTAGTGAGAAACTCCCTCGACCGCCGGGGGGACCCAGAGATCAACCATCTCATCCCCCACCTGGATGGTGATGCTTTCTACTGGAGCTGGGAGATGCCACTTCCCCCTCAGTCCGAAATCGTTGTTCGGGAACATCCCCAGATTTCTCCAGATAGACCCTGGCGCTCTGGCTCTCTGGTTCTCTGGTGCTCCGGCTCTAAGTCTTTTGTGTGACGGTAACTGCCTGATACACTCTGCGAACACCTCTTATCGAAT
>Ga0181414_1000624_pt1 | contig 10713 bp, 10 predicted proteins | sample 37SPOviralmetaG_FD_130139 | JGI IMG/M metagenome (GOLD analysis project Ga0181414, IMG submission 130139) | Marine viral communities from the oligotrophic San Pedro Time Series (SPOT) site, San Pedro Channel, CA, USA - 37 SPOT_SRF_2012-11-28 | ecosystem: Environmental > Aquatic > Marine > Strait... | reverse complement strand
GAGACCATAACCAGTCACAAATTATTTCAACTATTTAGACTGATTATCGGTACTATTTTTTTCAGACATTTTGGAAAACTTTTTATTCAGACCTAACTAAGTAAGAATTATTTTCAGATTAAAAAGTATTTGAGAAAAAATTACACACAAAAAAAATAAAATAAACAAAATAAATAATTTCCAACACTTTTTTTCGATTTTATCTTCTTAAAATTTTTCTTTTTTTCACAATTAATTTTTGATAAATTTTTTTCTTTTTTCTCATAAATTATTTTCATACATTTTTTCATATTTTTTTCTTTTTTATCATAAATTTTTTTTCATACTTTTTTCTTTTTTCTCATAAATTTTTTTTCGATCTTCATTTATTTTTTCCATTTTTTTTTTGGATTTTTGATAACTTTTTGTACTTTACAATTGTACTTTGTACATTACTATTGTGAATTTGTACATTACAATTCTACTACACTTTTAATGTACAACAATTCACTATAAAATGAATATATTAAAATACTTTTAAGACCATTTATCAGTTGCGATTTTAAGTTTAAATATCATCTAATCCAGACATACTTCTCATAATTATATCGTTAACTTTTTTGTCGCATATTTTTTCAGCACATTCATTCTTAGGTTTAAACAAAAATACTTTGGATAATATTGAGGTCTTCTCTTTTTTCGAGGTATAAACATAATAATTGTAACTCTTTACTGAATCTGTCTTTTCGAATTTCAGAATTAAATAGGTTGTCGACCCATCCTTATCATCTTGGAATTGTTCCACATGGGCATTCGTAGAGGAACTACTCTCTAATGCACTCGATAACGTCAAGGTGAAATCCTTTGCCCAGTTAGCTATGTGTAATAAATCTCCACTATAACCCTTTATTAATGCAAAAACATCGTTAGCTAACTCCTTCAATGCTATTTCAATACCTACTTTCGTTGCATCTCTCTGCATCACACGACTTTTACTTAATCTCCATTCAGGCATCTCTTCAACTTTTTCTTCAATTTTTTCTTCAACCTTTTCTTCAACTTTTTCTTCTACCTTTTCTTCATTCTTATCAGAAGGTTTTACTATTCCTTCAGCTAGCTTTTGCTTTTCCTTTTCTTTCTTTTCATCTAAACCAAACGTTTGAGCGACTACTTCCATCATCGATTTTCTTGGTTTTTCGCTCTCATTATCCTGTAACTTCTTTACCTCATCTTTTACATATTGCTCACTTGCCTCTTTCTTCATTTCATAAACTCTCACAGACATATCGTTATTACCTCTCTTGAATATACGATAATTATTTACTGTTATATTCGGCGTCGAACTGCACCTATCCCAATGACCCGAAGAACAAATATTACATTTTATTACATCATAACTTCCTCTTCCATCCCAAGCTGAAAAAGGTAATCCTTCTCGTTCTCTCCATAATTGCTTAGTATCCAAACAAGTAAAACATTTTGTTTTATCCACAACATACCTCATCTCCGGAGTATCCAGTTTACATCGCTTCAAAGCTAATAACGCACTCTCCTTGTTCATCCTACATTCAGATTATTTATTTACCTTATATACTCTGGACTCAATAAAAAATATAATATCTAACTTGTACTTTTTATTACCAATTTACAAGTTCAACAACCTTTCCAAATAGGACTTTCTAGTATACGGCTTTCTCGACTTACGCACATATTTTCCCTTTCTATGGAAAACCTTATCTCCCTTCTTGGTTGTAAAATCTTTTCTTCCTTTGTGGGTCTTGGATTTACTTCCCTTCCTGTATCCTCCGCGTTTGCATGTAGTTTTCATTTTATTCTTTTTATTTTATTTATATAATAGTTACTTACATTTTATTTTATCATCGCTAAATATTCTATTATTTGGTCGGATACTCAACTTTTTCGTATTATTCAGGATAACCATGACAATATCACCCATGATTCCTTCCTCTCTAGAATCGTCAAGTAAATCATCCAGAAAATTCTTTATCTCATGTTGAACGTGAAGAGGCAAATTCATTCGCTCCAACATTTCCTCATCAGCACTACATCCTTTTATTATTGCACTCCTAGCCTTCTTATATACAGATCGCTTCAAATTATCAGCTAATACAGTCTCCCATTTACCATTGATATATTTATATCCATGTACCACCTTCTTATTCGTTATCGCTATATTATGATTCTCTGGATACTCCTCGTCAAAATGAACAGCTTTCACGTATCCAGATATAGCATCATCCATACAATTACCTCCATTACATAATATCTCTTTCAATTTATCATTCGATAAATATTCTGTATTCTCACTTCCAAAATTATTGATCATTATGTTATTATTCGTTATATTGGTTACATTGTTCGTTATATTGGTTATGGTATGGTGATTATGTATATGTATCACTGGAGCTATCGTAGCACGAGACAAGGTTACATCTTCGCGGTCTATATCCTTCTTTTTACATCTATACTTCTGATGCCTATACATATTATTCATTGAAGTGAATTCACTCCCACAAAACTTACATACTGCACATTTGTGATCAACTACTTCTTCAGTAAACGTGCTCCCACATTTCTTCTTCTTTGCCAGATGACGAGTATAATCGGTTTTATTTGTTGTCTGAAAAGGGCAGTATTCACATTTATATATGACCATTGCTATACTTTATAGTCCTGATACACAATATCCATTTCATTACAGTCAATTTTATTTTATCATTTCTATTTTGTACTTTTGACATTTCTTATTTCTGTTATTTCTTCAAAATAGTTTTCATTTCTTCTTCTCCTCTTTCCCTCCTAGCCGGATACCTCCGGATACTATAGACCCTCCTTTGAGGCTGTGACCATAGTACCATGTAAGACATATTAAAATAAACACTAAAATACCCTTACCATAACCAATATTAGCTTAATTCATATTTTCTCACATCATAAAACATAACAACTATACAGTATGCCTCTAATATAGTTCACACCTAAATGCGTAAAAAGTAGCTAAAATCGCCGTTTTTACGCTTTTTTCAAAGGAGAGGAGAAAATCAGAATTATTTATTTTAAACACAGTTGGATAATTTTAAGAATGTTGATTTGTCATTTTTATTTTCTCCCTATTTCCTGAAATTCTTTTATTTCCTTTATTCTCCTTTCTCCCTTCTAGTCGGATACCTCCGGATACTATAGACCCTCCTTTGAGGCTGTGACCATAGTACCATGTGATCGATAGATTTAATATACTCAAAATACCCTTACCATATCCCATTTTACCACTTCTCAAAAGCCATGACCTCACTTGGCATAAGAGAATTCATTATGATATGTATTTTGTATGAAACCTAAAAACGTAAAAACAAGCAAAAAACACTCTTTTTACGCTTTTTTCAAAGGAGAGGAGAAAATCAGAATTATTTATTTTAAACACAGTTGGATAATTTTAAGAATGTTGATTTGTCATTTTTTATTTTACCCCTATTTCCCAAAATAGTTTGTTCTTCTCACCTCCTCCTTGCCGGATACCTATTTTTACTGATTTCTCAGAATGTCCCCTCTTTATGGAGAATTACAGAATTACATAGAGGAAATGACGGATAATCAGTACTGTTTATACTGATTAATAAACAGTACTGATTATGGAGAAGGTCGCAAAAAAAAATTATTTGGTTAATTTATTCTTTACAATCTCAAAAGATAAAAGATGGTGATCTCTTTAACTCTGGTTGACGTATGGGGATCGGTGCAGATAGCAAACATCCGTTTATCCCGTACTTTCGTTTTAAATTTTCGGCTACTTCATTCGCTCTTTTTAAACTTTCATCTGCTATATCACAGAATACTGAACTTATTAATAATCCATCTTCTTCTTCTTCATCGTCGTCGGAAGAAGAAGATGTTCCTTGGTTAGATAATCTAAATTTTTCTGGTTTCTCTGGTAATTGAATTCGATTCTTGGAGGCAAAGGTATATACGTTAGAGGAGTATACTCTCTTCTTCACGTCTGATATATATTTTCTATCGGACATCAAGTACGAAACATTTATCTCTTGTATCGGATTATTCTCTTTATTGTCCATTTTGTATCGCATTTATGTATAAGGGTATGGTATATCTGGATCCTATGAATCTCAGAAAAAAGTATTCAATTTTATAAATATTTTTGGATACTTACTTAATTATTATTTAAATATATTTTTTTAGATATATTATCAAAACACATTTTATTTGTACACGTATTCACTATGTCCGAATGTATCACCATTAATAATCCAAAAATTATTGAGTTTTATAACAAAAATAAATCAGTTGACTTTGAAGCAGTAAATATCATCTTTGTAGAACTATTTGAAAAACTTTTCACGGATATGCACTCCACGATGAACTCTACTATAAATTCTCAAATTCTAAATCAGGTACGCGACATCAATTCTAAAGTGGAAGATATGAATGCTACTTTCTCCACGTCACACCAAGATATTCTTGAAAAAGTTAATAATCAGTTCATTAAATCTAAGTCTGAATTCACTGAAGAATTGTCCTCTTTTCTTTCCGCACAAACTCCCATGTACACAGAAAAAACTAGAGAACTTCTCGTAGCATCCGCTGATTCTCTCATAGATAAAACAACCATCGTACTTAACGATATTATCCCAAAATCACAACAACAACTCACAAAAGTAGTTCAAGATAATCTTTCCTCGCTACAAAACTCTATTTGCACAGACATTCGCAAAATTGAAAATCATGACCAACTTCAACAATTTATTCAATCATTCGAGGTAAAATCTTCCTCCATGCTGCAACCCATTTTTTCGTGCATCTCATCCAGCGAAGAACGACTCGCACAAAATATTTCTATCATAAAAGACTCCAATAATCTTCAAGTCAACACGCAAGAAAAGGTTTTTGCTGAAATCTCCGACTTCCTAGGAAAATACAAAAATTCATCTTTCAAAGGACAATTCGGAGAAAATCAACTCGAATCCGTTCTCAATAAAATGTTTCCTGCAGCGTCCATCTCTAACAATACTGCGCTCAGAGCAAGCTGCGATTTCTCCTTGTGTAGGGAAAATTTCTCTAACATTCTCATCGAAACTAAACATTATGACAGAAATGTTAATCTTGATGAAGTCAAAAAATTCTATCGAGATATAGAGGAACAACAATGTCACGGTATTTTCCTATCGCAACAAAGCGGCATCACATCTAAACAAAACTTTCAAATTGACATCCTCCAGAATAATGTTCTGGTTTTCGTCCATAATGTACAATACGACCCACACCTCATTAAAATCGCGGTAGATATCATCGACTCGATCGCTCATGTTCTCCCTGAAATCAAACCACAAAATAATGAGGAAAATAATGGCATTGAAGAGGAGGATAAAACGTTCCTACGGAATGACATCATCGAATCCATCAACGCTGACTACAAGGCGGTCATCTCTAGAAAAACGAATATACTAGAACTGAACAAAGATTTCCAAAGAAAACTTATTAATGAACTCGACGCTATACAACTACCCTCTCTTCTTTCTTTCCTAAAAACAAAATTCCCTGACCAATACGTTGACTCCAATCAACTAATTTGTGACATATGTAACTCGTATACATCTTCTACCAATAAAGGACTAGCAGCACATAAAAGAGCTTGCAAAAAAAAATCTGCAGCAGATAGTAACGACATCGTCATCCCTACCGAGCCATGATCACGCACGCGCCCGCCTCTTTCTGGTACTTCGTTGATGATTCTTCTTCTTTTTTGAACATTTCCTTTTTATTTTCCTTTTCGTCATTTTTGACTCTTTTCTTCGCCGCTTTCCTCCGTTTTGTGCTTCAATACAAGACTTCATATGCTCCTTCACTTTTTTCTTGCCATCTACTGTGATTGCTGTATTATAGTAAAACTCTATATTCTTTCCTTCTTTCTTTCCCCATCCATTTTGCTCTAGATAGTTCTTCTTGCAATCTTGAATTCTATTTAATTGTATATCCCTGATTCGATTATAATCGATATTACCCTTGGGAGCAACAGGCAAAAGATCCAATACGCTCTTACTCATCGTAGCTTCTTAAAATATCAGTTATCAGGAAAAATATACGTTACGTTTTATTTTTTGATAGTGATACTTATTACATTAAAAAGGTATTTTATTTTATTATTTTACAGATGCGAATTTCTATGTTCCTCTTCCGTATCTACTGACTCTCGACGAGGAGATAGACAATAATCACTCTCGTTTTCTTCTAGATCATGACCTGTATAAATATTCGATAAGTCTCGCAACACGGTGTTCCAGTTGATTTCTGATAATACTACCAATATCAATTTCTTCAATTCCTCGTTATATATTCGTATTTTATCCATATCCATTTGATTCTCGAAATATTCCTCTTTCATTTTCATATCAGCATTCCTTTGTACTTCATTCATGTGGTTTTCATATGCTATCTTCAAAAGTTTGACCTCATATGTCCGTATTCGTTTTATATTGTAGACAGACACGCAATTGAGTGGTAAACGTATCGCGTATAATCTATTTATGTCTTCCATTACATACTTCGGACCTTTTAATAATGCATGAAAGATAGCTGAAGATAAGATGACGGAAATATACTCAATCTTCCCATTTGTGAAATTGGTGATTTTTGAACTCATTATTCGAACCATTAGATAGCCAAATAATTCTATGTCATTCGTGAGTAAATACGGGTGCCACTTTTTTATGTTTTCTTCTCCTATCATTGCCTTAACATACCAATCATTCATATACTCGTTCACCAACGCTATTATCATTTCACTTAGTCGACTGGACTTTTTATAATGGTTATCCCCTTCACCAAATAACAAGGGGGCAGGGGTCTCTGGATTTCTGGTCAATGGGAAAGGTGCTGGTGTACTCATTTCCTTTAATTTTAATTTACTTTCGTCGTCGTTGTCACATTCTTCCTGGTTTCTTCTCATTTCATAATCATTTATTTCATTTACCTTCGCTGTCATTTTCGTTAATATGTACCACATATATATTAGGCACAATGAGCAAATTACAAGATAAAATAGCGTAACTATACGAAGAGAATATTGAAAATACTGAAAAGATGGAATGTTAGGACTCTCGTAGTTATGATCCGAATTATCTTTGACAGGAAGACCGGGTTCTATACCAGGATTCATTATATCAACAGAGTATCTTCCTACGTTTAGCTGCTCTAATAAAGGACATACTAAAGGATGTATACCGTAGTATAATGGCTCCGTTAATTCACTCATTTTTGCGTCATACGTTATACACAATTATAACGTACATCAATTCTCAATTCTCAATTTTGATTTTTAGTCCTCTATCACATCGTCCTCCCTGTTTATGTCTATACTATCTACACTCATGAATATGATATTTTCTGGTACATTCTCCTCGCTTATTTCGTGCGCATATTCTTTTAAAACCTCCAAATATAATATCATGTCTCTATTTTCCACTTCACACCGCCCTGTCCACTTTTCTACACTTAATACCTCGTTTAATGACCTCACTCTCCCTTCCGGTCCATTATATTTTGAATTTCTTTTACCTGGTCTTCCAGATGGGCATTTTATTCGCCACTCGCAGGATAACGCATTTATATGGTCAGGAAAACCATACAATATCGCACAATATTCCCATTTACCCCCCTTCCCCTTTGTAGCTCTTGCTCCGCCCTTTATTTCTTCATTGTGTTGACGTATCCTTCGTCTTAAATCATTCGTAGATCCATTATAAGTACGTCTCAAATATTTCTCGTCTGTATTTCTTAAAATATAACAGTACCACATTATCTCTGTGCTACTTTTATTACCTTATGTTTTTAGTTTATATTTTATTAGACTTTCTGACTTTCTACCGTTCTACTCCAAATAGTACAATATCTCATACTCTCGAGTCGAGGATTGCTTACATTGCCTTTTTCCAAAGTCGTCATCCGCAAAAACGGAAGTAGCCGTATGCTGGTCATGGGCAGGATTTATGGACATCTTAAAAGAAATCACATCGCCTTTCACCAACGGCATTTCGTAAAAACCATCGGAGTCAGGGACGCCTTCGAAATTCTTCAAACGATCACTCTTTTGCGCCTTTATTTGATTATACATCCAGTTTGATATCAAAGTAGGATACTGCATCACTACTGCATCTCCTGTCATTCCCGAATTGTAGCCATATATCCCCGTATTCACATCTAGTAATGGAGTGCCTGGGGCTGGAGACTTACAATTCGACCATACCTCATTCATAGGACCTATACTATTGTTCTCTAATGTACTATACAATGTACCCAGATTTTCAAACGTTATGTAATTGGCAGGAGACCCAAAGCACTGATGTGCTATACATTTTACATAATCATGAGGGATAGTGTTTTCGAATTCCTTATACTCATACGGCACACGCGGTTGCTCTGTGGTATCCTCTCCTTGATTGGAGGTGTGCTGAGGAAAGGTAATGTTTCCTACATCAGAAAAGTCACTATTGTCTAGGGGAAATATCGCCTTCATAGGATTATTATTCGTCTTTGTAGTCATTACTGAATCTGGGAATCGTGTATTACGATTAAAGCGAAATTTCATACCGCTTGTCTCCATCTGTGATGGGTCTGTACCAGTGGTGGGTTTAAACTGAAATGCACGACGAAAGTCGGTAGCCGACACCTTTATGGTACCAACTGGTAAATTAAATATTTCTGTCACTGCCGGAAATGCTAGGGTTTCCGCTTTTATTCCCATAGTCACATCCACGTTCAAACCTAGAAGAGTTATTACCAAATTTCCTTCGTCACCTTCTTCCTCCTCCGTAGAAGATTGAATTGGTGCTGGTGCTGGGGCTGGTGCTGGTGCCGGTGCGGGTGCTGGTGCTGGTGCGGGTGCTGGTGCTGGTGCTGGGGCTGGTGCTGGTGCTGGTGCTGGTGCTGGTGCTGGTGCCGGTGCTGGTGCTGGTGCTGGTGCCGGTGCGGGTGCTTCTTGCAACACGTCCACCGTTTCATCTACTATCGTCTGGTTTAAATTTACAGTAAACTTTATATAAGGATCAGTTGTACCATATGTATGAACCATATTATCTTTCAATAATGACCCCGTAGTAGTGGCATTAATCAACATGGTATCCTCATTATCCCCGAACTTTCCGGTTATTGTTACAGGATGATATAAAACCTGACTATTGAAGATTCTTTTGAACTTAAATGCTATTTCCTCACCACTTGACATTTGAGCAATTGTGAGATCGTTTCCATACCAATACGTACTACTACTCAAATCGGGAGAAGATGGATTTATTTGGTCTCTTGGAGTCCACCCATAAGTAGAAGGCTCATATTCGTTGTGACTTCTCAACTCTAAATATCTCACATTCCCTTCCACAATTTCAGCACTATACGCTCCTATGGATCCATTTACATTTCCCCCTTCCCATATACGATTTCCTTCCTGATCCACGATATAGAAAAACTGTATCCCTGCCGTTGTCGGACCTGTCACATTGTTTATTTTTGGCTCAAATGACGCATATACCATGATGCCTATAAATTTTTATGCTTGAATGCTATCTATATTATCAATAGAATATAATAATTCTCTATATTCTATTGATTCCATTCAAAGATTACAAATTTCCTCGTTTTCTATTTTTGCTATTTTGCTTTTCTGCTTTTCTGCTTTTCTGCGTTTTTGCCATTTTGCTATTTTTTACATAATTGATTTCAAAAATTTTCCACACTTCGTATAATATTTGTATGTGACATTTGGTTTTAATATTACTGTCGCGCTCCATCTCTTCGTACCAAATATATTCGTATATTCACTACTCGACGTACCCAATAGTATTTTATCTCCGATATCCGGATTCAATATCACATTGCCTATGAGTCCTTCCTTATCATGACCAAATTGCATCTCGTTCCACCCACTTCTCAACTTGTAAACTATGTCATTCACTTCAGCAACAACATTCGATTTACCCAATGTTTCCTCTTTATCATTCTCTTCAACTACCGCAATCACAGAAGACTCATCTTTACTGTAGGTTGTCGTCGTTGTAGTTGTAGTTGTTGTCGTGACCACAGTATTTGCGAGACTATCACTAAAAATTATCTTCTCTATCACTGCATCATTTCCAGCATTATAAACCTTATACATCTGCCCCGGTTTCATCTGAAAATTTGGATTGGACCAACCGATACAACCAAAACGATTAATATAAGTTGTCTGCCCAAATGCTCCCAATACCTTGTCTCCCAACTGAGCATGCGGCAATACTTCGGAAACATTCCGCTCCTCGATACTCGGATAGGTAATCCATGACCACCCAGGATACATGATGATATCATGTTCCGCTTTTATGTCTCCTACTATTGTCATGGTGTACACTCTTTCCACTATATCATCGTCGTCATCAGGAGGAATGTACATGATATGACCACGATTGTTATCAAAAACATACGACTTGTTTGTCCATGATGGCGATGAGTTACTACCAAAAGACGGATTTGAATACGTCGATTGTGACATTCCGCCAAATACTCGTTGGTCTATCTTCTCATTTCCATTACTCAACAAGTCAGTTATTCTGTTGCCATTACTCGGTGCCACATACAAACCGAACCACGTATATCCTTCGCGGAACTCGATTGTCTGGGTGACTAAATTAGGATTGGAGATATTATAGGACGTGTTACTTAGTAAATTTCCAT
>Ga0181414_1000621_pt1 | contig 10762 bp, 9 predicted proteins | sample 37SPOviralmetaG_FD_130139 | JGI IMG/M metagenome (GOLD analysis project Ga0181414, IMG submission 130139) | Marine viral communities from the oligotrophic San Pedro Time Series (SPOT) site, San Pedro Channel, CA, USA - 37 SPOT_SRF_2012-11-28 | ecosystem: Environmental > Aquatic > Marine > Strait... | reverse complement strand
ATTTCTTTTATAGAATTTATTTTTTGTTCTTGGTCTATCTTATCTGCTTTCTTAACCTTTTCACCTTGTAATAAAATATTAAATTGTTTTCCCGTTTTTTGTTCTAATTCTCTTAATGATTTTATAGTATCTGAAATAATATCTTTTTTAGCACGGTCTTCAACTCTTGGATATGTGTATTCTGGAAACAATTCTTCTAATACATTTAATCTTTTATTAATAAAATTAGTTAAACCATCTCTTTTAACATTATTTAAAATGAATTTTTCTTCTGCATTCAATTCATTATTCTTTTTCTTTTGAAATAAATTATCTATAAATTTTGTGAAAGATACATCACCTATATTTTTTTCTACCAATTTTAATGTATTTACTAATTTATTAAAATCCTTTTTGTTCTGTATAAGTGAAGGATCATCAATAGCATCTCTTACTATTGTAAATATATTAGAAGGTTCTCGACTAAATTTAATTTCTTCTTCTATTAATTTTTTATCTAATATATTATTAGCAATCATATATTCTGCTAATTTTTCATCTAATTGTTTATGGAATTTATCTGTAAGTCCAGTATCGTCTGGATTTAATCTATAATAATAATCTGTTAAATATTTTAATTTATCTTTATTTTTTACTGTTTTTAATTCATTGTCTAAATTTTTTATGGTTTCTTCTATAAAATGATATGGATCTTCATTAGATTTTTTAATTCTCTCTTCTTCTGCTTCTAATTCTTTTCTAATTAGTTCTTCTTCTTTTTGTCTAATTTCTTTTTCTTTCTTCATTCTATTTTTATTTTCCGTTATGATTTTTTTTTCATAAAAAGCGAAGTCTTGTTCCATAAAATCTTCTCTTGCTGATTTTATTTGTTTCATATTGTCTTCTATATTTTTCATATTATCATCTATAAGATCATCTAATAAAGTTTCTTCTCCTATATAAATAAATGGAGTTTCATCTTCAATGTAAATAAATTGTTCTGGTTCATCAATAAATTCTGGTTGTAATTCTACTTTTTCATCCGTTACTATTGGTGTAGGGGGATTATCAAAACTAAATGTAACAATCGGTTCTAATATTTCATCTTCATCATAGAATCCTAATTCTGCCATATTTATTTTTTATTATATATATATATATTTAAATATTTATTTATTTTTTTATTTTCTTTATATTATATAATATATAAAAAAAATGACTAAGTTATTTAAAAATCCATATTTAGATGTCAATCAATATGTTAATAATATAGAAATATCTTCAAGAGATGTATTATATGAAACCGTTGATGCCCGAAGTGCCTCAACTCAAAATATAACCTTTGATTTAGATGCTAAGGGTGATAATAGTCTGTTATGTGCTGATGTATATGTTACGGCTCATTTTACATTAAAAAAAACAGTAACCGCTGCTGAAACTACTGTAGCAAATATAGCTGATATTAATAATCCAAGGGATAGAGTTGCTTTTAGAAATAATTTTTTAGATGAATTAATTTTAAATTCTACATTTAATTATAATGGAACTGCAATAACAGAAAGACCTTATATTAATTGCAAAGAAATGATGGCTATATTAGATGGTAATAATTATCAAAGAAAATATGGAGGTGTTGGGGGTTCATATGGGAATCTATCGGGGTTAGAGGATATTGGTTACACCCTTGAACCAGTAAGAGGCCAACTTATAAGAAAAGCCGTTCCTGGTGTTGCGGGAGATGGAGCTACAGTCACAGGAGCAGATTTGAAAGAACTTTTATCTGGTTCAACCGCAGCTAATTATGGTGATGATACAGGAGTTGTTGTAGTAGATAATAACTCATACGATGATGAAAGGTCTTCTAAAATATTCTTTTTTAAAGAAAAACTTGTAAGTGGTGATTTGAGTAATGGTGTAGTTAAATTTTCTTTAACATTCCCTTTAAGATTAGCACCATTTAAAGGTTCTCGCCGAAATATGTGGTATAGAAACATGTCTAATGCTTTGCCATTTGTTAAAAATAGTTCAATCAATTTACAATTAAAACAAGGTCCTACTGGTTGTATTTTAGAACAGTTTTTTCTTGATAGACAAAATAGATTGCAGGCAAGTAATAATAATACTGCTAATCCTGATTTTACTAATACGATTGATTATACTAATAGTAAATTAACAGTTGAAGTTGATTCAACTAAAAATTGGCAACTTCATATGAGATGGTATCAATCACCTTCACCACTTAAACAATTTTATAATTTGCCTAATTATAGGATTGATACTTATGTAAAAGATGCTGGTTTAACTGGTTCGTTAACTGCTGGGGTTGAAAGGACTTTAAATAAATCTGTAATTAGTGATTTAATTAGAGTTGGAACTAAACCAGAATATCTTTTAGTATCTGTTAATGAAGATATATTAAATAATGGAAGAGGAAATGTAAATAATTTTCACATAGTAGCTGGTTCAAATGATAGTAGGCCTGGTTACTTAAAAGCTGCCAATGTAGAAATAAAATCTCTCGACCTCCAAATTAACAATAAACAAGGTGTCCTCACCAGTAGTATGAGTGCTGATGCTCTTAAATTTTACACTATGCAGAATGTTTGTAAAGATTTTGCTTACGATCAAGAAACATTTAAGAAATTTCGCAATTTTGTATTAATAAAGACTTCTGATATAGCAGGTGATTCACCCGCAGGGGTATTAGATAATTGTAGTATTAGATTAACTGCTAATCTAGGTCATTATAGTTATAATACTACTTCTGATGGTGCCGCTTTAACTGCTCCTAAATACAATTTGAATATTGCATTAATATATACTCATACTTCATTAATGGTTACTCAGGATGGAGTTCAAATAAGAGACCAGAACAGTTCTAAACAACAATATGATAGTTTCGTGATAAAAGGTATGGATAGTCAAAAACCTATGAGGCCTATGGGAGTTAGTAGTTCATATAAACCCTTATTACAATAAATAATATAAGATAAAAAAAATTATAAATAATTGAATCAATAATTATTTTTTTTTTGTAATTTATCTATTCTAAACATACCCTTTTTTTTGTAAAATAACAATTAGGATTGCTGAGATGGATACACAAAAATCTTGATTTATCCAATTTTACATTATCTAACATTACATTTCTTTCTGCTGTACTATATCCATATTTTAATCTTAAATCTGTTTTAACCCGATGACTATTAGCATTTGGATACATATACAGATATCTTGTTTCATTCATAATTGTTCTAAAAACAGCACCACTAACAATATGTGCTGAAAATATTATTTTAACATTTAATTTTCTACCAGTTGTTACTATTGAATTTATATAATCATATATATAATCTCTTACATCTTTATTTAAGCCTTCCAAATCGTCAATCAATAACCAATTCCCATTATTATCTCCCAAATCTTCAACAGATGGATAATTTTCTATATCTTGTGTATCTATTTCTATTATGTCATCTTCAAATTTAGAAAATGCTTTATCAATATTGCCATGTAATTGTCTTGATAATAAATAAACTTTTTGTTCTTTTGTTTTATTTGTATTAATTATTTTTGCAGCACTTGTAGATTTGCCACTGCCAGATGGGCCAATAATGCTTATTACACTATATTTTTTAATACTTGGAACTAATTCTAAATCTTTATATTCTTTATCATCAAATACTAAGCATCTACTAATTCTATCATTAACTATATCTACTAATTTATCATAAACATTTAAATATACTCCATTATTAATTTTTTCTTTACTTTTTTTTTTAAATGTTTTTTTATTTGTGATATATCATAATCAGATAACCTATTAATTCTTTTAATTTTTTGAAAATCATATTTATTTAATACAGATAAATAATCATCTACTTCTATATCAGTTTTATTTTTAGTTTCATTTTCATTATAATAAATTTTTGCTTTTATTTTATCATCTTTATCAACTAAATATAAGAATATAGAACCTCGGGAAAATGATAACATGTATATTAATTTTTGTATATATTATATTATATATTTTCTCAATAATTAAATTAAAATGAAAAATATTACTTATAATTATTTTTAATTAATTATTTTTATTTATTCTATAATATATATAAATAAAATGCCTAAATATAAATCATTATTAGGAGTTAAGACAACTCGCGGTGGCACTAAATCGGCGGGAACTGTTAATAAAACTAAAACTAAAACTAAAACTAAAACTGCTGGAACTACAAGTGGAGGATCTTTAAAAAGTGGAGGATCTTTAAAAAGTGGAGGCTTTGTTAGTGCTGGTTCAGTTGATTCATATGAAAATAATATAGATAAAGTTATGAAATTTATTGAAAGTGATCCTATGCTATTATTACATTTATTAGAAATGATGGATAATAGAGCTTTTCATTTAGTTAAAGAAATATCTAAGCAACATATAGGAGAAGGTTCAGACCATCATCCAAGGTATGTTGGAGAATTAGAAAAAAAAAATGATATGTATGGACCACATAAAGATATAGCCCATAATGCAAGAGATATGAACCATTTAATAAGTGCATTACATACAGAATTAAAATCAAATAAATCTGGTGGTGGTCTGTTTAAATCTATTAAAAATAATATATCAAAAGGTATGAAACATGTGAGTAAAATAGTTAGAAGTCTTCCAAAAATAGATAAGATACAACAAAAAACAAATATGTTTTTAAATAAAGCATCCCCTATTGTTAAAGGTATTGATGAATTTACATCATTAGTTTCACCAGAAATACCACAACTTAGTCCTTTTGTTAAAAAAGCACAGCAAATGGCAAATAATAAAATTATTAATCAAGCCAGTAAAGTTCAGAAAACAGTAGATGATGCTTTAAAACCAAAAGACAAAAAAAAAGATGAAATAGTAGATGAATAAATTAATTAATTCTTTAATAATTCTTTATGAAGTAAATATTTATAACCTAATCTTTCATTTAATAATTTTTTATGTTTATTAGTTCGTTTATGTCTTCTTATTTCATTATTTCTTACAATACAACCACAAGAACATATATTTTTAATTTTATATTTTTTAGATAATATTTCTTTATTTTTTGTTCTATAAATTTTATTTATTTTAGATAGTTTTTCTTTATTTTTTTCTCTATATATTTTTTTCTTTTTAGAAATTAATTCTTTATTTTTTTCATTATAAATTTTATAAAATTCTTTTTTAGATAATCCAACACAATTAAATGAATTAGGGATAAATTGATTACAACTGGGTTTTAATTTAAGTATATAATGTCTTTCTCTTAATTGTAATTGAAATTTATCTTCATATATAACTTCTTCAATACATTCTAAATTAATTAATTTATTAAAATTATTTTTAGTAATATTATATTCTTCTCTTAAAGTTTTATAGAATAATCTATTATAATTAGTTTTATTAAAACAAGAATATTTATGTGCTCCTTTTCTTTTACTTAATTTTTGTATAGTCTTCCCAATATACAATAATTTTCCTTCTAATTCTATTTTATATATAAATCCTATCATTATTCTATTAATGTTCTATTAATATTCTATTTATTATAATGTTATTGTTTATAGTTTAAAATAAATTACAAAAGAATAAATTAAATTAAATAATTTATATAATTTATATAATATAATATAAAAAACATAATATGACATTCGACCTGAACCGTCCAGGCAGTTCCACATTTTACATTAATCTAAGCAAAAGTGGAAAAGGTGACCCAAATGACTACTGCGAGCAAACACAGAATTATAACCAAGCTTTAATATCTAATAGTAAAAATTGGGTTCTTTCAGTTGAGAGAGCTACTATCCCATTACAAGGTATAAAATTTATTAATGATATACCATCAGCAGTGAATTTTGTGAATAAAGCAACCGGTGCAATAACAGTAAATAGTTTAGAAAATATATTTAATTTACACGATTTTTTACAAGCACTTAATAATATGGCCGATTCTAATTCTAATAAAATTCAAGTATTTTTAAAGACTTCCGGAAGATTAGAATTAAAATATTCTCATTTTAATAATTTTAATATTGTTTTAGATGAAATCTTACAGAAAATATTTGATTTTCCAAATCAAACTTTAACTTCTGCTAATAATGTAACATCAATATTAGGTGCGAGTAGTTGCTTAGATAGGATAGATAGAATAAAGAGAGTAATTTTAGTATCAAGAGATTTACCATTAGTTAGTGAATATTCTAACAGAAGTAAGACCAGAGAAATAACTTCAATTGATTATAGCCCAAGTATTACATTTAGTTCTACAGCTGGAAATAACAAAGTAATAGATGATGATTATTCAATAAATTTATATGGTAGAGATGATTTAGTATTAGAACCTCATTATAGTAGATTATTGAATATGCAGGGAGCTCAAATAATAACGATTACGGTAGAAGCACAAGTTGAAGTATTAAATCATTCTACTGGTGAATTAGAATTAGAAAGAATAACATTAAGGCCGTTTAGTACATTCAATGTAAAGCTACAGTTTCGTCGTCGTAATGTTTAATAAATTTTATCTAACAAAAAAAATATAAATCAATATTATAAGAATCTAATGTTAATTAGTCAGCATTATATTTAAATAGAAAATGGGAAGCCCAGAATTGATTAAATTGCTTATTAATTGCTTAAATTCATCATTATTATCTTGAAAATAATTATCAATTATATATTTAGTTAATAATTCGCCTTTTTTAACAGCTTCTTTTTGTAATTGTTTAAATATCTTTTGTTTTTTTTCATTACATAATTTTTCTAATGCTCCAAAAAAGATAATTTTATGTAATAATTCATCTCTGTATTGATTTCCTAAATCATAAACACATAAATAATCCGTAAAACATTTATGATAATATTTAATGATAAATGAGTTATATAATTTTCTATTTTTATCTGTTATAGTTTTATCCCATATAAGAACACTTAAATCTGTTAATATTCCTTGTTGATTATAAAATATTCCTAAATCTAAATCTTGTAGATTCATATTTAAATTCATTATTATTTTTTTTGTAATTAATATGTAATATTATAAAGTATAATTATTAAAAGTTTAAATTATAAATAATTGTCTATCTTATTAATATAATAATGAAGAAACTAATTAGATTTGAGAAATCACATAATCCTAATAAAAAATATAATGCAGTCTTGTTTAACACTAAGACAAAAAGAATTAATAGAGTTTCATTTGGGGCAATTAAACCCTCAGGAGTTCCTTATCCGCAATATAAAGATACTACTGGCTTAGGTTTATATTCTAAATATGACCATCTTGATAAGAAAAGAAGATCTAATTATAGAAAGAGACATGGAACTAATCCAAAAAAATATAGTTCAGGTTATTATAGTCTTAATTTTCTATGGGGTTGATAATCGCCGATTTAAATATATTAATTTGATATTATTTTATAAAAATTTTTTTTTATAATTTTATATATAAACTATCCAAATGTTTGTTATTGTTTTTTGTTAGTCTAAATAATTAAGAGTAGAAAAAAATAAGTAGAAAAAAATAATTTAATAATTCTTGGAGGGTTGATACCCTTAAAATTTATTTATTTATATAATTTAATAAATAAATATATTTTATATTTTTAATATATACTTTAACTATCCAAACTATCCAAATATAAAATAACAATAAATAACAATAATAATAAAATAAGGGAAATAGGATAAAGGGGCAATATATCAAAAGTAAATTTTGGAGGGTTAGTATTACTAACCTTCCAAAACCCTCCAACAAAATTTTAACAAAAAAAATTAGATTAATATATATGATTGTATTAAGTTAGAACTTGTATATATCAAAAGTAAATTTTGGAGGGTTTATTTATGATATATTTATATTTGAGTTTCTTGTATTTCAAATTCTTCAATAATAAAAGGCAAATTAATACTATCAAGTTCATAAAACATATGACCAGATTTAAATTTATTAATATAAGAGGCAATACACCTACCGAATTTAGTATTGGATAATGGTTTTTCATTACAAGTATTACACCAATCCTTATATTTTCTATAAAATAATGATGCTTTAATATTTGGTTCTTCATATTCAATATTTCTGATAGATATTAAGTAATGGATTGGATTTTGAAATGATTGTTTCATTAATGAATATTTTAATTGTGTCATAGGTATATTTCTAATATCATTAATGTTAGTATTATAATAACAAATATAAGAATAAAAATGATTTGCAGTTTCTTGATTAAATGAATTAACTAATGCTTCAAAATAATTATAATCACCTTTATATTTAGCAGAACATTCTGTTAAAAAATATCTACTATCACCTTCATTAATTTTAAGAGTAAAATTATTATTGGTACACATAATATAATTGCTATAATCTGGATAAATGAATGATTTACCACCTTTAATTTCTATATTAATAGTTGGATCTGTAATTCGTTTTAACAAAGTATCAAATGTAGTATGATAATTACCAGATAATGTAGATAATTCATCAGCATTAATAAATAATTTATTCATCATTATAGAATTAAATCTAGAAACAATTGGGTTGAGCCCGGCAATACTCATACTCATTTTATTGCCAAATACATAAGGAATAAGGAAATCATTTATTATAATACCCTTTCCAACTTGTTTTTCACTACTTCGTAATACTATTGCAACTTTACTTTTTAATTGTGGCTGAGTGAAAATATTTTTAAACCAAGCTAAAATATAATCATAATAAATATCATTACCATTTGCCCATACATCTTTTATATGATTTAGTATCATGTCAATTTTGCTTATATCTATATCTTCTTTATTTAATAATTTAGACTGAAATCCAGACCAACTATTAAAATTTCTTTTTGAATAGTCTTTACTGATAGGATAAAAATGTGTAAATGGTTTAAAATCTAATTCATCATAATTAGGAATATAGTTATAACCTCCTAAATCTTCTAATATTGTTTTAATTTTAATTTTTTTTAACTTATTTTTAATGACATCTTTATTAGATTTTTTATTTTTTATTTTTATTTCTTCATAGTATTTAAATGTGGCTTTTAATTGTTTCTTTTCATAATTTAAAAGACAATTAGGATTTATTTTTCTAAATAGAGCATCATTTTGACTATGGACCAATATCAACACCTTTTTTATATTCTTTTTAAATTCAGCTATTAATAAATCTAAATTATCAAATGTTTTATTCATATCATTTAAAAAATCTTGCCAATAATAATTTTCTTCATTATATAATTTATTATAATCTACTTTATTTTTAATTTTAAGTAATTCATATTTATCTGGACTATCTATTTTAGCAAAATATTTAATAGTGCCGATGCTATAATTATATTTTATTCCATTATTTAATTTTTTCACATAATCATCCCACATACACCTATTTTGACAATTATCATAATTTTTACCATCCTTACACCAATTATCAAATACTGAATAAGCATTTTCATCACCATTAGTATGATTAATAATACTAATTAAAATAGAGTTCCAATCTTCATAATTATATCTTGAATAATCTAATAACATTAATAATTCCTTAATTTCTTTTATTTTATCATCATTGGTTTCAAATTTATTTAAATTAATGTAATTATTTATATTTTTAGGTGAATACAAATCAACAATATTAGTATTAACGGAAAATACAAGTTCTTTATTTATTTTATCACCATTAAAATTTAAAGAAAATTCTTTTATAATATTTTTAAATATTTTTATATTATTAATCCATTTAATATCATTTACGCCATTTATATATTTATAAACACAACATATTTTATATGCTTTATTTTCTGGTTTGCTTTTACACCCAGGAAACATAATAGGATTAGAACAAACCATTTTATCAAGAACATCATTGGTTTTGCAACACAAATTATCTCCATAAAATTTACTAATAATGAAATTATACTCTGGATCATTATTTATAAAATCAACTAAACATCTTTTATGATTTTTAGATAATTTAAGACTTGGAAATATAAGATGAAATCCATCTTTAAAATAACCATTGTCATTATAAATGGGTTTTGGTTTTTTTTGAAATAACATATATAAATCATCATTTGTAATAGATGAATAATTTGTATGATTTAAAATAATACTGTATATACGATTTATAATAGGCATATATCCTTTTGGTTTATCATAAGATTCTTTTAATTTAACATCAAAATCAAATTTTAAACCAGATATATTTTGTGTTTCTCCAACAATAACTTGTTCAGAACAAACATTTAATAATTCGCAAAACTCATTAAATTTATCTTCTGGAACATTATAAATACCATTTGGACTTCTTGTAATTATATTATATTTAAATTCATTATTCATTTCTTTATCTACTTTAAAATCATTTAAAAAATTATAAAATATATTTGCTTCTAAACTTCTACCCATTGGCTTTGTATATATTGGGTCTGTCATATCCATTACTAATTCTTCAAAATTCATATCATTACCAATTAATTTCATTTTGTAAATTTATTTTTTTTTTTATATATTATAATAATTATAAAATAATATTTAAATAAGTTTTCATATTACATAATAATAAAACAAAAAAAATATTAATTATTGGATTTAATTATTTAATCTATGCCCGTGTCTTTCATAAAATAATTCTAATTTATTTTGTTTTTTGTAATAATTTTTTAAATTATTTAATTTGATATTATTCTTTTCATAATATTTTTTTTGTGTTGCTTTCACTTTATTTTTGTTATTTTGATAATATTTTTTAGATTTTTTCTT
>Ga0181414_1000615_pt1 | contig 10819 bp, 8 predicted proteins | sample 37SPOviralmetaG_FD_130139 | JGI IMG/M metagenome (GOLD analysis project Ga0181414, IMG submission 130139) | Marine viral communities from the oligotrophic San Pedro Time Series (SPOT) site, San Pedro Channel, CA, USA - 37 SPOT_SRF_2012-11-28 | ecosystem: Environmental > Aquatic > Marine > Strait... | reverse complement strand
GGATCTGATCAAGAAAAGCGGAACATTTGGCGAATGTTGGCAACTTGACGAGTCACATTGCTTTGATATTTTACTTGACGCTGACCTTTCTCGAAAAAATTGCTTGACAACATTAGCACATGAGTTTGTTCATGTAAAGCAATTTTGTAGACATGAACTTAAATTTGGTCACAAGATTGATACTTGGTGCGGTAAAAAGTACTACCACGGCGCAGCTTATGAATCCCTACCTTGGGAAAAAGAAGCTACACGGCTGGAAACCAAACTATATGATGCGTATAAAAATCATAAGAAAATCGTATAAATATAGATATGGAATCCAGGAACTTGGTATCATTTAAAGAATATAAAAAGGTTTCAAATATCATAACTGAAGCAACTGTAAATGCTTCAAAGTATGGACCGGGATCTCTTTTTGTTTTAAAACCCGACTCTGCAAAAGTTAGCGCATTTACTAAAAAAATTGGCTCGGCGATAACGCTACCTAAAAGTCCGGTGTTCAGCAAGCTTGATCCTAACAGCGTTCCTGATACCGCGGTTGAGATAGGAGATAGCAGCAAACCCCTTCAAGCCGCTTTTGATATTCTTGACGGGCCCGAAGGTAAAAGCGTGGGTGCTGTAGCATGGTACGAAAAATCAGTTAATGGCTATTACAACAATTTGAAATTGGGTTCAGACATTAACTGGGGTCGGGAAACACCCACTCTTGAAACGTGTCAAGCAATTGGTGTTTATTACAAGAATGTAGAATCCGATGCTGGCGATCGCGCTAAGGTTATTGCTAATATCAAAAGCATTTTAGGAAATGGTCAAGATTGGGATTCTGGAGGTGTAAGTAAACTACTTCCTAAACTTGACACAATGACGGCAAAGAACTTTGCTGAAATGATTGCTCTTATAAGCGGCATGAATGACTTTGCGAAGGCAGTCGTAAAATTTAAGCCTAATATTATTCATGGGCGAATCAGAGACTATTACGACGCTGAAGATGAAAATAATAACGTTGAAATAACAGGTGTTAAAGATAATACCGCGGATATGATTATTTCTTCAGCCCCGGCGGATGCTACGATCTCCGCAATGAAAACCGATAAGTTTACATTCGACAATAAAGGAATAATCACTGGCGAAGAATCAAAGATTAAAATAGTTCAGGTTTCTTTGAAGAAATCAGCCACCGGCGCTCAGATAGGTAAAGCAGCTTCATTCCTTATTAAAAAATATGGCTTACCAGGATATAACGATTATTTTGTAGACATTCTTAGTGAATCCTTGGAAGAAGGATTTGTATTAAATGAAGGTCCCTTGGACTTTATTAAGCGGGCGGCAGATGTTGTAAAAAATGTTTGGTCCAAGGTTGCAGGATCAGTGCGAAAATTCTTTTCAAAGATATCAAGCAAGATGAAGAGAACAAACGAAATAGAGAAGAAAAAGGTTTTTAAGAAATATGAAAAAATCTTTAGCCTTGATTCAAAAGAGATGGCTTTATTTGAGAATGTCATTGAAGGTAAAGAGCATCTTGTTGAAGAAAAAGCCAAAGAATCCCTTAATGCAAAGCTTGAAAAGATTAACGTTCGAGAAGCGAATAAATTGGTTAAAGACGTAAGAGATAAGAAGACAGGTATTGTTAAGATCTTTGATGGCAAGGATTACTTAGTTCAAAAATCAGGTAAACCAATAAGTGACTTTAAGTCTCAGAATGAGATTGATATTGATACAGTTTCCAAGCTTCTTTCAAACTCTTATTCAATATCCGTTGTTAATTCTATTCTAGGATCAACTAATCCAAAGGACGTGATTGATTCAGTGGTTGACATGCATAAAGAAGTTTATTTTGGAAAGACTTCCCTTCCACTTTATAAGGTATATGGAAAATCTTCAGGCCCATCTTATGAGTATCTTGGTACCGCGGGAGATTTTACAAAGAAGAAAAAAGAAAAACTTTCAAATGTTCAGTTTCCTGTCGCGGGGTTGCGATTAAATCCGCAAAACAGCAGATACTTAAACATTGACTTTTTCGTCGTTAGCGATGTTTCTGAAGACGAAATTTATTACACCCAATTCCGAACTGGTACAAATACATCGGGCAAATTTTCTTTTAACTTTGAAGGAACCAAACAAATTTCATCAGCTCAGTTTAAAAAGTTTTTAAATCAAACAACATGAATAAGATTATTGAGCAAGCGCTTCAGTTTCATAAGGATAATGGCATTCCGATTTCGGAAAATATTTTTCGGCCTCACTCAGAAAATTATTACGCGTTTTTCCGCGCGGCTCGTACTTTAAAAGAAGACCTTGATCTTACCTCCTTTGACCGCCATTTGCTCTCAACAGACATTGGCGAGTTTGGTATTTACGAAGGAGAAGAAGTTCCACTTGACCATCCCTTTATTGCCGAAGCAAAATACAAAGGAAGAGAGGTTGAGTTGGATACACCTAAACGAGGCGGTAGAAAAAAATACTATGTTTACGTTAAGAACGATAAAGGTAACGTAGTCAAAGTTGAATGGGGAGATACAAGTGGTCTTACAGCTAAGATTTCTAATAAGGCTGCAGCCGCATCCTTTGCTGCTCGTCATAAATGTCATTTAAAGAATGATAGAACAACCCCTGGATGGTGGGCTTGTAACATGCCCCGCTATGCTAAAGAACTTGGCTTAAAAGGCGGTGGAAACTTTTTTTGGTAAAACCATAAATCATATAAATAGAATATCTAATCTTTACAATTATCCATGAAAGAATCTTATAATAGAGACCCACTCGTTGCAGCTGCTGAAGACATGATGCTTACAGAAGATGTTGCAAAAATCCAAAAGAAAGTAGATCAGCTTGAAGTTGGTGATAAAACAAACTTCGGAGCAGTTGTTGCAATTGGTTCTGATAGTATTACCTTTAAAGCAAAAGATACTCCCAAAACCAAAATTGCATTTCGGCAAAGGAAAATGGGAAGCCCAGAATATCTCTTGATGAAGCTTGTTAAGCTTACTCCAGACGGTAAAAAACTTGATAAAACCTTTAAAGAAAGCAATGAATTTGTTGGAGCTGCAGCGGCTGCCAAGCTTGCTGGTGAAGAAGAATTCGAGTTTGAAGGAGAAAAATTTCCAGTAACTATTGGTCTTGCTATTGCAAAGAAGATCATGGGAGAAGATAACGAGGTTCTTGAAAGCAATGAATTTGTTGGAGCAGCTGCTGCGGCTAAGCTTGCCGGTGAAGATGAATTTGAATTTGAAGGTGAGAAATTTCCAGTAACAATTGGTTTGGCTATTGCAAAGAAGATCATGGGCGAATCATTTTCTATTAAAGAAGGCGTAGGTTCATTACAAAATTCACTGAAGGTTCTTACTAAAGCTGGAATCAAAGGTCGTCTAGCTGATATAAAAAAGTTGGTTAAAGCCGTTCATAAAAACTACAAAGCTATTACTGGTGAGAAATATCAAGATGCTGATCAAGTTGCAATGAGTGAACCTATTGCAGATCTTATTGGCCACTTTAGATTAGATGGAGAAGATTTTATTGCCACGTGGGATAAGACTATTAAAGAAGAGACCGAAATCTCTGAAACCAAGCGCATGAAGTATGATAAAGTTATCAAAAAGCTTCATGATGGTGAATGGGAATCTTCAGACGATGTTAAGCAAGGAAACCACCTCAATAACACCGGTAAAAAGAAGGTTGTTTTTGTTGAAGCAACTGAGTTTGTAAAAGGCGATCGGGTTATGGACGTCCGAACAAAGCTAAAGGGAACAGTCCTTCACAAAGGTAACAAGGACGAAGTTTACGTTAACCTTGGAGCTATTAAAAAGGCCATCTCCGCTAAAGACCTTCGTCTCGTTGAAGCTACCGAGCTTGAAGAATCTAATAAAGACAAATATATGTGGTCTGATATTAATAATGCGCTAATGGCCTCTGGCTTAAATCCTCGTGTTATTATGAATGTTTTATCTAAACTTAAAGGTAAAGCACTAAAGGAAGAAACCGAAGAGCTCGACGAATCAGAACACAGTGAATGGTTCACCTGTGAAATACATGTTAAGTCCAGCGGTCAGCTTTACTCAACGTTTTACGTTCAAGCCAAGGACATGGGTCAAGCAAAGAAAAAGGCCGATAAGGTGTTCATCGAATTGATGAAAAACACCTATCCCAAGGATTGGCCAAGTTACTCTAAAAAGTTTACCATTAAGGTAATGAAGGGTGATAACATCGGTGATCTAATGCCTTAATAAGAAAGACAAATAAGCAATATGAAACCTTATACAGACGAGCACCGAGAAGGGAAAAAAATTAGAACCTTTTCAGCAGGGGTCGAATCCACTGAGCTCGTCTGGCATCGTGATCTTGAGCATAGACAGATTAAAGTGCTTGAAGGAAAAGGTTGGTTCTTTCAATTGGATGAAGATGTTCCTTTTGAATTAAAAAAAGGCGGTGAAATTTTCATTCCTAAAATGGAATGGCACCGCCTGTTTAAAGCAGGTGATAACAATTTGGTTCTAGAGATTGTTGAGAAAAGTATTCCTTCTTTTAAAAATGTAATTGAAAAGAAACTTTCTAAAAGCTATGGTAAGGGTTTAGGCGATTCAACAAAAGATAAACGCAGAGCTCAGTTTAATAAGCAAGCTAAAATGGATGACGACGATCCTGCTGCTTATAAACCAGCACCAGGCGATGCGAGAGCAAAAACAAAACTTTCAAAACATACCATTGCATATCGCAAAAAGTTTGGCGAATTTGTAGAAGATGACCATCAAGGGCCATGCTGGAAAACACATAAAATGGTTGGTATGAAAAAGAAAAAAGGTTATCCTGGAGTAGTACCAAACTGCGTACCAAGAGAAGAAGACGTTGATACAAAAGGAGTAGGAACCGATGGACTGGCAAAAAATTACAAAAAGATTACTCCAGGCCAAAGTGTAGAAGAAAAACTGGACCCTAAAAAAGACGATGCTGGAGATTATATTAAAGACTTTATGAAGTCAGATGCTCCTCAGTTTAAAGGGAAGTCTAAAGAAAAGATACGCCAAATGGCTATTGCCGCTTACCTTGACGATAAGGATGCGTTAACAGAAAAAACCATTAAAGGTCTTGAAAAGAAAGCTGCCGAATCGGGCATCGCATACGGTATCTTAAAGCAAGTATATAATCGAGGAATGGCAGCTTGGAAAACCGGACACCGTCCAGGTGCTACTCCACATCAGTGGGCTTTTGCTCGCGTTAACTCTTTTATCACTGGCGGTACAACTCAAAAGACAACCGACGCTGACCTTTGGAAAAAACACAAAGGTAAAAAGGAATCTGTTGAGTTGGAAGAAAAGGAAATCTCTGAGGCGAAGCACATGAAGTTTAATAAAAGAACTTTGCTCCGCACTATGAAAAAGCCTGAAGGGGTTATTCAAACAAGCGATGGTGGTCAGTATACAATTTATCGACCAAAGCAAACCAAACAGGGTTTCAACACCAGTGATTTGTGGCAAGATAAATCCATCATTGCTTTACCTATTCCGGCTTGGCCAGGTGGAGAAGTTGAGATTAATTACGATGATATCACTCAATACAGCGAGACGTATCACGAAGAATCACTTAAGCCAACTCCAGCGTTAAAACAAAAACTGATAAAGGTTGCCGGACTTACTTCCGCAACCGCGGAAAAGATTTTGGCTCTGCCGCAACCAATGCTGACCACAGTTATTAACCAACTTCTTACAGCTGAGGTTCACCATGAAGATACATCCAACAATGAAGTTGATCTCATGCTTGAACGAGGTAAAACATATATCTTAAAGCAAGATAGAGATGATTACGACAGGGGTGTATTGGTAACCATGAATGAAGACGGCAGCTATGAAATGGCTTATTGGGTTGGAGATAAATATGAACCTTACCCTATTGAAATGCTTGTTGATGGAAAGTCCATAAAAAAGGATGGACGAATTGCAAAGTTTAATTACCACCCTACAGTACCTAAAACATGAAATCATTTAGTTCTTATATTGAAGATATCGCGCGTTTAATTCAGGAAGCTGAGACACCATGTCCTCCTGCAACCCAGGATCTTGCAATTAATACAAAGAATCGCGATGCAACAATAAAGAACTATAACTATGGCCCGTTGAATGTATCAGAGCCAGGGACGTATTGGAAAGACGTTGCCGAATATTGGAAAACAACAGAGAAAGCTGCAAAGAAATCACTTTGCGCAAATTGTGTTGCGTTTGATATATCCCCAAGAATGCTCGAATGTATGCCGGGTGTAACATCTGATGAAGATGGCGTTCTAGGTTATTGCTGGATGCATCATTTCAAGTGTCACTCTGCCAGAGCCTGTCATACATGGGCTAAAGGTGGTCCTATTGATAAGGATGATGTTTCTCATGAATGGGCTAAGCGCGCTGGTGAACCTTATTATAAAGAAGCCACAGAAAGAATTCCTCGCAAAAAAGGTCAACACACTGGTTCGTCTTCTCACTCTGATTTGTATACAGACGAAGATCCTGAAGGAACAATCCACGGGCTAGGTTTTAAAGATCCTGAAACAGCCAAAAAGGGAATTGCTATTATAGATAAATCTGATAGAACCCATGCTCATAAAGTTCAGGCTACACTAGTTATGCAGCAAAGAGCAAAGGTTGCCATTGAAAGAACCAAGGATCCCGAAAAGAAAGCAAACCTTAAAGGTGCTTATGATATTTGGACAAACCATTTAGAAAAGCTTAAAAAAATTACTCAACAGAAAAACAAATCTAAAGCTTAATATCTAAACTTATGGAGTATTTTAACAAGTCATACGATAGTTTAGCTGAGGCTGCTAAAGAAATCTTTAATCGTAATGCACGCAAAATGCGTAAGATTGAAGAAGAGGAACACCAAACGTTTAGCGTTGTTGCTCCCAACTCTAAAGTCTATGAAGTAAATGGTAAAGCCAATGCTGACCTGAATCTTGTTCGTGGAGAAAAATATGTTTTTGAAGTAGATGCAACAGGACATCCTTTTTACATTAAAACAGATAAAACCGGCGGAGAAGGTGATCAATACACAGATGGTGTAACCAATAACGGAGTGGAAAAAGGAACACTTGAATTTGAAGTTCCTGCTGATGCTCCAGATACTCTTTATTACATTTGTGCTTATCATCCACTTATGGTTGGTACTCTTAACATTGCTGATTCTGCCGAACTTGAAGAGGCAGTAAAACTTCAAAGTGGTTTCGGTTTTAGAGGAACCGTTGATATTGGTGGTATAGATTACAAGACCCAACTTGATCGCGTTGTTAAACTAATTAAAAAGACACGCATTCTCAAGTCTGATAAAGATATTACAGATTTCTTGGAGAGCGGTATGGGTAGGGAACTCGGAGAAATCATTGTTGGTCAACACTCCCGGCTTAGTCCCTCTGCTCGTAAAAACGATGCACCCCTTGTGCTATTCTTAAAGAAGCAGCTTCCTATTTGGGATTCACTGGGAGAAGACACCGATCTTGAAGAAGGAACTGGTAAGTATAAAGGAGAAACTTGGGAACAGGGATTCGAGCGCAGGGTAGTTAAAACTACCAAACCGGAACATCTTGAAAAGGGATTTAAGTGGCGCATTAAAGGTAAAGAACGTGAAGAAATTTCAATCAAACTTTATAAAAACAAGCCAGACTTTAAAGAATTTACAAAGCAAATGAAACGAGTCGCAGGCCACGAGTTTGGAGGATAATTTATCCAACCCCACCACAATGATATCGTTCAAAAATTATTCTTTAAATGAAGAAACGCTAAATCCTAGTGAGGTAAAAATAGTGGTTTTAACAGCCGCGGAAGAAGACGAAGAGCCTACAGTAAATCGCCTTGAAGCTGTATGTAAAAAGCAAAATATCAAGCTTTACAGAATTGTATCCAATAAAGCTTATGCGTCTAAAAAGGACGAGTTAAAAGAAATTCTTGTCATTCATAACTATGACGGGCAAGGGAAGACCTTGGAAATTAAACGAGGCGAAAACATGGTATGCATTGCGAGAAGAACTGTTGCTACAAGTAAGAATGCGGCAATCCTTCACTCAATGCTTTCTGACCATGGAGTCTTTTGTATTAATTCACCCGAAAGCGTAAAGACCGCAAGCAATAAGTTCAGCTCTTATATTAATTTCGTTAATGATAAGGTTCCTACTCCCAAAACCTGTTTGGTCAGCGATGTCGAATATATTGATAAAGCTATTGAAGAGGTTGGTGGTAAGTTTCCTCTTGTTTTAAAAGTCACTGAAGGCCACGGCGGCAAAGGTGTCATGAAAATTGATTCACGAGAAAGTTTAGTATCGGTTATACAAGCTATTCGCGGAGACGACGAAAGCTCTGCTGAATTAATATTACAAGAGCTAAAAAAGATTAAAGACGACAGGCGAATTCTGGTATTGAACGGCAAGGCTATTGCGGCAAGTAAACGCAAAAAGATGGCTGGTGATTTTCGTACAAACGTTTCTTTAGGTTCGGCGGTTGAAGCTTATAATCCAACTGAAGAAGAAATCGAATTGGCCATTAAGGCAGCTAAATCGGTTGATTGCTTTTACTGTGGGGTGGATATTATTCAAAGTAATGGTGAGCTCTATGTGCTAGAAGTTAATCCATCACCAGGATCTAAGTCCAGTTACTTTGATATAGAAAAAGGAAAGAACATAACAGGAACCGAACTTATTAATAAATTGGTTATGTATATACTTGATAAAGATACATGGATGTATCAAACAAAAGAGGTTGGGGTTATTGAATACATGAGTTTTTTGAATCCCTCTTTCGGGCCGATGACGGCTAAAATGGACACGGGAAACTCCGCTGAAAACTCCGTAGGAGCTGAGAATTTAAAAATAAAAGGTAACACGGCTGAGTTCTATATTCAAGGGACTGATAAAAAAATTACTAAAGAAATTTTACCCAAAGGTTCCATTGTTAAAAGACTGGGAAATAAAGATAATCCTGATAGACGACCAGCCGTTTTATTCGATATTAAATTGGGTGATAGGATTTATAAAAATGTTAAATTTTCTCTGGCTAATAGAAATAACATGAAACACCCCGTTTTAATGTGCGCTAAGTTCATGTGTATAGCAAAGTTAAGTGTTAATCCTAATAAAGAATTTGCGTGTGGAACTACATAAGTTTTAAATAAATAGTATTTTATGAAATCATTTAAGAAATATATCGCTGAAGCGACGGGTAAGAATACCCACATGACGCACATCGAGGATTCCGTAATATATGGTGGAGTCAAAGGAGCGAAAGAAGCTATTATTGCTCTGCGTTCATTGAGAGACATGCTTGCAGGAAATGCGAAAAGCAGCAGTGATGTTACAGTGAAATGGGATGGTGCACCCGCGGTGTTCGCTGGTATTGATCCAAGCGACGGTCAGTTCTTTGTTGCTAAAAAAGGAATCTTCAACAAAGATCCAAAAGTATACAAATCAGTTGAAGATGTTAAGGCTGATACAAGTGGCGATCTTCAAGCAAAATTAATTGTTGCTTTCCAAGAGCTTTCCAAGCTTGGGATCAAAGGCGTATTACAAGGTGATATGATGTATACCAAATCTGATCTTAAAACACAAAAGATTGACGGTGTTCCTTATATTACTTTCCAGCCAAATACAATTGTTTATGCAGTCCCTGCCAATACTTCTGGTGGTAAAAAAATCAAAAGTTCAAAGATGGGTATTGTGTTTCATACTTCTTATAGCGGTACTTCATTCGAGAACATGAAGGCTTCATTTAATGTTGATATTGGTTCTTTGAAACCTACTTCGTCTGTTTGGTATCAAGATGCACGAACTCCTGACCTTAGCGGTACTGCATTAATGGATGCAGACGAAACCAAAGAAGTTACAGCCGCCCTTTCAAAGGCTGGTAAGATTTTCCAAAAGATTGCGGGCTCAACCCTTAAAGCGATTGAAAACGATCCACAACTTGCTCAAGCACTCGAAACATACAACAATACCTTTGTCCGCCGGTCCGAAGAACTCCCCGCTGATTCAAAGAAACACGTTGATGGTCTTCTTAAATGGGCAAAAGACCGCTATGAAAAAGAGCGTCAACAAAGAAAAAGTGAAAGAGGTAAAGAAGGTGTTAATAAAAGAGAAGAAGAGTTTATGAAGTTCTTTTCTCCGCAAAACAAAACGAACCTTGCATTAATATATGATTTGCAAAAGGCTATTGTAGCCGCCAAGCTTATTATCATTAAGAAGCTTGATTCTCTTAAAAAGATTAATACATTTATTCGTACCAAGAACGGGTTTAAAGTTACGGGTCAAGAAGGGTTTGTTGCAATCGACAAAACAGGCGGGGGCGCGGTTAAACTCGTTGATCGTCTCGAGTTCTCTACAAACAATTTCAGCCCTGATGTACTTAAAGGGTGGGATCATTAAACTTTATAAATAAAAATAATATGAGCGAATCAGAATATTTTGAAAGCCCTGGAAAATGGGTAGTTTTTGATACTGAAAAGAAAAAAGAGTATCACACAGCTAATTATGGTGCAGCGATTGAACTCGCTGAAAAATTTAATGATCCTCTTATTCACGACGCTGAATACTGGGAAAAAAATAAAGATAGTATAATACTTAGAGGATTTACTAAAGAAGAAAACCTAGATGAAGCCCTCACCGCAGCTCAGCGCATGAAACGCCGTCAGGCAATGCGAAAGGCAAAGGGTAAGATTCTAATGGGTCGAAGAAGAGCCGCTAGACGAAAGCCAACACGAGATGTATATATAAAAAGATCAGAACGTGCTGCAAGAAATATAATTTTTAAAAAGCTTGCTGGAGGAAAAGATAAGTCTGGTATGAGTTATGCTGCCCGTTTGG
>Ga0181414_1000614_pt1 | contig 10836 bp, 10 predicted proteins | sample 37SPOviralmetaG_FD_130139 | JGI IMG/M metagenome (GOLD analysis project Ga0181414, IMG submission 130139) | Marine viral communities from the oligotrophic San Pedro Time Series (SPOT) site, San Pedro Channel, CA, USA - 37 SPOT_SRF_2012-11-28 | ecosystem: Environmental > Aquatic > Marine > Strait... | reverse complement strand
TCCAGTTGTGTTTGCTTTTAAAGCTTCTGCACCTACAGCTACGTTTCCAGCTCCAGAAGTGTTTGCTTCTAATGCTTTATAACCTACAGCAGTTAATTTGTCTACACCTGTGGTAGCATCTAAAGCTCTAGCTCCGATTGCTGTGTTGTATTGTCCGCTAGTTGCTGATAAAGCCTCAACACCTACAGCGACGTTTTCACCACCATTTATATTACCAAATAAAGCAGCACGACCCACAGCCACATTTGATGTAGCAGTTGTCATTGCTGATCCAGCTATACTACCTATACAAGTGTTGTATCCTCCTGTTGTTAAAGCATCTCCGGCAAGAGAACCCACTGCTGTGTTCTCAGTTCCAGTTGTGTTTGATAATAATGAGTTATAACCAACCGCAGTATTATTATCGGCAGTTGTATTTGCTCCTAAAGCAGAACGACCAAAGGCTACATTACTACCTCCTGTGGTATTAGCATCTAAAGCATAAGTTCCTGTAGCTACGTTATTAGTTCCAGTTGTGTTAGCTGCTAATGCGTCTCTACCTACAGCAGTATTGTTGTCAGCAGTAGTGTTTGCTCCTAAAGCTGTTCTTCCTACAGCAGTATTGTTGTCTCCAGTAGTATTGGCGTCTAAAGCTAAAGCACCAGTAGCTACGTTTGAATGTCCAGTTGTGTTTAAGATTAAGGCATCAGCACCAACTGCTGTATTATTGCTTGCTGTTGTGTTTGCTTCTAAAGCTTTTCTTCCTAGAGCAGTATTAGAAGCACCTGTTGTATTTGCTCCTAATGAACTTCTACCAACTGCTGTATTGTTTTGTGCTGTTGTATTTGCATCTAAGGCGTTTGAACCTATAGCTACATTTTGCTCCCCAGTTGTGTTCAGTGCTAAAGCATTTTGTCCTACAGCCACATTGTTAGCACCAGAAGTAAGAGTAGTTAAAGCATCTTTACCAATAGCAGTATTATTTCCACCACTTACAGAAGCATCTAAAGCACTTTCTCCAAGAACAGTGTTACCTGCAACAGAATTTGCACCTTTACCTATATTTATACTGTTTATAGTTCCATCTAAAGGAAAAGCAGGTGAACCTGCAAGACTAAATAAATTTATATGAGCATTATTAGCAGTATTCCTTAACTGCATAAAACTTGTATTGGTATTAGCAAAAAATTGACTAGCGTAGTTTGTAGATGGTGCAGATGAACCAGAATTATTACTTGAAATTGCTAAAAGAACATTATTTATATCACTCCTGACGTTAGCTCCTGTAGAGTTATCTATCACATAATCATGTTGAGCCATTACTTAATCCAACTTTTATTTAAGTATATCCTACTTTAAAATTAACTACCACGCCCAAAACCAACAGCAGTATAACTAAATGTTTTATCCTGGACAGCATTGCCAGCATTAAGAAACTTAATATTGAAACCAGTGCCAGTGATACTTGTGATTTCAAATCTATCCGTTCCACCAAGATCATTTGCTGTAATACCAATACTTGGCAATTGTGTGCCTGCCCCGACACTTGTGCCAGATTGTCCTGTAAAAAATGTCTGATCAAATGTAATATCAAGGCCAGATGATGATGTACCTGAAGAAATATTTGATCTTTGCTCTGTTCTTCTTTCCAATTCTGCTGTATAGCCTAATTGATCTATTTCTATTGATTGTGCAGGGTCATCAGAATCCATTTCACATCTGAATTTAAACCCACGGCCTACATAAGTACCGTTTACAAATGGATTGAATCTAGAGAAGTTTGCTCCATAGGTGCAAGAAGTTCCGCTTGATATTGTTGCACTTGTGGCCGATGTAACTGTAAATGTGCTTGAACTTGGTACTGTCTGAATTTCATAGTTGCCATCTGTTGCAGAACCAGCCGTAAAATCTATAACAACAAAATCACCAACTGAATATCCATGCGAGGTCTTTGTGATTGTTATGGTTGTACCACTTTGCTCGTAAGTGGCTGAAACCGAGGTGTCAGGGTCAATGTCACTTGTGGCAACTAGCAAAGAAGCACCAACATTAAATGCGGTGGCTCCGTCAAAATCTGTCCATGTGTCAATATTTGCTGATCTTTTGTCTATTAAATCATTAGGATAAAAACCCTGCGTCACAAAATGTCTGCGTAATCTTAACGGTTGCTTGCCACCTAAGTCCAAAGTATTTGCAAATTCATAAGACCCACCAGTAATATCAACAGCACCCAAGAAATCAAAGTCTGCAATAGCATCAAAATCTGTAACCCCATCTAAAAGTTCAAGGGATCCAAGAACAAGACCGTTGACATCATCTGAGAAAAAACAATCAACCTTTTCACCGCCAAAAGGTGGTGAGTCTGTATCTTCTCTATCTGTAAAAACTGTTAATTTAGGTAAAGGGTCAGGGCTTGTAATTAAAACTGATGTCTCACCAGAACTTAACCTGCCACCATCATCTCTGAATTTTAAAATATATTCTCCCTCGACAATATTCGGTACAATCGTTTCACTTATACTACCTGGAAGGGCAGGGATCACATCAACGGCATTTGTAAAAGTACCAGTGCCATCAGTGAGGTTTGACGATCTGACCACCACGTTTCCACCATGAATTACATCAACATCTGTTGATTTATCAAAACGCAATCTTACAAACTGATCTGATATTGGTTCAATGCGTAAGTTTTGTACATCTGATGGAAGGGCTGTTTTACCAACTGTTGTGATTGATGTCGTTGCTGGAGTGATGCTTGGTTTTCCTAATGCGTTATAACTGAACACTCTGATCTCATAAATACCATTTTTTGTCTCAAAAATAGTAAAGTCTGGTCTTGTAATTCTTTGTGATATAAAGTTTTCATTTTGAAATCTATATTGAACCATATATTCAGTGACACCAGATACAGGTTGCCATTGGATAAACAGTTTTGATACGGCACGGTTATTCAGTACAACAATCTGTTCTGAACCCTGTAAGTTACTTGGAGAAGGTTTTATTGATGTGAGTGTTGTAATTGTCCTTGCTGCCAATGCCGTGCCATCTTCCACATTTGCATATTTAGATGAATTATGAGCAACGGCAGTGATCTGATATGCAAGCTGACTTACTTCTGTAACACCAATGACTCTGAAGGTTTGAAGTTGAACTGTTGTATTTTCTATAACCCAGACACTGTTTGATGGTGGTGTAGACGAGAAGGCAGAAGATACTGTTATTGTTGTTCCTGATATTGTGTCTATTGTTTTTGTTTCAAGTGTGCCATCTGCAAGTATTACTGATAATGTTGCAGATCCATCTGTAGTTAAATCTGTATTATTTTCATCATCAACAACAATCTGTGTTGTAGATACTCCTGTCTTTATACGACCACCTCTTCTAACCCCTGCCCTCAATGGATCAGCAACATTTATCACTGCCCCAGGTCTAACCAAAGTACCTGATTCAAGAGTGGTGGTGAAGTTTACAATTTCAGCCTCATTGGATTGTGTGTAGAGAAACCATTTTCCAAGACGAGAAGCCATTCCTCTTGATGTGGTGGCAAAACCTCTTAAATTTTTTGTAACAACCCCATATTTAGCCTGTAATGCAGTATCTTCTACCGTTTCATATTCAATTTGTTGAGTTTCATTATCAAAATATGCAACATTAACAACTGTTACTTTTGAATTTTTTGATGAATTACTATAAGAAAATCCCTGTTCTGTAATATTTGATAAGTTGAATAAATAACTTGGATCTGTCGGTCTGTCCTGTGTGATTGATATTGTACCAGCCGAGTAAAAAGGCATGACACGCATCACAGAACATAAATCATTTATAAGATTATATGCCTGTTTTTGATTTTGTATAACAACATTACAACTGAATCTTGGTTCTGTTCCTCCAAATCCATCATCAACCTGTTCTGCGGAGTAAACTGAAGCTGAATAAAAACTGAAAACATCCAACTGCGTTGTATCTATCTGATCACCAAAACCTTTTGATGTTGTTAACAAATCGTAAAGAATCCAGGCTGGATCGTTTGTCCATTCTTTATCTGTTTTGAACGTACCGTTAAAAGTTCCAGAGTATGAGATTGAGCCATCAGTTTGAACCGTTCCATTATGTGGGATTTTTATTTTTGTTCCACGGACTTTGTACATCCGTTTTGGGATGGATGGAAAGGTCTGGGCATCAAATCTTATGGCAAGATGAGCCGAGTTTGCATATGCTCTCTGTTCGTTGATTATCTCTGTAAAAGATGACCATATCGAGGAGTTTTGTAACGTTGATTCTGTACTGTCATCCGTTGTTCTGTTTACTCTGATCGTCACAGGAAAAGAAGTATCAGATGCAAAATTAATTTTGTAATCCCTGAAATAAGTACTAGCAGTTCTTCCCTTTACAGTATCTGTAATAACAGTTGTTGTAGTGCCATCATTTTCAATGGTTTGAATATTTATGGCAACTTCCGCACCATTTATGTCACCATCATCTTCAAACTTTTGCAAAGATGGAAAACCAAGAGTTACTCTTACAGCATTGATAGAAGTATTTGTTATGGATCTTGATACAGGACTTGCTTTTGTGACCGCAACACCGACAGCATTTTCTGTTTCTATTTCAGAAATTCCCTGTATTGCAGTTTGATTGGAAGTACCGAATCTAGGTTCAAAGGAAACATTGGGGAAGTTAAAATCAGTATCTGCTGGGCTTGTATTACTTGCAGTTGATTGTAAAACCTGAGTGCCATTTAAAAATACATCTTTCAAAGCTGCGTTGTTATATGCAGTTGTTCCCTGTGTAAGACCAGCAGCACTTGGAAAACCCTCAATCTCACCTTCTCCAAGAAGTTCAACTAATGTCTGAAATTGTTTTGAGGCAAGAACATCATCTGTAACTGCTGGATCAGTAAGTCTTGTATTCTCATCAAAAGCTGGAATTGTCATTATGTAGTTCCCTCCACCTGTACCGTATCAACTCCAGAACTGATTACAACTGAACCTGTAAATACTTCTCCATATATTATGCTGACGCTGACACCACTGACACTGACGTTCTGGATGCCCGAAAATGAATAAGAATTTGCCATTTGTGGATCTAATGCCCCATCTGCTTCTGAAGCACCAACACCACCAGAATCAAACGGTGCTGGGGTCGGAGCTAATAAAGAAGTTATACCACCTATTGCCAGATCCGTGACAACAGCCGTTGCGATACTACCAACCACTGGAATAGCTGATACTGCACCAGCCACAGTTGCAACCGCACCACCAACCGCAGCAGCAGTTGTAATCGCAGCACCAGCTACCGCAGAAACAGCACCAACCGCAGCAGTGGCAGCAGAACCAATACCACCAACAACCGCAGCCACCGCAGGGATTGATCCTGTTGCAATGGGTATGATTTGGATATCACCTTTGCCTTTCATTGATAAAAAATCAAGAGAAACATCCATATCATTCATCTTTACCTTGTAATATTGCTGACTCATATGTGCTTCAACTTGCGGAAAATTACACATTAAAAAACGAATCGCCTCTGCTGGACTTGATACGGCTGCCTCAAAATATGATGAACCAAGGAATTTTCTTAATCTTCCATATACTTTTATCGTTTTAAGTTGCATACCTGTAAACTCCTCTTAGTGCTTGCTGATAACCTAAATCAAAAGGCTCTCGGCAACTTAATCTTCTTATATTATGATTTAAAATCATATTATCACCAATATAAACTGCAACATGATCTAAATTACCTGAAGTTGATTGAAATAGTAAAACATCACCAATCTTTATATCATCATCTGTCAGTTGTTTTTTAAATCCCGTTATTGGTAATCCATTTTCAAATAATGGATTTTCAATGAAATCTTTTATTTTTTTTGGTCTATCCCATATTTTCAAATCAATATTTTTTGTTTCTTTATACCAATCATGGATTATTGACCAGCAATCATGCACACCCCAGATAAAACTTCTACCGATAAGTGATGGTGCTTTCCAACCACTTGGTTCAAAAGAACACCATTCTTTCATTCTTACGCTGTAGATATGTGAAGGCAAATCTAAATATTCACAACTTGCTTTATCATTATCTGAAGGCTGTGGTGAATCATATGGATGAGAATGAACAATACCGATTATCTCTCCTGTATCTTCACATTCTGCCCAATCATCAGGGTCGATAATAAAATATTCAAAGCCTGATTCTGCGATATTTTTACAAGACCAATATGTTTCTTTGCCTTTTATAACTGCCAACAGACCACATGATTCTTGTGGCATAGATTCTTCAGCGTGTTTTGCAGCATCAGTTTTCCAGGTCATGCGTTTACAAAAGTACCTACACCTGGGAAATCTTTTCTTGTGACTTGACGTTTTGGCGCACGGACTCCCTGTAGATCAAGTGCTGATACAAGTTCAAACTGTACGATATCTCTATTTTCAATAATTTTTCTATTTATAAAATAAATTTCTTGTGGCAGTTCTGCCGTACTGTCTGGTGTGCCGAAAGGATTTTTACTTGATGGAAAATTTGCAGCGTCTAAAAACTGGCTAAGAGTGCGTATGCGTACAAATTTTGCACCCTGTAAGTCATTAAATGGTGTTGTAGCGTTAACAGTTGCCATCAATGCTGTAATAGTTCCCAATACATTAGAAACTGTTATGGTTGGTCTTGGAAGCGACCCACGGCCAGAATATTCAAACCCCTCGGCTTGTATTGGAAATTTATCATAAGTATTACCCTGCCATATTATTGAGGCATTACTGTTCATCCCAACTCCTGAATGAAACCTTGTCACATCGGTAGAACCATGTAATGCGGAAACCAAAGTCAATGTGTAGAGTTCAATAACAGATTTATTTGTTAATGCCTGTAGTTCTGCTGTAGGTAATCCCATTTATGGTTCAAATACCTCTCTAAAAGTGCAGTTTAATATTGCTCTATTGTTATATGGTATGGTCTTTGTCCATGATTGACAAACAAATTTTCCAGCCCCTGATAATGTGACTGATACATTACCACTGTTTGTTGCAGAAGAAGCTGCCGTCACCGTAAATGTATTGTCATCAGCAGTAGTGGCTATTGCAAAATCACCATCGGTCGCAGAACCAGTGGTGTAGTCGATAGTCACGACATCACCGATTGCCAAACCATGATTTGAAATTGTAATTGTAGAAGTCGTTCCTGATTGTGAATATGTACCAGTTTTTGTAAAGTCTTCTCCTGGTGGTGTAAAAGTGAAACTTGCCTGATCATTTATACGACTACGCAAAAATCCTTCTATTACATCAGATTGTGTTTCTGAGACATTAAAAGTAAGATCATATACTTTTGGATCTTGAGTCAGTGGAAGGCCAAATAATGCACGAAATTCATAACCATCACCAAGTCTTGTTGACCTGATTCTTGGTGCGCTTGTTTTTCTCATCCCATAAGTGGGAGTGATTGAGGGAAAAGTTGCCATTTATCTAGTAAGTATGCCTCCAGGTCTTTTTTCTTTTATCAGTTGCGCTTGAACAGCAGCCCCTATCGCTGCCCCTAGAGCCTGTGCATCAGTGCTACTGCCAGCAACAGAAGAACCCGAAGCATCTACATTCACTGTAACCATGTTTGTCACATTATCACCCCCACCTACTGCATTGTTTGGAATTATATTCCCACTTTTTGCCCCCATTTGCAAAATCTCAGGGCCTTTTTCACCAACTAAATATGCACCACCAGCAGAAACTGGCCCCCCATTTGCTCTCTTGCCAAATAAACCTCCTAAAAATCCACCTATTCTTCCACCTATACCAGAAACAGCCCTTTGTATGGCAACTTCAACAAGTTTTCTCTTTAAATCATTTAAAACACCGATTGCAGCTTGAGCAAGTGTTTTTGTTCCCATCACAGCATCGGTAAGGTTGGAGACAATACCTTGTTCAACACTTTCTCCTATCTCCATAAATTTATTTTTCAATTGATCTGCCGCAGTTTTTGTTTTATCTAAATTATCGTTAACTTTCTTTATCTCATCATTTTTCTTTGTGATTTCTTTTGTTCCCTCATTATGTTTTTTATTTACTTGTTCAATAATTGTTATTTCTTCAAAGGATTTTTTTCTTAATTTTTCTCTTTCAATATTTTGTTTTTTTAAAAGTTCAAATTGTTCCTTAAAAAACTTATTTTCTTCTTTACTTGCAAAAACACTCTGTCCTTGAAATCTAGTTCCAAATTTTGTTGCTGTGAGCCTTGCAGCATCTCTTTGTGCTTTTTGCTCTGCTTTTGCAACATTTCCCAATCCAACATCACCAATGTCTCCAAATCTACTAAATATTTTTTCAATCGCCACCACACCTTTTGTTGCTAAATCTAAAGCACCTTTTATTGCTGGTGATAACTGATCTCCAATTGTTCTCGCTAAACTTTCAACTGAATCAACCAAAGTAGATAATTTACCGTTTAGTGTTGTTGCCTGTGAAGAAGCACCTTCAAAAAATGCACCCCCCTCATTTGTTAAGTTTATAAGTGCCTGATTAACAAGATCAGCCCCTATCTTTCCTTGTCTTTGTGCTTTTTCAAATGCCTCGCCTTGCAATCCTGTGATATTTTTTAGTTCAGTTGTTATATCGACTCCTCTTTCTAATAGCTGTAGATTCTCCTCTTGTTGTAATTTTCCTTTTGCTCTTATCTGACCAAAGGCTGTGGCAATTCCTTGTAAATCAGCACCAGTCGCACCAGCTACATCTGACAATCTTTTTGTTGTGTCAACAAGCTCACTTGTTTCAAATCCAAAGGCTTTTAATCTTTTAGTTTGTTCTATTAACTCACTACTTTTAAATGGCGTGACAGCACCAAAATCCTGTAACTCTTTAATAATTTTGTTTGTTTCAGAAAGCGATCCAGTAAGAACTTCTAAACTTTTTCTTTGAGTTTCTATTTCAGCAGCATTAATAAAAACAAATCTTGTAGCTGCTATGGTAGCTAATATTTTTAATAACGGCCCAAGGGATCTATTGAGTGTTCTAAATCCACCACTTGCAACTGTTGCTGCTCTTCCTGATTCTCTTATTGATCTATTTGATTTATTTAATCTATTTTTTAATTTATCTGTATTTTTACTTAAATTTTTTGTAGCATCATTCACTCTCTTTAATGGAGAGATTGCATTTTGTGCATCAACTATTAACTTAACTGTCGATTGTGCCACAAATACAAATAACCTTTATTCTATCTTACCTTGTTTTGTTCTTTTGACGATTCATTTCTTGTTTTTCTCTGTCATTTTTGACTTCATAATATGCAGCCCAATGTATTAACTCTTCTTCCGTCATTGACTTTCTTAATTCTTGGACAGATTTTCCTAGTTCTGTTGCGAGAAAAAACTCAAAATTTAACCAGTTATCTCGCTTTATTCGTTTTTTGCTGTATCAAGATCAACCTGGATATCCATCATAAATAATTCAAGTTCATTTAAAACCGTCTCAGGTAAAAATCTCTGTAAGTTTTCAGCATCAGAAGATGCGAAAGCTTTCGTGCCATCTTCATTTTCTGCAAGTTGGCAAAGAAGCCTGGTAGATATTGTTAAGGCATCATCTGTACCAGCAGCAACTTGAGCTTGCTTTCTGTCAAATCTAGTTAAAGGTGGAAAATAAATCTCTTTTAATATTTCGCCATTTGGTTTTTTTAATTCATATTTCCTTCTTACAGTCATTACATCACTAAAAGCTTCAGTGATGAGATCTACGGTTCTTTTTGTCGCCATATTAATTTGGGGTTGTTATTTAAAATATACTATATGGCTGAAGTTATAGCACCATTAGTGATAAACGTAATGCTCACCTCTTGTATTTCGCCAAGTGTTGCTCCGTATTCTGCATTGGTAATAATACCAGCAAAACCAATTTTTTTACTTGCTGTTCCACTATCAGGAAATAACTCAAACAACGCATCACCTGCATCGCCTGTTACAAGCACATCATCAATAAATGCTTGATAGTCTGAGTTTCCAGATGGGTTGTAAAGTAAAGTTGCAGACCCTTCACCAGAAATAAGACCACCAACGAAAGATTTAGAAGTTGCTCCCATCGCAGTTGTTTCTTGAGTGTCCTTACTAACAGATAAAGACCATGCTCTTAAATCTGAAATGTCAGCTTCAGTACCGCCAGCATTTTCAAACATAATTTTACCGACATCACCTTTTACAGCCATAACAAAAAGAAAGTATTTATTTTATATTAACCTTTTTCTGACTTTTTCACATCTTTTTTTGAATTTTGTTGTGCCTCATAATATTTTCTGCACTCAGGATCCCAATAAGCAGCCTCTCTTCTTCCTTTGACGACTTCTATCGCATCAAGCATTTCTTCTGTGATTTCAAGTTTTGGCATAATTAGAGATCCTCATATATTTCAAAAGTAATTCGTATTTGTGTTTGAAACTTACCCTCTGGACTTGATGTTAAAACCTCTGGCCCAATAGGAGAATCAAAAATTACATTTGAAACTGTAAGGTTATTGTAGAGGTCACGCAGCCGTTTGCCAATTACTAAATTTGCACCAGAGCCAATCCCTTCTTCTGTAAATATATTTATCAAAAGTAAACCAACAACACTGTTTGTAGAGTTGGCAGATCCTCCCATGGTCAGATAACTACCTGACCCAAAACTTGTCTGACATTGAACAAAAGTATCTTCAGTTGTTGAGTCAAAAGCCATGTTATTGAATACAACAGGGATAGCTGGACTTGATGCTAGTTCAGTCGCAAGTCTGGCCTCTATGGTGGATCTAACTGTATTTAAATCAATTGCTGCCATTATGCCTTCCTAAACTCATTAACTATATATTGTTCTAATTGTTTTGCTACAAGTTCTGGATAACCTTTTATAGT
>Ga0181414_1000613_pt1 | contig 10872 bp, 13 predicted proteins | sample 37SPOviralmetaG_FD_130139 | JGI IMG/M metagenome (GOLD analysis project Ga0181414, IMG submission 130139) | Marine viral communities from the oligotrophic San Pedro Time Series (SPOT) site, San Pedro Channel, CA, USA - 37 SPOT_SRF_2012-11-28 | ecosystem: Environmental > Aquatic > Marine > Strait... | reverse complement strand
ATACACAAAAGTGATGGGTTAGGCGGATACCCTACACTCTATTTTTTTTTGATTTTTTCATATTTTCTTACCTATTATCTATATATATTATATTTATTTATTTATTTATTTATTTAAAAGTGTAGAGAGTGTAGGGTATGTAGGGTTTTTATGAAATTTAAAATATTTGAAAATATAAAATGTATAAAATAAAAAATATAAAATATAAGAAAGTGAAAATAACACCCAACACCCCACACTCACCACTTTTATAACAAAAATATAGAAATATAGAAATATAGAAATATAACAATATCAAAATTATATAATTATTAAATGAATAAATATATAATTTAATAGTATATGCCAACCAACAGAGAGGAATACTTTAAGCGACATAAAATTACAAAAGATTCTTTGAGTAAAAGTGAAATAGCAAAAATATCAAAAATACCTATAAAGATACTTGATGATGTGTATGATAGGGGCATAGGTGCATATAAATCAAATCCAGAAAGTGTAAGAACAAAAGCAGGTAAAAAAGACCCAAAAGCACCTTTAAGTAAAAAGATGAGTAAAGAACAATGGGCAATGGCAAGAGTTTATTCGTTTGTTAATAAAGTAGAAGGAAAACGAAAATTAAATCACGATACAGATTTAGCAAAGAAACTTAAATAGTAATTCTCCTTTTTTTAATAAATGAAAATATATATAAAATAATATCCATCGGTAGAGAGAAAAAGTAATTTTTTAATAATTTAATTTTTTTCATTTAAAATATATTAATATATTATAAATGAAAGGATTAACGGAAAAACAGAAAAAACTACCACCAGCTCTACAAAAAGCTATTTTAGCAAAACAAGAGAAAGATGCTAAAAAACCAAAAAAACCCAAAATGCCAGTTAAAAGATATTAAACACTATATTTTTTGGGGGGTTAAAAAAAAAAAAAAAAATTGATTTTAAAATTATTTTTTTATTTATGAGAGAATATATAATGGCGGGATTTCATTCTAAAACATTTTTAAAACACGATGACTATATGACACCTAAACACGCTTGGGAAGACATCAAGGATTATATTCCAAAAGTAAAAATATGGGAAGCATTTTATGGTGATGGTACAAGTGGTAATCATTTAACTGAATTAGGTTTTGATGTTATACACGAAGCAAGAGATTTCTTTAAAGAACCACCTGATGAGTGGGATATGATTGTAAGCAATCCTCCTTTTAGTAAATCAAAAGAGGTACTGAAAAAATTATTAGAATATGATAAACCATTTATAATGATAATGCCCTCAAGTAAAATCAATACAAGTTATTTTAGAGAATGGAAGGATAAAGGAATACAAATAATTATTCCAAAAAAAAGAATTCATTTTACAAAATTAATAGATGGTAAAGTTCCTGATGGTTGGAAGAAAGCTTGTAATTTTGATTGTTTCTATTATTGTTATAAAATAAACTTGCCGAGAGATATTATATGGTTGGAGTAAAAACATCTAACACCTCAATTTCTACATCACTAGCATCATGTATAATAATTTTATTTCCTGCAATATCATTAAACCATTCAACAGAGCAACATAAAATCACAGCTTCCTCCAGTTCATTTTTAGACATTCTTGCTCTCCCTTTTACACCAAATTCCTTTGCTTTAGCATATAGTTCTTTTTTAGTAGGCATTTTATATAATAGATTTAGAAAATAAATTTTAGATATGTATTTTTCTAAATATTAAAATTAATTTCTTATTATATAATAAATGAGTGAAGAAGAAGAACAGCTTGAAACTATTATTGAAGAACCCAAATCAGTTGAAGAGCAATTAGCACCTGAAAATGTGAAACCAACTACATTAAATAAAAATGGGAAACCGAGAAAACAATTATCACCAGAGCATTTGGAGCGATTGCAGAAAGCTAGAGAGAAAGCAAATGCAATAAGAAAACAAAACAGCATTAAAAAGTTAGAAGATAAAATAGAAAATATAAATAAAGCAACAGAACCTATACTAGGTGCTAGACCAAAGAAACAAGTAGAACCTGAAGTTGAAGAAAAACCAGTTATTGTAGAGGAAAAAAGTGAAGTGCAAGAGAGAAAAAAGAAATCAACTAAAAAAAAAACTAAAATAATTGTAGAACAATCAAGTAGTGATAGTGATGAGTTTGAACCAAATGATAATGTTGTTTTTGTTAAACGAGTATCTAGAAAAAAGAAAGAAGTTCCAGTAGTTCCAGAAGTTCCAGAGAAAAAAGTAGAATTTGAACTACCACCGCCACAACCACCAAAACCACCTATGAAACCACAATTAACACCTCACCAAATGCAACTTCGTGATAATTATAATGCTATGTTTAGTGGTAATTTTCTAAATCAACAAGGAATGAGGAGACATTATTAAAATAATAATTATTTTATATTATTATATTAATCTATATTAATATGAAGACAGCAAAAGTAAAAGGTTTAGATATTATACCACCTAAAAATATTAGTGGAATGTATGAAACCCCATTATTATTACCCAAAGCAGGACAAGTTTGTGTTGCGAATGGCAAACGCCAATCAGGCAAGACTACGGCAATTGTTAATTTAATTGAGAGAATGAATTTTGATTATTGTATTGCCGTTAGTCCAACTATGAATAGCAATAAAGAATTATTAAGCCGTCTTAATATAGAACATGTATTTGAAGATATAGATGACCCAAGCGTTATAGATAAAATAAAAGATATTGTTAAAGCAGAAGCAGAGGATTTAGAGAGATACAAAGAGGAACTAAAAAAATATAATAAATTAATGAAAGACTTAAAGGAAGGCAAGTATATGGACGATGACCTTTTATTAAGGTTTTTTGGAGAAGAAGGGGATTTCATGAAACCCGAACACAGGTGGAATGGAGAGAAGCCACGCATAGCAGTTATTTTTGATGATATGCTTGGTTCAGGTATTTATTCACGCCCAAGAAAATTAAATGGATTAGCAACTTATTCAAGACATATAGGGCAACTAAAAGAAGGAGGTGCAATTGGAGTAAGTCTGTTTTTTATGATTCAATCTTATAAATGCCAAACAGGTGGTTTAAATAAAGTTATTAGAAATCAATGTACTAGTTTATTATTATTCAAAACAAAAGATAGACAAGAGATGAAAGATGTTGCTGAAAGTTGTAGTGGAGAAGTAGATGAAGAAACATTTTATAAAGTATATGACCATGCAATTGGAGATGGAAGTAATTACCCTTTTTTATTTATTGATTTTCATAAGAAAAAAGAACACCCATCAATGTTTAGACAACGATTTGATACATTTATAATTCCAGAAGAATTAAAATAAAAAATAATATTAATATATAATAATATGGCTCGTGTAGGTGTCTTAAGTGATTTAGCAATTAAATATAAAAATCCAGAGTTTTTTCCGCTAGATATAGCAAGTCAGGGTGATATGCACCCTATTCATTTACAAAAAAATATATTTAGAGGTGTTAAAGTTCCAAGAAAAATAAAAAGATATACAGATGTATCTCGTTATCCTGTTAATGATTTAAAGAACTATGCACAATTTGGTGCAACAGGCAGACATGAAGAAGCGGAGTTTTATGCTATACAAAATTACAGAAGAGAATTAGGTTCTACTAATGTAATGGCTAATTTAGAAAGTGCATACCGCAGAAGAATAAATGGAGATTATGACCCACCACCAGAGTTTAGACCAAATCCAAATGCTGGAGGAGTTCAGGTAGCACCAACTTTATCACTTGGGAGAATGCCAAGAAAAGAAGCATCAACTGTATTTAGTCAAACAATTCCAGGTTCAAGAAGTTTTTTAAGCACACGAATTAGAGCTACAATGTCTAATCTAGTAGATGCAAGTGAATTAGAAGGATTATCGCGACTTATTGCACCTGAAACATTAGGAACAAAACTAAATGATGAGGAAGTATTGAGTAGATTAACAAAAGAATACCGTGAAGACCCAGAAGCATTATCTCATATAGAACGCTCGTATCAACAAGCAGGAAGACAAGATATATTACCTATGGAACAAAATGAACCTATTAACGAATAATTATTAAAAATAAAATATTTAGATAATATAAATGGAAGTTCCTGGATATTCAAGAAAACAACACGAGAACCCTTTTAATTATACTGACGATCAACTGGCGGAGAAACAAATAGCATTAAAAACTATGAAAGAGTTATACCCTGATGTTCCAACTTTTTATGCTGAACTTGTATATGATATGTGTAAAAATAAAACACAAGAAGAAATAGATATTATAAAAGAAAAGGTAGAAACAGTACCATTTAAATATGCAAAAAAATAAATTAATAAAAATAAAATATTTATTTATATTAAACATGAGTCTTCAAAGAAGTAGATATGAGGGGCAACAAACAATAAATAGTTTTAATTTATTCCTTGATAGTGAAAAATCTAGTATAGTAGGCGACCAGCAGAGTGAAGGAGATGATGTGCATGTGCATTTTGCGGGACAAACTATAGAGGCAGGTGATGGAGAATTTATTAAATTATCTCTCTTAAACTTTACCATGTTTAACAATACTTATATGATAAATAAAAATAATAGTTCATTTAATGTTCGTGGAGGATCAGGTACAGTAGCAAGTTTTATAAATACATTAAATTTAGACAGAAAAAACTATGGAAATCTAAAAGATATAGCATCATCTTTTGCTAGTAATTTAGGAACATATTTAGCAACTAAATGTGCAGCACATTCATTTGAACCAACTACAGTATTACCAAATACAACCAGTATGAGTAATACTGATAATCGTCTTTTAGACATACTTCTAACTGCTAAAAATGCAGGAGGAACAACTATTCCACATGGTATAACAACATTACATATACAATGTATGGAAACATTAGGAGATTCTTATACAATTTTAGGAGGAAATCGTAGTGATGATGCTAGTATTACTACTTTTGATTCATTAAAAATTACTAAAGACACAAATACAATTAGAATTCAAGGTTATTATCCTATGCAAAGATTAAGCGACCCCTATGTATATTTAAGATGTAATAACGCTCAAAATGGTTTAGCAATGTCGGTATTAAATAATGAAAATGGCAGATACAATGCAGATATAATAAATAGTGATATTTTAGCAAAACTTTTCAAAGATGTAGAATATATTAATTATAATTCATCAACTGGTGATGAATATTTTTTAAAACTACAACAAAGAAAATTAGCAAACTTACGATTTACTTTAACAGATTCTAAAGGTAGAAAATTAGGAAGAGATAAGAATGAAAAAAACTTGGGAACAGCTGCAGGTTTAACAAAATCAGGTACTGATAGTGCAGGTAATACTATATTAACTTTTGAAAATGATAATCAAAGCACAGAAGGAAATTTAAGTTTTACTGCTGTTATAAGAGTAGATATAATTAAAAATAGAATGCCTCAAAAATTAGAAAGCGAAGGAATAGCTCCACCTCTTCCAGCAAGAAAAGCACAAGCGCCAATAGTATGGACTGATTATGGAATGCCAAAACATTAGCAAAATATTTAGCAATTAATTTTTTATTTTTTATTAATAATTATAATTATAATTTATTTTAATTTATTTTTATTAATTTTTTATTTTTTAATTAATTTAATTTTAAAATTAAAATCTTTTCGTATAGTATAAAAAGATGTCTGGAATTCTCCCAAGTAATGTAAGTTATTTTATGCAACGTTTGCAAGGTGTTTCGGTTAGTCACTTTAAAGTCAATCCACAGACTGATGGAAACCAAACCAGTGGTAAAATCGTAAGATTTGAGCTACCAAGTAATACGCTCATAAATTTACGTGCGACGCGCCTAATGTTTGACTGTGTTACAGCTGGTGCTGGTGTATCTATGGCTAATGATGTATCGTCTTTTTTAGAGCGCTGTTCCGTATATATGGGCGGAGTATTAGTCCAAAATGGTTTCCAAGGTTATAATACTTTAGTTCATGCTAAAGCTGCATTACAAGGTTCTAAATGTTCAGCTGCACTTTCTCACCCTGAAATTGTCCGCAAAACATCATACCATAATGGTAATAGTTTTGGTAATACAGACCCTGAAACATATTTAACAAATGGTACAGAACATTTCTGTATTGATAACTGGGAAGGTTTGCTTGGCACATTAGAGCCAGGTATTATTGATACTGGATTAATTTGTTTAAATAGTCCAGAACAGGTGCAAGTGGGTGCGTGAGTATCCGTTGGAGCGTGTGAATTAACACACCACTTTGGTAGCATCTAGTCAGCTTATTATCGGGCTATTAATTTAGTGGTAATAAGTGGTACGGGGACGACAGTCCTCACCTAACCAGAAAAATCTGGGAATAGGCAAGACGAGTGAAAACGGTCAAAATTCGTGAAAGCGGACAAGACCGTCGGCTACGATATAGGGAAACTTATATCTGGGGTCGCTAACGACTGGGTCACTTGTCGGTCTCCTAAACCTTTTTAAGGCATGGAGGCTTAATGTTCAGTCTGTCCATCATAAACCTTTTTGGTGAGTGATGCTCTATGTGATTTGCTGGATTGAAAATTGAAGGCAGGGAAGCATAGAGGGTTTATCTATTTAGATAAATCGGTTAAATGTATTTCCACAAATTACACTGGAATTAACCCTTGCAGATGATACTGTTTGCCCTATTAGCGAAGGTCGCATTTTACCAGATGGTGCTGGAACTGGAACAAACCATTTTGATAAAGTCGGTAGTGGTAATCCATCTTTCACACTATCACACATGACTCTTCAGTGTGAAGTTTTAGGAATGGCTACATCAGTTTTAGACCAAATTGTAGAACAGCGTATTGCCTCTGTTGGGTATCTTTCTTTACCATTTAAGAATTATTACTCATTTGTAGCAACTCATAATGGAACTTCCAGATTCAATGTAAATAGTGCCTCGTGGGATAAACTCTGGTTGGCATATAGAGATAAAAATTATACTCAAAAAGGAGCGCCTAAAGTAGTAAATGGATACAAAATAGCTGGTGCTTTTGTTGATGATGTTGCAGGTCAAACCGCGGCAGATATTGATATTGGCAAACCACAATATGATGCTGGTGGTGTATTTGATACTAACAAAGAACGCTATGTTACAAAATACTTTAATTTTGAAGAGAAAAAACCTGCAGCCAGTGCAACAAATCCTGCTTTTTTCCAACTTCAAGTCAATTCCGCCAATATTCCTGCCTATCGCATGACTACACCAGAAGCTTTAGCAATGTCGTTAAATAATATTCCTAAATACGAACGCAACCAAAACTTAACTTTAGACCAATATAAAAAAAACTTTTTTGTCCAGTGCTACAATTTCGCACTTCCAGGAAGTGAAATGAACAGATTAGCATCAGGGTTAGATACTCGTAGTGTTTCCGCAATGGGTTCTTTAACAACTGAAAACATTGAAGAGTGCAGTTTATTTATGTTTGCAGAAACCACAGCTGAATTAAGACTTGGTTCTGGACGCGCCATAGAAATTATTGCCTAGAATACTTTTTAAATATAATTTAATGAAAATTAAAATATTTATTTATATTAAATGGTAGATACAATCGGTCTTTACGCTGGAATAAAACCAAATAAAGGTGCAAAAGAATTTTCTTATTTTGATTACTCACCTGCCCACGCAAGTATTTATGAGGGAATTAAACTGAATAATGTTAGAAATCCAACACCTGGATATTTTACACCAATTGGAAAACTTCCAACAGAGTTTAATGATACTATATTTAGGAGTACATTAAAACAAGTATTACCAATTAAAGGACAACCTGAAGCAGTTAGATATGGCAGACCAGAAAGTGAAAAGAATGGTTGGCAGTATATTCATCAAGGTTATGCTAGACACCAACCTTTAGGATTAGCAACAGATGCAGATAAACCAATGGATTTGCCAATTATGCCTATAGCTGGTTTTTACAATCCTGATATGGTAAATACATTTGGAAATTTAAAATAAATAAATTATATAAAATAAAATCTATCTATATTATAGTATGGCTTTGCCTTTTGTATCCTATAATATAGATGATGTAGGTGCTAAAAAAATTCTAGAGCTACAAGATGTTGTTTTAACCAATTTATCTAATGGAGAAATATTAGCATATAACTCTACAAGTGGTAAATGGGAAAATCAAGACAATACAGCATCATTAGATAGTCTAACAAATATTGTTTTAACATCATTACAAAACGGACAATTATTAGTATATAATTCAACAAATGGTAAATGGGAAAATCAAACTCTTACAGATTTAGATACACTTTCAAATTTAAGTGATACTAATATATCTTCTCTCCAAGATTTACAAATTCTTCGGTATGATGCAACTAGTACAAATAAGTGGATAAATACAGTAATAAATTTACAAGATATTAATAATGTAAATATTAATAGTGTGGGAAATACTGAAGTATTAAAATACGATGGTAATAATTGGGTAAATGATAAAGTATTATTAAGTGAATTAAATGATGTTAATATAACTTCTTTACAAAATGGAGAAGTATTAAAATATAACTCTACAACTAGTAAATGGGAAAATGTAGATAATACAGATACATTAAATGAATTATCCGATGTTCTAATTACATCAGTAGCAAATAATAATATATTAAAATATAACCAAACAAGTGGTAAATTTGTAAATACTTTTATTAATTTTGATGAACTACAAGATGTAGATTTACATACTTTAACTAATGGAGCAATATTAAAATATAATTCTACAACTAATAAATGGGAAACAAGTTCTCTCTTGGTTAATGAAATAAATGGTATAGATTTAACTTCACAAGTTAGTAATGAATTATTAAAAAAAGATGGAGCTAATAATTCTATCGTTGGAGCTGATATAATAACAACTACAACAGGAACAACCAATCAAAAAACTAAATTTGTATCTGCAGCTGGGGGTTTATTATTTGCACCTTTATCCTCAATAGAAAGCACAAACATTGGTGGTGTTTATACTATGACTCTTAACCCTAATGATAGTAATCCTAGTCAAACAGGAAAATTAGTTTTACTTTCTAATAATAATAATACTCGTGTTGGTATAAATGTTAATACTCCAACAGAAAGTTTAGATGTAAATGGTAATATAAAGTTAGATGCAGTTACTAATAGTAAAATTATATTCTATGATACTACAGACAATCATGAATATGCAACTTTAGATTCTTTACCAAAAGGAACAAATGGAGGACAATTAGTTTTTAATACAAAAGTTGTAGATGGAAATTTAACTGAAAAAATGAGAATTGGAGCTGATGGTTTCGTGCATATTGATAAGACTGCAGGTGTGGGTATAACAGCTCAAACAGCATCATGCCCATTCCGTGTGCATAATCCTGATTCGTCTGTTTCAAAAATAATAGTATCAGGTAGCAATCAATTAGCTGCACCGACTGGTGATAATGGTGTAGCTCTTGGTATGTCAGGCAATATTGGTTTTATTACTAATTATGAAGCAGGTGGAGGCATATATTTTGGTGTTACAGATAGCCTAGGCGCGTTGGCTACAAGAGTGGTATTTGCTGGTGATGGAAAAGTGGGTATAGGTACAACAACTCCAAGTAAAACTTTTGAAGTAAATGGTGATATTAAAGCAAATGGGCATATAGAAGCTACTGGAAATATAACAGCTACTGGAAATATAACAGCGAGTAATTTAAAAACTGAAGGTATTTTAGATTTAAACCCCAATGGTGGTTCGTTTTCTTGTGAATTACGACACGATTTTTTTAGCAGTAATGCTAAACCCGACCAAGTTAAGTTTTTTTTAAAGGGTCATGGAATTTGGGCATTACAAGACGGAACTGATACAGCAAATGGGGGGGACGGTACAAGAAAAGTGCTTATTGATGCTACATTAGAAGTAAATGGTGGAGATATAGAAGCAGAAAATCTAAAGCTTGGAGAGAACAATACAACTCCTAAAATTGATATGTTATTTATAGACCATGCAAACGGACCAGTTTGGGATACTAGAATAGAAATAGGAAAAAGTGATGATTTTGGTAATTCACCCGCAGACCCACCAAATAATGCTTATGGTATGAATGTTCAGGCAAATAGTGATGCATTATTTATGGGAATAGAAACTTATGACAATGGAAATAATTGGCGACCACTATTAAAATTTGGTGATGATGTTACAGATACGCCCTTTAAAATAGAATCAAGACATGGAGGTCATGTATGGGAGTTTAGAGCTGATGGCAATACTAAAGTTCCAAGCACTATTTTATATTTAAACGATATACCAATTATAAGGTATAATACCGCCAGTTTTCAAGTCAAACCGAATTACGGAGATAGTGGAACTTTTCAAAGTAGAGGATTAATAAATGCAAACCAATATCAAAGCTCTATACAAATAATAGATTCTGGTAATGCTGAAATTACTAGCTTGATGGTATATAAAAATGGGTATATATATCAAAGAGGCACTATATTCATTGTCAGTGATGACCGAAATAAAAGTTATGAAACTGATGTGTCTAATGCTACTGAAATGATATTAAAATTAAATCCAAAATTTTATAAAAAGCACCCTACATTAATTACAGATGAATCAGCACCAGATTTATCAGGTGTAGTAAATTATAATGAGTATGGATTTATAGCACAAGAGTTAAACGAAGATCCACAACTAAAACATTTTGTCAATGAGAGTCCGCATGATAATATGTATCATGTAAATTATACAGAGATGATTCCTTTGTTAGTCCAAACTATAAAAGAGTTGCATGAGAGAATAAGTATATTAGAAAATAAATAGAGAGAAATGAATAGTGAGAAAAAATAAATAATTATTTTTAATAGTTTCGTGAGTAAAAAAAAAATT
>Ga0181414_1000611_pt1 | contig 10900 bp, 19 predicted proteins | sample 37SPOviralmetaG_FD_130139 | JGI IMG/M metagenome (GOLD analysis project Ga0181414, IMG submission 130139) | Marine viral communities from the oligotrophic San Pedro Time Series (SPOT) site, San Pedro Channel, CA, USA - 37 SPOT_SRF_2012-11-28 | ecosystem: Environmental > Aquatic > Marine > Strait... | reverse complement strand
GTAATGATTGATTACACCGTTGTACCTGCATTTGGCAGAGACTATAAAACTGCTAAAGCAGCCAAAAAAGATTGGGTTGATGGTAAAGATTTTATAATAAAAACCTTTCCTAGAGATCCAAACGATGGCAAATACTGCTCCATTCGGGATGGTTTAAAGGTAACTATTCGATTCGATAGCGAAAGAAAAACGACAACTGCGTGAACCTTGTTCAAAGGTTTACTATAATACTCTTGGCAGGATACCTCCCTTAATTCCATAGTTGGAATACCTTTTATCGATCCCTCGAAAAGGGAAAAGGGAGTGTCCTGCCACCCCACTATACTTCCACTTTATATCCATAATTTTTGCAGATTGTGGGTGTATTTTTGTGGCTGAAATTAACTAGCGATAATTCTTTTAATTAATCAATAAGGAGAAAAAATGCGACAACAAACAGTATTAGAAAGAATTACTGATAGACTTCAAGAGACCAAGACCCCTTGTAAACTCTACAAAACTGAAGAAGCGGCTGAAAAGGTAGGACATAAAATAGCTGAATTGGCCGCAGAATATTTTTCTGCTAATCAACCCGCTTTTTTCAATGTAATTCACATTCCAAGCATAGACAAATATGCCGTTGCCTTTAACCTCAATGAACTTATTAGCAGACCAGAAACATCTGGTGGGTATCTTGGGATTTGCGGAGATCATTACACTTTTTAACAAGCCTAACTACAGTACAGCCCTGCATTGGTGATAATTCTGTCATGGTGCAGTGGTCTGGTATGTGGCTTGGAATTGCACAGAAGAAAAATGATACTTATAAGAGGTAACTAAATGAGTGGATTTGGATACGAATACCCTGCAGGTGCAGCAGAAGATCCCAACGCACCTTGGAATGATCAGGTATGTGATAGTTGTGGGTTTACTTTTAAACCTGAAGATCTAAATGAAGAAGAAATTTGTAACGAATGTGTCAATGGAGGATAACTAATGTCACAAGATTACCCGCTAAACAGTGAATCGTTTTATGAAACTTACTTTAAGGATGATCCTATTGATTGGGAAAGCTTTGAGGTTACTCACTATCAACTACTAGGTGGTGGTTGGACAATGAGTGACGGTCAACTAGGTAGAAGGATAAGAAGAGTAAAAGAAGAAAACGCCATTGAACATGGGGCGAAGGAATGTTTCTACATGTCAGACTATACCGATGAAGAGCTAGGTGCTGAATGGCGACAGAATTATCAGGATAGTTTTTACTCACAATAAACTTGAACAACAGAGGACAATTAAATGAAAGTATCTGAAGCAAGACAGTTAGTTGGTGGGTTATCCGACACATCTAAAATGAACTGTAAGTCCTATGGTCTACCTGCACAGGCTTGTAAGGTAGGAGGTAGACTACACAAAGTGAAAGGTTCTACCTGTGAGAATTGTTATGCCTATGACAGAGGTATGTATGGCATGCCAGTAGTCAAAGCAGCACAGGCCAGAAGGTTAGCTACCATAACCTCACCTGATTGGGTCACCAACATGGCAAGGGCAATTAACAAAGCCAAGTACTTCAGGTGGCATGATAGTGGAGACATCCAGAGCAGTGATCACTTTCAAAAGATTGTAGACGTTGCCAAAGCTACACCTAATACAATGCACTGGTTACCTACAAGAGAAGCACAGATTGTAGCAAACCATACTGAAGAACTACCTAACTTAATCGTGCGAGTGTCTGCTGCTATGGTAGATGGCCCTGCACCTAAAAGATTTCCTAACACCTCTACAGTTCACGCCAAGACTATACCTGTGAATTCATACACTTGTCCTGCACCTAAACAAGAGAACAAGTGTCTTGAATGTCGAGCGTGTTGGGATAAATCAGTACCTAATATTAGCTATCACCAACACTAAAGGAGTAAACCTATCACTAGACAATCACCAAGAACTAACTTTGATGTCACAGAAAAAACTTGCTGCAAGTGTAAACAAACAATGCGAATCACCCGATTCCCACGAGATAAAACAAAAAGAGATGGCCGCATGTATATTTGTGGAATGTGTGTATCAGTTAAACAAAAACTTTACCGAGCAAAAATGAAGGAGGAAAGTAATGACAAAAACTAAAACGAGAGCAATTGATAAGTACACAGTAGTAACAGAGAAAGGTTTACGTGTCGCCAGAAAGAATTTTGAAGGCAAGCGTAAAGAGTCAGCGCGAATTGCCGAACAGACAAAAGAGTTCTTAGAAAACGGTGGAAAGATTGAAGTCCATGAGCAGGACTTCTGTAAAGATGTATCAAAAATTGCTTACGGATATCAAAAACTTACTCAATAAAAGGAACTATCTATGACATACCCAATCGAGGTTGCTCACATCATTTCTTATTCTGCTACAGACAAGCAGGTTAAAAGAAGAACCTTTCATTCTAAAGAAGAGCATGTAGAGTTTATACAATCTATGCCTAGCAACGAACAACTCATTGAACATGATGAAGAAGCTATTGAAAAAGCCTTAAACTTTGATGCTCCTCTTCACCATAAGCCAGACATCTTTGACAGTAGCATCATGGATGATCTCAATCGACTTGTTGATGATGGTAAAGCACTAGCCAAAAGACGCAAAGAACCTGTGTTGCAACAACATTTCGAGCAGTTAGGTTTTGATCTAGGACTAATGGATAAACCTAATGAAAGTTAACTTAACAATCCAACTAGATACTGAAGACTCTGATGACAAAGAACACTTAGAGTCTTTAATAGCTAGGTTAGGTAACATTTTAATGCCTGACATAGATGAAGAGGAGAGCGAACCGTGACCGACGATAGAAAACTACTACTCAAAGTTTTTGATTGCCTAATATACACAGTAAAGAACTTTACTGATTTAGAAAATGTTTACAGTGCTGATGAGTCTGTTTCATGGGCTGAAGTGTATGAAGCAAACGCGTTCTTGTTGAAAGAGGAAGATACAGATGCTTGAGCAAATACAGAATGTTTTTTGTTTACTGCAGGAGAACGTAACACAACCAAAGAAATTCTCCTTTCAAATAGATTTAGCTATCAGATATACCCCTGAAACAAAAGAATATTACTGTTATGACACAGATGTTCTTGATGCTGTTAAGGCTAAATCTAGATTACTCCCGAACATAAACTCAGAAAATCTAGAAATAAGTGAAGTTGTTTGGGGGCAACGCTTACCGGGACTAAAAGCTAAAATAAAGTATCACTTAGTAAAAGTTATAGGTTACCCTGATTGAGCCAACCTTTGATACTCCAAGGTGAGCAGGGACATCTTAAAATACAATGCTAAAGGAAAAGGTTGGTGGGTGGTAGTCACCCTTTCATAGTCCTTAATTGTATTAATCCCTGCACTTTATATTATGTATGCCTCCATTATTTCTACAGAGTTCTACATAATTACTTCACTATTAATACTAACAATGGAGAGAGTATGGAATGTAGGTAGTTAGTCTTTTTTTATGTGTGGTTGTTCAGTACAATCATTTACATACTTTACAGATCAGTAATTCTTTTTACTGAATTAATAAAACTATAGTACAACAAGGAACAATATTATGAATAGTAACATACTTAGCTTTACCTCACCTCGTAATACAAAAGTAACTTCAAACAAAGCTCCCCTAGAAAAGTTTGGTTTAGGTAGTTTAGAAAATGAATTACCTATCTATGCTTCTTCACCTGTTCATTTTAAATTAGGTGATGGTGCAGAGACATTGACTGAATGTTCTGATCGCAAAGTTATTTATAACACTCGCAATGATCAAGTAATCAATGTGGTTAAAAGTAATTACAACATTAATTACCAACCAATTGATGGATGTGTTATTGCTGAAGCTATGTTAGCTCATTCACCTCTTGATAAAACAGGCATGACTAGAAATTTTGAGCAGTCTCACGAAGGTGGACGATACGCAGTTACCTACACCTTACCTGCACATCAGATAGATTTAGGTAATGGTGATGTCTCTTTCCTACAACTAGCCCACAGAAACAGTGGTGATGGTAGTTGGTGCTTTACACTAGAGGCAGGTGCTATTCGTATGATCTGTATGAACAAGCAAGTATCAATGGATTACTTCAGTCTGTTTAAGACTAAGCACACTCCTAACATGTCGCCTGAACATGGAGCTAGGAAACTAGCAGGTGTACTTGAAGGCTTTGAAGCTGAAAAAGAACGGTGGTCTGCATGGAAGAATCAATCCATTACTAACATGGAAGCATTCAAAATATTTGCAGCAGCAGCTAAGTTCCACATAGATCCTCAGTTGAGCTTGTATGAGCTATTAGATTCTACTAGTTACAGAAAGTCTAAGGCTATGCAGTTTATGTGGAAGCGTTACACAACTGAAGAAGTCAAAGCACTTGGATCTAATGAGTGGGCTGCTTACAACGCTATGACAGGTTGGGCTACTCATGCTCCTGCTTCAACTCAGCCTTCTGAAAAGAACCTTGTATCCACTAAAGTAGACAGGGCAAACAACGTAAGATCTGCCTGTACCTTGCTCAAAGCAGCGTAAGCTAGGAGCATCTAATGGATACATCAAATGAGCGTATGCTTATTGAGGATGCTTTTGCTCAAGCATTTGCGTCCTCACTTCAAGTAAATCTACCTGATCAAGATGTAGTAGAACACTTTGTTTCTTTTGTTATTTCTGAATTCTTTAATGAAAGAAAAATCAGAAGCATTAAGACTAGAGGTCTTGAGTCTAAAACTTTAGATGAAAGGTTTATTTACTCTTGCATCCCTTTATTTATTAATTATTTAGAGAAGAATCAACAATGATTACCATGAAGAAAGACCAGTGGGAACATTTCGCAGGTCTGTACGGTGCAGATATGTATAGAGATAAACTATCTCACCGTAGCAGACAGTGTGATGAAGATCCTGACTCAATTGAAATAATCTTTGGGCAAGGTATCGAACACAACGGCTATGACTTAGTCGAAGAGTACTTAACTTTTATAGCACAACAAGGAGAAACAGATGTCTAATTTATCAAATGTAATTGAAGGCGGTAGTTATTTTGCAAAGGTCTATGACGCAGTTCCTGACTTCAATGAAAAGCAGTCACCGGGATCTGGAAAATACCAGTGGGAAATAAACTTAGCTGTAGATAATGAAACCTTTAAATCTTTTAAGGATGAAGGATTCAATGTTGGTATGAAGGAAGTAGGGAAAGCCTCTTATACTGACAAGCCTGTTATTACTTTTGTAAAGTGGGCTAATGACTATAAAGGTAATCCTAATACTACCCCTCCTGTCATGGACATTGACAAGAATCCACTTTCTTCTGAAGACAGAATAGAAAATGGCAGTATTGTAAAGGTTCAGTGGAAAGCTTATGAGTATGGTAAGACCACTCGATATAAGCGTCCTATGTTAGTTGCTGTTCAAGTGGTAGAAATGAATGAGCCTACAGTAGCAGAAGATGAGGTAGCTTTCTGATGACAGATAAGATTTTATTTGAAGGTAATACCTATGACCTCGCTAAAACTACTGAAGAAAAAGCACAGGTTATAAGAGGTCTAAGTCGAGTAATACAAAAAACTCAGCTAGAACTTCAAGACTATGGCGATAAAACTTTAGTAGCTCAAACCTCTCTCAATGCTTTTTACAAGACATTGAGGGAGGAGCATCTTACTGAGGAAATGATTTCACAACCAGAACAACAGTAAAACAGGGAACAATATTATGGAAGTAACTCACGAACCAAGATACAAGAATCAACACTTGCCTTGTGTCTCTTGTAATAGCAGTGATGCTTTATCAGAGTACATGAATGGAAGTGCTTATTGTTTTTCATGTGAAACAAAATTTAGTCCGTCTGAATACAGCAAGGCAAAGGGAGGAGATATAAGTAGCTTACCTCCTTCTAAACCTAAACAAAAAATAAGTAAGCCTAAAGGAGGAGAAATATCAGCGATAGAATCACGTAGTCTAACCTTATCAACTGTTAAAAAGTTTAATGTCAAAGTAGTAAAGGATGAACATGGTAATGACATCAAGCATTACTACCCTTACTACAATGGTGAAGAAGAAGTTATAAAGATAAGGGACGTTATAAAGAAAAGAAACAATGAAGCTTTTCAGTTTGTATGGACTGACGGTTCTTCAAAGGTAGATCTGTTTGGCAAGCAACTATTTGAACAAGGACAAAGGTTCGTTACTTTGTTTGAAGGTGAGATAGATGCAATGTCTGGTTATCAAATGCTAAACAGTACTGATAGTAATTACGCTGTATTAGGAGTGAAGTCTTCTTCTGATGCAGAAAGAGCAGTACGCAATAACCTTGAGTACCTTTACTCTTTTGACAATGTAGTCCTTTGTTTTGATATGGATGAGCCGGGGCGTAAAGCTACTGACAAAGTAGCCAAGCTTCTTCAGACAGGTAAAACAAAGATAGTCTCGTTACCTTCTGGCTTTAATGATGCCAATGAAATGCTCATGGCAGGACAACAAAAAGCATTTAAGGATGCTTGGTATGGGGCTAAAACCTATACACCTAGTGGTCTTGTATCTGTTAGTGATCATAAGGAACGCTACCTTGAACGTCCAACTAAACTATCTGTACCTTATCCTTGGCAAGGGCTTAATGAAAAGCTAGAAGGCTTACGTCAAGGTGAAATAATGATACTGACGGCTGGAACAGGGTTAGGTAAGAGTGCTGTATGTAGAGAGTTACAACACCATTTACTTAAAACAACAGAAGACAACATAGGTATCGTCATGCTTGAAGAAAGCTATGAACGAACCATTGATGGTCTGATGTCTATTGAAGCTAATGAACGTCTATCTAAAGATAGTGTAAGAGATACCTACGATATTGACCGCCTTAGTGAATGGCATGATGCTTTGTTTGAAGGTGTAAACAAAAACAGGGTATGGGTGTATGAACACTTTGGTGAAAACAATCTCAATGCTATTGCCGATAGAGTTAAATTCATGGCAGCAGGTTCAGAGTGTAAGTGGATCTTTATAGATCACATCCACATGATCAGTGCTGCAGGTGGAGACAATGAGACTGCTGAAATTAACAAGATCATGCATAAGTTCAGGGATCTGTGTGAAGAACTAAACATATCTATTGTTACTGTGTCTCACTTGAGAAGGCTTGATGGCAACAAGGGACATGAGAATGGGGCAGAAGTTAACCTATCTCACCTTAGAGGATCTCATGTAATTGCTCAAATAGCTGACTCAGTTCTTGCTTTAGAACGTAATCAACAATCTGAAGATGAAATACAATCTAGGACTACGCGACTCAGGGTACTAAAGAACAGATACTCTGGTGAAGTAGGAGAGGCAGGTCATATTATCTATGATCCAGTAACAGGCAGACTTACAGAATGTGATGACAGTGATTTACAAATGAGTAATGAGGAGTCGTTGATATGAGTAAGCTAGTATTTGATGTAGAAACTGACGGCTTAAAGTACACAAAGATATGGTGCATTGTAGTTCAGGATGCTGACACTGAAGAAGTTACTTCCTTTGGCCCTCACGAAGTAGATGAGGCAGTGGCTATGCTTAATAAAGCTGATACTTTAATAGGTCATAACATCCTTACCTTTGATATACCTTGTATTAGAAAGCTTTGTAATTTACCTGAATTTGGAAAAGACAAAAGGATCTTAGATACATTAGTTCTTTCTAGATTGTTTGGTGCTGATCGTAAGTCAGGCCACAGGCTTGCTGATTGGGGTGAGGTTTTAGGCTTTCCTAAGATTGAGTTTGATGATTACAGTCACTACTCAGTACAAATGTTGAAGTATTGTATTAGGGATGTTGAGTTAAATACTAAAGTGTTTCAACAACTCAGGCTTGAAGCAAAAGGATTCAGTAAAAAGTGTATTGAACTAGAGCATCAAGTTGCTGAGATCTTAGGTGAGCAAGAACGCTATGGCTTTCTACTAGACTTTGATAAAGCGGGAGCTATTGAAGCTGAGTTAGAAAAACAAATTATTGATACTGAAAAAAGTATTAACGAAGTATTTAAACCTAAGACTTTAGAAACTAAGTTGTATCCTAAGTATAAAAAAGACGGCAGTACTGCAAGGAATGCAATAACTCAGCATGGAGAAGGCACAAGATTAAGTGATGATGAGTTTGTTGAAATGCAGAAGTCAAACAATAATCAAGTAGTCCGAACAGAAGTTAAACAACTCAACATCTCTTCTAGGCAACAGCTTATTGAATACTTAAAAGACTTTGGTTGGAAACCAACTAAGTTTACTAAGAAAGGTAATATCATTTTAAATGAAAAGATACTTCAGACTATTACTGATATACCAGAAGCTGCCTATATACAGAAATACTTTCTACTACAGAAGCGTATTACTCAGCTTAAATCTTGGATTAAAGTAGCAAAATCTTCTACGTTCAGAGTACACAGTCATGTAATTCATAATGGTACTGTTACAGGACGCATGACACATCGTAGTCCTAACATGGCACAAGTTCCTAGTGTAACTGTTCCCTATGGTAAAGATTTCAGAAGCTGTTGGCGAGTACCTAATAAGTACAAGTTAGTTGGTATAGATGCTAGTGGTCTTGAGTTAAGAATGCTGGCTCACTACATGAATGATGAGGAATACATTAATGAAATTATCTCAGGAGATATCCATACAGCTAACCAAAAACTTGCAGGACTTGAATCAAGAGATCAGGCAAAGACATTCATCTATGCGCTTTTGTACGGAGCAGGAGATGAAAAGCTTGGGTCAGTGGCTGGAGGAAACAAAGACACTGGTGCAAAACTTAGAAAATCTTTCTTCGATAATCTTCCTGCATTTGCAAATCTTAGAAACAGAGTATCAAGAACTGTCGAGAAAAATGGATGTCTCAAAGGACTAGATGGTAGAAAGTTAACCATTAGAAGTGAACACAGTGCCTTAAATGCTTTGCTTCAAGGAGCAGGAGCTATTGTAATGAAAGAAGCATTAGTTCTTTTAAACAATTCGTTATCTTCTTATGACTCACATTTTGTAGCTAACGTCCATGATGAGTGGCAAATAGAAGCGTTTGAAGATATAGCAGACACTGTAGGTCAGTTAGGAGTAAACGCTATAACACATGCAGGTATATCTTTAGGGCTTAACTGTCCGTTAACTGGTGAATACAAAGTAGGTAACAACTGGAGTGAGACACACTGATGAATAGTCTACTGGTAAAAGATATCTACAATAAACTAGATAAACTTAATGATGGCTCTATTAATCTGTCAGAAGAAGAAATAGAAAAAACAGGAGAAGCAATTAAGGATGCGCTTAGACACTGGTCAAATCCTAAACCATCCTCTGAGTTTTCTGTAAGGATGTCTAACATAGGTAAACCATTAAGACAGATGTGGTTTGACAGTAAACAACCAAAAGGTTCTTCAAGAATAACACCTCAGACATTTATTAAGTTTCTGTATGGTCACTTACTAGAAGAAATTATTCTTATGTTAGTTCGTATTACTGACAACAAAGTAACTGATGAGCAAAAAGAAGTAGACCTTGAAGGAATCAAAGGACACATTGACTGTAAGATTAATGGTGAGGTAGTTGATATAAAGACTGCTTCAAGCTTTGCCTTTAGAAAGTTTGCTGAAGGTACACTCCATGAAAATGATCCCTTTGGATACATGATGCAGCTATCTGCCTATGAAGCTGCTGAAGATTCTTCTAAGGGAGGTTTCTTAGCAGTTAATAAAGAGTCAGGTGAGTTGGCTTATTACAGTCCGGGTGATCTTACAAAACCTAATCCTGTTACTAGAATTTCAAACATAAAAAAAGTACTGCAAGAAGATAACCCTCCTGAAAAATGTTACCTCCCTGTTCCTGAAGGTAAGTCAGGTAACATGAAGTTAGCTGTTGGTTGTGTTTACTGTCCTCATAAAACAATGTGTTGGCAGGATGCTAATGGAGGACAAGGTCTTAGATCTTTTAAGTACGCTAATGGCTTACGTCACTTTACAAGAATTGCTGTACTTCCTAAAGTAGAAGAGATGATTGCATTATGAATTCTAAGATTGCTAAAAAGCTTAGTAAAAAAGCAGAAGAACTATCAATGGCTCTTTTAAAAGAACAGCTTTCTGACAATGAAGCACAAAAAGTAACAAAAAAATCTGTAGCTAAAACAGAATATGCAGCTAGTGCTAAAGGAAACTATGCTATTACGATGTCTACTAAAGGTATGAAGTCTGTTCTTAAACGAATGAGCAAGACAACAGATCTTGATTGTATTTCTTTAGAAGATGTTAAATCTTACTGTGATCAAATAGGTAGAAGTTAATGCAACGTAAAAGAAAGAAACGTCCTCCTGAACTTACAAGATCTAAAGGAGGTTACGACTCTGGCTTTGAAAGAAAGCTACACAGTACAGTACTAAAACACTGGCAACATCATGGTGATCAAGTTAGCTATGTTGTTGAACACAATTATGAACCTGACTTTGTTAGAAAGTTTGACGATCAGATAATATTAATTGAAGCTAAAGGAAGATTTTGGGATCACGCTGAATACACTAAGTATGTATGGATTAAGAAAGTACTACCTTCTAATACTGAGTTAGTATTTTTATTTGATAATCCTGATCTTCCTATGCCAATGGCTAAAAAAAGAAAAGATGGTACTAAGCGTAGCCACTCTGAATGGGCAGAGTCTAGGAAATTTCGCTGGTATACCGCAGACACATTACCTAATGAATGGAGATCAAATGACTAAAAAAGATCCAAGCAAATCAGACGGCTCTACAGCAAAGTATTATGAGCTACCTAGTTATGCAAGAGAGATACAACATCTTATTAATCATAAGAATATGAACGCTAATATTGGCGAAATATTTCGTACTTCATATAGATATGGCTCTGCTTCTCATAGTAATCAACTTAGAGATGCAAAGAAAATTGTTTTC
>Ga0181414_1000606_pt1 | contig 10942 bp, 7 predicted proteins | sample 37SPOviralmetaG_FD_130139 | JGI IMG/M metagenome (GOLD analysis project Ga0181414, IMG submission 130139) | Marine viral communities from the oligotrophic San Pedro Time Series (SPOT) site, San Pedro Channel, CA, USA - 37 SPOT_SRF_2012-11-28 | ecosystem: Environmental > Aquatic > Marine > Strait... | reverse complement strand
GACTGTTCGTAAACCATCAGGTCCTAAGAATATCAAGTCACCTGCAAATTCCTGTATCGTATCTCCGTTTATACAACCAATGTCTCTCGTTACAGCAGATATGGCAAAGTCACTAGAACTACTGCCACTCAGTTTAAATATTCTGTTTTCACAAAAGATAAATAAATTATCACGGAAAACTTTTAGACCTGTTATAGTGTCATCTACTTTTATTGTTCCTGCACCACTGCCACTACTAAAAGCATCTTCATCAAAGGGTTGACTAAACACTAACGTCTGTGGTGTTGTAGATTTACCTGCATAGAACATGTGACTTCTAAACGCAGTTACAAACTTAGCTCCTGCTACATCACTATTGCTTACGTCTGTTGCTGACATAGCTGTGTTAAAAAACGTAGGAGCATTAGTTCCGTCTACTACTATAAGCTTATCATTACCATCAAAGTTGTATCGTTCAAAGTTGTACTTGCTTGCACTTGTTCTGCCACTATCTCTTTCAGTCCAACTACTACCACCTGCTGTAGCAGTAAATATCTTCTCACCTCTAGCTGCCACAACTAAGTCACCAAAGGTTGCAACCATTAAAACTTTTTCACTGTCAGAGCTTGTGCTAGGTACTACAGCACTTACGTATTTGCTAAACCCATTTATTCTTCTGTAGCCACCTTCGATATCAGGCTCAAAGTTCTGTAGTTCTAGCGCTTCACCGGGTTGCATCATAAAGGTAGACCTGTTTAGAACTAATCCACCTTGGCAGTTAAATGCTGTTGGCTGTGTTTGGGACAGATCAGGCATATATTATTGCACCCTTGCGTCTAAATCAATTACGTTTGAATGTGTTCTTGGTATGTATGTAGATCGTATGTACTCAAACTTATTTACTAATAGTGTCTGCATATTCTTAATACCCTGCTCAAATCGTGCAAAGTTTAGCTGATACTGTGCTGTTTCACCTCTATACTGATACACAAATGCCGTAGCTCCATCTACGATGACTGCATCAAACTGTGCAGGTACACTTGTTGTATCTCCGTGTGCAGACAGAGTTGTAGGTATTGTGTAGAAGTCAAACTTTATGCTGTATTTTTTTGTGGGAAAGGGGTAAAGGAGATAGTTGTTATCTGCAGATCGGATAATGTATCTAGGTATACCTCCACCATCAAACTGCGTAACTACAACACCACTGCTGTGTGTTGTTGCTGTGGTTGAACTTGCTCCACGAGTGCATCCTGTTAGGGTGTTTGTGCTTATACCTGTGTAGGATATCTGTTCATTATCGATAAATACTGTGCCTGCACTGTCAAAGCCCGTTGCACTTGTTAAGTCTATCTCTGTCTCTGTTGCATCAATAGCTTCTGCAGCCGTTGTAGAACTGATCTCATCTTCTTGCGTTATATAATGGTTTATATAATCGTTGTAGTTTAAAGCAGATAACTTACCACCACCTGTACCTAAGTCACTATCTTTTACCAATCGCACAGTGTTATAGTCTACGGACTTTGTGTTAGCAGGTAGATCATAACGTACTACACCTGCTGTGAGAGTTTGTGAAGCTGTAGAGTGATTAAACGGATAATTAAATTCTTTTTGATTAATGTACCGTATAGACTCATTTACAGCATTTTGTGCTTGTACCTGTATTCCTCTAGCTGTACTAAAATTACTAGAGGTAAGCTGTACTTCGTTTAGTCTTGCTAACACATTGTTAGTAAGTATTAGATAACTACTAGACATATAATCTTCCTACTAATTAAGATATTTTTGTCATCTCAAGTACAACCCAGTAGAAGTCAGTGTTGGAATGTCCTACTGTCGTAAACATTATATCTCCTGTTTTACCACTACCAGAGTTATTCTTTAGACCACCAAAGCTAGAGAAGTCAAACTCTCCCTGTGTATCTTTTAAGTGTATGGCTTCTACGTCTGTGCTTGCATCCCAAAGAAGTTTAACGGACATGCCACTGTTATTATAATATATTCTATCTATTCTTACGTCTGTAAGGGTAGAAGCAGTAGTTCCATCTATAGGATTACCTGCAGTAAATGCACTTACATCTACCTTCTTAACGGCACTCTCTCCTGAACCGTCACTTGTATTTGTAAATTTCATAACCAGTTTGTGTGGAGTATCTTCTATTGTCTGCGATGTGACTGTATCTGCCATTGTTATTCCTTTATGTTAAAATAGAGGGCAGGTCAATCCTGTTACACCTGCCCCCTAAGTTGTAGTTTTAGGCGAGTTGATCCCTACCTACTTCGTCAGCTTCCATTTCGCCAAGGTCACTAACGTCCTGTAGGACAGCATATACTCTGATTTCACCTGCTGTGAAGGAAGCTCCTCCACCTGCGAGTGTCAAGTCCAAAGTATCTGCAGAAGTTATAACAACTTCACCTGCAGGGGTAGCACATGGAGCATAAGCCCCATCGGATGCACCATCAATGTCAAATGCTGCAACATACTCGTTGTCATCTACAGCAGTTCCAAGAATGGCTGTTGCGTCAGTACCAGAGTTTTGTGTTGCACTTTTAGTTACCTGAAAGCCTGCAGCCATAATTTTGGTGTTAGCAGGTACAGTAAGAACCTGTACTACATCACCATTAGGATTAATGCTGTTAGCTGTTAGGTCAACTATTTGTTGCACATAATATGGTTGTCTTCCACGAGAAGAAGAACCATGAGTATTAGCAAGAGTTGCTGTAATTGTAGCCATGTTTTATCCTCCCTTAAAATTTAGAGACATATATAGCACGAGTAAGTGCTTCAGGTCGTAAGATTTTACGTCCATAGAGATGCATACCTCTAACGATGTCAGCAAAGCTGTCAGGGTCACGATATGTCTCTGTTTTGTTAATTTGCTCTGCAGTAGCGACTGCTGAACTATGTCCTGCAACAAGTACACCAAAGTGGCTTGATCCAGTAGCAGTTGCTCCTGTAGGACCATTACCAATTTGAGGTAGGTTGTTAGACTGATAAACCTGAAAACCGTGTAGGTTACTGAAAACCATTCCGTTTTTAAGCTCATCTTTAGAAGAAACAAAGTCACCATTCATAATTCTGGAGTCTTCGTCTTTCAATAGTTCTGCAAATACAGAGTCAATAACTAACCAACGTCCATCCTTGTCAACAAACTGTTGGTCAAGTTTTCTGGACATTCTAGCAAGAACTTGCATTGGAGAAGCGTGAGCAGCAGTTGTTACAATGCCATCTCCTGCACCTCTAGGCTGAACTACAATAGAGTTACCTGATGAACCACCGTTGAAGTCTTCAGCGTCTACCTGCATAGATGCAAGCAATTCGTCTGTAGAAGCAGTTGATACAGCTTTGTCACCACTCGCTGTGGCGTTTACTGTGTCAGGTGTAGCATGTAACGCAGATTGCTTGTAACCTGCTAGATAGCCTAGAACTTCTTGGTCATACTGATCGGATAATCTGTATGCAGCCCTGTCGCTTGCTAGTGATTGAAAATTTACATGAGAGTGAGCTTCCTCAATATCGTCAACTTTAAATGCAAAGTAGTTTGCTTTGTCAACGACAAGAGAAAAATCCTCGTCATCTAAATCCTGTGGTGTGATAGTTGTACCACGAGCATAAGATTTTACAGTAATCTCTGGCTCTTTGATGATTTTAACGGTATCCCCCATAGCTGATATTTCACCGAAATAGTCAGAATTGGTTATACCTTCCACAACAGATGACTTACGGAAAGCAAGTTGTACCTGTTTGGAGTAGATTACTGGCGAAAAATTACCATTAGGTAAATTGCCATAACCTGCAGCGGTTGAAAAAGCCATAGTTAATCCTCCTTACTTTTTCATAACAAATACAAATTACAATTACTGATACAGGGGCTAATTATCGCTAGGTGCAGATGTACACTCTGGGCTAGTTAAACTAGGTTATTCTTATCGTATTGTTTTTTGTGAAACTATATGCACTTATAAGTAGTCCTAAAAGGGGTTATATGTGCATATTTATAGTATATGTATAGTTATATACATAATTCTTTAGTTGTCAACACTTTTTTTATCTAGCAGAGCCAGAAACATCATATACGAACTTTCCAGTGCGTATTGCTTCCATAACTTCATCGGCTCTCTTCTCATACTCATTTGCTGACATCTTCTGTACCTGTGACTCTTTTAGATAAGAAGACTCGTCACTTGTTTGAGGTTTAGTTCGTGCTGACTTCGTGTTTGTTGCAAATGCAGCATCTTTCGATGTTGACTTCTTTTTGCCAAGACCTCTATCAGATTTGTATAAGTCTATAGCACGAGATGCAGACATTGCGTCATTGTCGTTTTCGTACAATGCTTTCTGTACCCACTGTGGCTGTTCCTCTGCCCAGTTGTGAAAGTCATCGTCCTCTCGTATATCTGCAAAATCAGGATGCAGTTTTAACAACTCGACTTCAGCTTTCTCCTTCGTAGCTGATTCCTGCATCTCATTTATTTTTTTAATCCTGTCCTCAAGCTCTTTGGATTGCTCTTGAGACTTTTTGATAGCGATTGTTTCAACTATACCTGCTACGTCAGGATACTCTTTTGCCCATGCTTCAATGTCTTCGTCTGACTTTGGAAGCTTGATTTGTTTTTTAGTTGCACTGTCAAGCTGTGTTCTAAGTTGATTGATCTGTTCCTGTAGATCAGTCTCCTTTTGTTGAGCATGTCTGCGAAGATCACCGTAGCGTTTTTTAAATGTCTTCTCTTCTGCAGAGGTTGGTTCAGCTTCTTCCTGAACTTCTTCTTTTACTTCGCCTTTCTGCTCTTTGAGAAGTTCTTGTAATTCCTGTTCTTCCTTCTCTATCTTATCATCTCTTGAATACTTACGAGATGCTAATGCCATTACTTTTTTTGGTGTGGCTTCTACCACCATTGCTTCTACTTCTGCCATATTACTTACCTTTCGTTAGGGCTAACTGTTGCCGTGTTATTGGGGAGTTAGGTAGCCAACATATTGTGAACTTATTTTTTAGAAGCTAGTCCACCCTTCTTCATTCGTTTGGGTTTAGCTTTGGGTGAAGCTATACCACCTTTCTTTAATGTCTGTGGTTTCATAGGTTTGGTGGGTACACCTCCTACGTAGAAGGGTGTTATTACATCACTTCCTCCATATCCAAATCCTGCATCAGTGCCATAACCAAAGTTACTTGCTCCACCTCCACCTGATGATGAACTTCTAGGTGTTCCTCTTGCTATAGCTTGAGCTTCCTGCATCTGTTGGTCAAACGCTTTATTCTGTGCTACAGTATCTAAATCACCCTGACCTGCTGATTCTTCTGCAGCTTGTATGTCAGGTCTTAGTTTTGCAGCTTCTTTTTGAAAATTCTCAAATGCTTTATCTGCAACATCTTGTCTGTTCTTTTCTATTCTACCTAATGCATCGGCTGTAAGATTTTCATATTTAGGTGTCCCATCTGGATTTCTGTTTCCTTTAAATATTGTTGGTGGATTCTTTCCTGTAGGATCTCTACGCACACCCAACAAGAAGTCATCTACCTTGCCAACCTTACCTGTTGATGGAAACCTAGCTTGAGACTGTAACTCAGTATCTCTTTTATATTTTTGATAATCAGCTTCTGACACAACACCTTTTGCGTCACCGTAGGGTGATTGTGATCTAGGATCAACTAAGTTAGTAAGATTTTTTACGGCTGTGTCTCGTTGATCTCTTTGTTTTCTGTAATCATCATCTGTAAATCCACCAGAAGCATCAGGACTCAAAAATGATTTGATTGCTCCTACTACTGGGTTTAAGAAACTTAATAATCCTGTTGGACTTTTCTGTGCTTGTGTTATAGCAGCATTGATTTCAGCTACTGTTGGATCTCTGCCCAATGTCATGCCTAGAGAAAATCTAGCTTTATCGTAGTTAGGTAAATTGTAGTAATCTTGGAATGTTAATTTTTCCATACCATCTAGTTTTTTAAGCTTGTCATATTCCATAGATAAATTATTAAGTGTGGTTTCCTGTAGCCTTATAGGTTTACCTCTACTGTACAGAGCATATTGCCCCTTTTTATACTGGTCACTATCAACAAAATCACTTTCTTTAGGCAGGGTCATTCCTGAACCCATACCGTCTGGAGCAGGAGAACTATCATCAGAAGAATCTGTGTCTCTTGGATCTCCTCTTCTTGAAATAGTGTTAGAGTAAGAATCTTCTACAGGTGTATCGTCTACAACATAACCATCAGGTATTGGGTACAAAGGATTACCTTCTTTATCAAATGACCACATCATAAAGTCATTAGGATCATCTGGGTTTATAACTTTTTTAATCTGTATGTCTGATGGTTGCATTGGCTCGTCTAACGCACCCTTTATTTCTTGTTCTTCTTCTGGTGTGTATACAGTTGGGTCTTGTCCTGAATCACCTGTCTGAAATCTTGGGTCATCAAGTAAACTGCCACCGTTTGCTAATCCTACTGCACCACCTTCAGCTTTCTTTTCTTTATCTTCCATCTCACCTGATATAACAACAAGGTCTGCCATGCCGAAGGGAACATCGTCTGGTATTTCAGCTTCCTCTGGATTGCCAAGCTGTCCCATCTTTTCCATCATCTTCAAACCTTGCTTGGCATCTTGACGCATCTTCATAAGTGTTCCAAGACCAATGTATCGCACAACGTCTGCAGGGAATACAAACTCTCCTTCGCTTAACATTGCAGGTATATCATCTGCTACTTCTTCTTCAAGTGATCCAGAAGGAACTTTGTTACCTGACGTTGGCTCTGTTTTACCACCATCATCTTTCATGCCACCTTCGTTCATAAAAGCCATTTCTGTTTGTTGTCCTAGCATAGTTCCTCCCTTTTTAAATTTGTACCTAACTTCACTATTTAACTTAGTTCCATCAGAAGCGTCCATTGGTTTAGGAGCATCTGCTTTTTTCATGTATTTAACACCTTTGGCAAATATTCTATCTCCAACAACTGTAGCTATATCAGCACTTTTAACGGCTTGTCCAGTTTTCATATCTACAAATAAATGTGTATTAGCAGGATTAAAACCTATTTCAACAACACCCTCGTCCATTTCTTCTAAAACATTTCTTGCCGTAGTATACTTACCATCAACAGACATAGCAGGAAATTTATCTTTTGCTTCTGGAACATCTAATCCTTGTATTTTAGAAGCTATATTTCTTCTACCAGTTTGGCTAACAGTAAACACAGCATCTTGCACTGTTACAAAAGGTTGATACGATAAAGCTTTACCATTGTAATTTTTTTCGTGTACAGTCTGTAGTTTATTTAGTCCTTTAGTAGAATCTGGAATATTAGAGCCTAAATTTAATCTTATGCCTACTTGTTTTCCTTCGTCCACAGAAGCGTCTATTAATGCATTTTTATCTGCCCCTCCTGCTGTTGCACTTTTAGATTTTGATCTTAACTCCTCTAAAGTTCCTTTTGTATAACTTTTTAAAAATTTACCGTCTTCAAAAACTGGATTAACTCCTATTTCTAAAGGATCAGCTTTATTAGTAGGTAAAACAGATTTACTTGTAGGCAGTTTTTCTTCAGGAAATATTCTCTCTGGTTTTGGAAACACAGGTATATTGGCTTCCTTTTTAACAGGTATTTCTTTCTGCCGTTTAGCTATCTTATCTTGTATAAGCTTTTCTTGAATCTCCATTAAGGAGTTCATCATAGAATTATCTGTAAGACCTTTTCTACCCTTATTAAACAGTGGCATATTACTTTCCTGCGTTGTTGACCACATCTCTTAATTGACGCAATCGTCTTAACATTAGAATAGCTCCCTGCGATCTGTGCAGTATAACTAAATCATTTGTCTGTTCCATAATAGCGTGGTTCTGTGCTATTAAGTAATTAACGTAATCACTGAAGCTGTCCCATTGGTCCTTGTTGTTCACCAAAGGCTTCATTTTGTTGAGGAGCTTGTCCTGTAGGTTGTTGGTTTGGCTGTTGAGGTTGTTGTTCATTTCCTGTAAATCCTTGTTCTTGTGGCAACGGTGCTTGCCCTGTTCCTATAGTCGCACCACCTGCTCCAGTTGGATCTTGAGCATTTGCTCCTGCAGGTGCTGTCGGCTGTTGTGGGGGTTGTTGCTGTTGGAATTTCTTCATGATCTCTGCTTGCAGTGCAGCTTCGTCCATGTTGTTGGTTACTTTCTCTGGATCTAAGTCCAGTGACTTTGCTATCTCTCGTATTACGTATTGAAACTTTGCAAACGGTGCAAGAGACTGATTGCTTGCCACTTGTAGGAATGACATCAATCTTTGGCTACGCACTTCGTTTGCCATCAAGCTTTCTGTGCCACGAGCTTTTACTTCTAGATCACCCTTTAACATTTTGTTGTCAAAGTTAAACTGCATATTGAATCTAAAAAGTCCTTCACCTAAAGGTCTTAACAGATAATCGTCTACGTTCTTTATAACATTCTTGATGCCACCACTTGCTGCGTTCATCAGCATAGATATACCTGACGCTGTACGTCCTACACCCATGACACCTGTTTGTCCGTGAGCAAAGCTTGGCAGTCCTGTACTTTCGTCTGCAAGCACTCGTGCTTTATCAAACAGTTGCATATTCTCGTTGGCTACGTTTGGAAACTTTGTGCCAAAAATAGCTTGTCCGGGTGCACCACCTTGTCTTCTGAATATTTTTCCGGGATATACACTCAAGTCCTGTCCGGGTACTAAGTTTGTTTCATCTATCTCTATTAACAGATTACCTGACATTACAGCATTGTCCACAGCCATACGCATGAAACCATTCATCAATGTCTGTGTATCGTCCATATTCTCTGCAATACCCACACCAAAGAAGCTGTATGGATTTAGTTCATACGGAGCAGCCATGTAGGGTATCTTTGCAGGTTTGAATGGATTTAATACCATTCGTAATACTTTGCCGTTACAAACCCATATGTTTGCTTGTATCTCGTCATAGTCTGTTAGCTCTTCAGGTATTTCTACCTGCTGTTCTTTGAGCATGTCTGTATCTACCATGCCCCAATACTCTAGCACTTCATATCGTGCTATAGAATGTTCAGGAGAATAGTCTGATAAATCATCTTCCCAATATTCTTTGTTATAGTTTTCTCCTAACATGATAGCTTCATCAATTATGTTGCTTCTAAAGTGAGGTCGCTTCTTTAAACTGCGTAGCTGTGATCGTGACATCTTGTGTCTCTCTATCACATACTGTGCTTCGTCCATGTTGTTTGCATCTGGATCAGGAAAGAAGTTCCATACTGATACATGTGAAACTTGTGGCACAGTTTTAAATAGAGGTGAGTACTCTCCGTCAGGACTCCAGTTAGGATATTCTTTGTCTACAGCAAAAGGTCCTTTCATTACACCTGTACCAAACAGAGCCATCTCAAAGGCTGTGCTTCGTAAATGTTTATTTGCGTTGGACTCCTCTAGCTGATCGTGTATCTGCTTCTGCATATGCTTTGCAGCTATAGTAGCAGGACTGAACGTAACAGCCGTAGGTGTTTTGCCCACACCCTCTCGTAGGTTATCTACATCATCAAACTTGCCTTCTAGAGGTCCTAGTTTTTCTGATAGGCTTTCTTTAGTAGCTCCTGCAGGTAAGTCTTTACCGTCCCCTGCAAAGCCATAGGGATTCTCTAAGTCATCGAGTCTTTCTCTAATATTCTCTGGCTCTTTTGGATCAAAGCTTACGTCAGCAACTACTCCGTCTGGTAGCTCTGTAGGATCTACTGTAAGTGGGAACTTATTATTAGCAAACAATACATCAACAATTTGACCATAGGCAGCCAATGTTTTAGTCTTTGTTACTTTAATAAATACTCTTGACTTCTCTGCTTCTGTAAACTGTACATCTGAACCATACAGTCCTCTGTAGTTTCTATACGCTCGTAGCCATCTTTGTTCGTCTTGTTCTCGGTAGTCATCTGCTTTCTTGTAGCGTTCCATAATAAAGGGGATTATGTTGCCACTTTTAGAAGCATCTTCGCTTCCATTCTCTGTGTCTTCTATCGCAATAGAAGAGTCATCCATAAATACTTCTTCGTCTATTTTATCTTCAGCCATATTAATATCCAAATGTTGCGTCTGCTACAGGCATAGAGTTCTGTGCTTTCATATTAGGGTCATAGTCAAATATACTAAAACGTGGTCTTGACATTATACCATATCTTAATGCATCATACAAGTGATCTTCTGAATGAGTGTCTATATCTTCTGGATTTTTTTTGTCCAGTGGTATAGCAGGGAGTTGCGAAATGATGTTAGTACATGAGCTAAAGAAAACCAACCTCGGCTCTTCTGTAAATTCATCCGTCTGTAACCTTCTATGTATCTCATTCTTACCTGATACTCTACTTCCTCGACTTCTATCTGAAGGTCTAAATCGGCATCCCTTCATAGTCATTTGTTCTGCTAAACTAGGTCCTGTGTCTCCACGTTTGTGCCAGAGAGAACTATCCAACACTCCGTACTTAATATTACCGTCTTCTGCTTCTGCTTCAAGTATCATATCAGCTAAGTCGGTAGCCAACACTTTTGATACGTACAACTCTCTATACACTACAAGTTGTTCAGATGGGCTAACAGCAAACCAGACAACGGCAGAATAACTTCCATACCCATAGTCACATGCCCTAAACTTAACCCAATTATTAGGTATATGGAAAGGCTCAACCACATGTAGCTTGCGATCAAACTCGGTGAAAGCTGCTCCTTCTTTAATATCCCAATCGCCTTCCAGTAATTGTCTTCTTTGCTGTTCAGGAAGGGATAAAAGCATTGCTTCATAATCGCCCTGCTCTGAAAGATAAGGGTTGTCTGTAAGTCGTGCAGGTATAAACCTACGTTTAAATAAAGGCTGTCCTGCTTTCTGGTGTCCTGCAGGATATTTGAGGTCTTCTCCTGTTTCAATGTCTGTTGCATTAAATGCCTTGTTGTATGCTGCAGGATCAATGAACATCTTCTTAACCCAATGATGTCCT
>Ga0181414_1000604_pt1 | contig 10946 bp, 17 predicted proteins | sample 37SPOviralmetaG_FD_130139 | JGI IMG/M metagenome (GOLD analysis project Ga0181414, IMG submission 130139) | Marine viral communities from the oligotrophic San Pedro Time Series (SPOT) site, San Pedro Channel, CA, USA - 37 SPOT_SRF_2012-11-28 | ecosystem: Environmental > Aquatic > Marine > Strait... | reverse complement strand
GTTCACTTCTTATACGATTATCAATTCTTTCTATCTTGACTGATATTTCACTTGTGTTAATTCCAGCATCAATGTGTGACTTAGATAAAAATCCATAGATACCCATACTTGTGATTAACATCAAAACTACTATTGCAGAAACTAGATATGTTCTTAACAATATACTTGTTTCTCTCCAATGATTATAAACCCATGCAGCTGCTACTAACTTTCCAATCTCTAAAACTATACCCATGATAATTATTGGAATGACAGCTGCAGCAAATATTGCTGTTAATCCGATAATAGAATACCAAGCAGCGACAGCTGCAATTGCTAGTGATGTGACAAATGTCAATAATGATAATTTATGATTTTGCATGTACTATTTAGGTGATTTATATGAGCCACTTATCTGACTTGAACAGATGACCTATAGTTTACAAAACTATTGCTCTACCAACTGAGCTAAAGTGGCTTATATACCAAATATCCACGAGAGTATGTCTAATCGTGGATATATCCAATTTTATATTTCCCATGAGTGATTGTATCACCTACCCTATTTAAATGGATTTTTAAGGGGTTCTAGGACTCGTTTTTTAAACAATTGTGTCTAAATTTACTGTTTTACTATCTCAAAGTGAAATTTACCATCTTTTTCTTCACTTTTAAGTAATTTGTGATTTAGTGAATTACAAAGCGATTCTATATCAGAAACAGCGCCTGGGTCTGTACTAATAAGTTCTAAACTTTCGCCTATTTCCATTCCATTTAATTCTTTCTTTGCCTTAATTATTGGTATTGGACAATTGAATCCACTTGTATCTAATTTTACCATGTTAACTCCTTAATTCATACATGTATATATGTTTCTCTAAATTGTCTTTGTAATATGCCGAACCATCTTTTAGAGCTTGTTGAATTCTTAATGCATAAGGTCTGTAAACTCCCTCTACAGATTTATTTCTAATTGTCTTTTCATGATACAATTTATTATTGTAAACAATTGACCTACTTTTTTGTGTCATACCCAAATGTTCAAAATTACTTGCCTTGTATATTCCACCACTATGTCCATAAGTCTTATCTGCATAACTAATTACTTTTTTAATCTCTGTATTTTTCTTTAACCATCGTAAAGTAGAACCTATAAAATAACTTTCAGTATTTTTAAGTGTATCATCAATACAACATAATCTTCTTAACTCTATTATGTCTGCTTCCTTTTCAACATATTTTTTCCAGACACCTTGCATACTGATATAACCATACATCATGGCACCAATCATATCACCACTGTTTAATAATTTAAAACAATATGGTGAACTGATACCATTTACATTATTAGAGTAATGCCAATGTTCTACAAATTCTTTTATCTCTGGTCTAACACATGGTGTGACTGTATAATTTTTTACACTCATCTTCTCTTACCAGTCGCTGGGTCTTGTGTTTCTTTTTTAGTTAATACTTGTAATCCACTTTTATTATATGCCTGTCCTATTACATACTGACTACTAATCTCTCTTTTGTAATCATCATTTGGTTTAGTACAAGCATGTTGTAAATCTTTTACATCTATCGTATGACTAGGTATATTTGTGTTTCTAGTAATAATCATATCTGTAGGTTGATATGTACCTGTCTTTTTAGGTTTATATTTTACTTGACCAAATTGTCTTTTGACATAATCATCAAATGACATCATATCTCTACGATTATTGGTTTGTTTCATCTGCTTATTATATAGCCTGTGTTCTTCCACCAACTGTTCCATTCTCTTTTTTGTAATCTTAGGTTTCTTTTTTTTACGAGTGTCCAGTGAAGTCATTCCCAAGACTAAATGCATTCCTTTAGGCATCTTCTCTCCTATTTAAAAATTCTCTCTCCATGTTTTGTTGATACTCACCAAATTTCTTTTCATGAATATCAATTAAAATATCAAGGTATTTCAATACATGCATATTGGGGTGATTTTTAGATGATACAGCTACCAGTTTTTTGACATTCTGCAACTGCTCTATAAACTCTAATTCTTCTATCATGTTCCTATTATGACAGATTGAACAGATATTGTCAAGAATTATTTGTTGAGAATCATTCTCATTTAGAAGTATAATTTAAATAATATGAGTAATACACCTATTAATATAATTAGTTCTACGATACTGATTTCTGGTCTTAACATAGAAGTTCTGATATGCAACCAATGAGTAAGTGAAGACCACCAATCTGGGCGATTGTGCATGATTAATACAAATCCCAATATAAGGAATAATAATACTGTGAGTGTTAACATCATCTCTGTTTCAGTCTAAGCTCTTTTGCCATCCAAGCTTTTGCAATAAAGTTGTCCACTTTTTTTCTGAGTAGTCCTTGTACTTTTTTAAATACATGGTCGAATAATTTACCATCTGTGTCTGGCACATCATTATCCACAATGATAAAGTTTTTAGGCCCAAAGAATGATTGAAATTTACCTATGTTTGATTGCACTTGTTTCCATGAATCAATTGCAACTTTTTCTGGCACTGTTCTATCTCTTTCTTGATTTCTTTGTAGTGCAACTTCTAATGTTGTATTTACAAATATCATGTGTGTATCATAACCAAGTTGTCTTAGTCCTGCTGCTTGTGATGATATCTTATTAAAGTCTTTACCTGTGCCATCAATAACTAAACCTAAACGACCTTCTAGATAATTATCTTTTCTTTTGGCAGTTATTACTTTTGCTTTAGTTCTTAATGCATCTCTAGCCTTTCCTTGTGTTGCAGACATCTTAAAATCAAGTTTTGCTTGTTTTAAATATTTCTCAAAGACATCATCAGAGTTGACAATCTTTAGACCAGTTCCACCTGTAGACTTTTTTACTACATATGACTTACCACTACCTGGCCCACCAGCTAGAAAGAATGCCTTAAATATATTTGGGTCATACAACCCCTCTTGTAAATCTGTATAGCTCTTCATTTGTTTCTTTATCTCTATAGTGTTCTTTTAACTTATTTATGTCAAGTTTTTCAGGTATCATCCTTGTTCGTGTTTGACTCAAAAATTTCATGTTTTTAATTTTGTTTTTGTATTTGTTTGTCATTCTAAAACTCCAAATTGTTAATTAATTATACATGATATAGTTTACTATAGTTGCCCTCCTGTTGGTTGTTGTGCTTCTGAACCACCATCTGGCAGTTCTTTATTAAATGAATCTTTAACTATGCTCATATATATTGAATATTTAGAACCTTTTTTATCAAAAGAGTGTCTTGCTTTAGTTATTAAAAATTTACCAGAGTGATAGACATCATAATTATCATCTGTGTGTGATGTGCCGACAAGGGGTAATTCGAAATCTATAATTGACCCTGCTCTAATTGTTGTATTTCCATTTATTTGCATATTAATTTTAACACCATTGTCTAACTCTGAATTTTTAGATACTCTATGTGCAATGGTTTTTTCAATATCATTTGGTGTATAATTTGTACTTGTTTCAATGTAATGTTGGGTATCAAGTCCATTTGTATCTTTTGATGTACTATGCATGTATACTCTAGCATCTTTAAAGTCACTTAATTTATTTGCAAAATCTACTGCACCTTTATTGTATATAGGAAAATTACTACCCCCACTAGCGACTCTACCATAATCATCAAAGTCATCAAAGTAATCATATGTCTTAACATCAAAGTTTTTTTGATATATGTTATGTGATATAGTTTTAGATGCAAACATACCACTTTTAATATTTCTTTTTGTATCATTATTAGAAGTTATTTCATAATCTAATACTCTTTTTAATTCTTCTTCTATGTTAGTTATACCACCTTTTTGAAAATCAATACTTCCCTTATCTGATACTGTAAAATCACCTACACTACCTATATTATACAAACTATCAAGGGTTCTAAAATGTATTCCATCTAAATTTTCAAAAAATACAAAATGTGGTGAGCCATTTTCACCGATAGCATCAGTTGTTAAATCTTTAATCAATGAATATGGGTTTTTATTTGGTGATACTATTTTTTTGTTACCTAAAGTTGATTCAATGAATAATTCTTTTTTTGTGTTTATAGATTTTTTATCTTTTAATATTATATTTACTATGTCACTTATATTACCATCATATGATTTTGAAAGTCTAACTCTATTATTTCTCAATAATTCTGGTGAACAGAAATGTAATTGAAACACCTCATTACCTCTGCTAGATTTTCTTAAATCTATTTTATATACTGCCATAACATGCTTAGTAAAATCTATTGGTATATTATCAAGGCCTGGTGTCATTATTTTAAATGCCAAAAACTCTTGTCCTATGATAGGTGCATTCATAATTAAATTATTTGTATCTATAATTGTTACTGTTCCAGTTAAACCATTAGAAAACATATTTTCATATATGTCAAGTAATGTATAATTACTATTTAAATTAATTACTTCACCAGTGCTAGTAAATAGTTTTAGTTCAGTGAGTATATACTCTCCAGCGTTTCTTATACCATTCATTATATTATTGATTCATTCATTAATGATTTAAATTCTTCAACAAATGGTTCTATGTAAGATGGGTCTAATAGTCTTATTTTTCTTTTACTATCTTGTTGTTCTTGTTCATACTCATAATTAGTAATTAGAGTTGCATTTGAATAATTGGTATTATCAGTTCCAATATCTATTTTAATAGATGTATTACCAGAGGTTTGAGATATTTCATAATGATGTGTACCATTAACATCATCATACTTATCTTTTATAAACTGTAAAAACTGTGCTTCTGTCATTGGCCAATCATGATATCTATCTGTAATATTATTTACTAACATAATTACCCAGTGTAATTCAGCATCATCATAAAGTTTATGTGCAATAGATTCTGGTGTTTCACCATTTCTTATATCGTAAGTATCGTATAGTAAAGTGTTAGTTCTTACTTTTGCTCTAATACCTACACGCCTAAGTAAATTCTTAACATCTTTATATTCACCCTCTTTTTCAGAATCGTATATTATTGTTGGAAAATTATCAAAGTACATAATTAGAATCCATCTGCTGCTTTATCTCTTGTGATAAGTTCTATCTCTTTAAAGGTTAAAGTCATACTTGTTTCAATAGGTGGGGCGCCAGTAGTATTACCTTTGTGTGCTCTAAATCTATCGCCACCATAATTTACATCCATAGTTTCTAGATAACACTCTGAAACTTTGTTTAAATAATTATTTTCTGTATTTAAGAACATATATTTAATATCAAATGTTGATGGATAACTCATAAATCTTCCTCTTTGTCCTGAAGTCATCTCAGGTAACATATGAAATTTAAACATATCAACAATTCTTTTTACCTCATTGGCTTCATCTTCACTTCTTGGCATCATTTTAAATGTGTATGAAAAAGTTCTTTTACCTATACCTTTAAATGCAAGTTCCATTCTATCAGTTAAAATAACACCTGAATTCATTTCATAAGCTTCTTTAGCACCAGAAAATACTGGTATAGCACCCACTACATCCCCTAAAGCATTTGTACCAATTGCTTCAACAGTAGGCATAGCTTGATTTCCTAAAGTTTCAGCTCCAGCAGATATTGAAGCACCATTAGCAACTTGTCCAAGAACTTGTGAAGCTAATTGTGTTCCACTTCCTATTTTTGTGTCACTGTAATCTGCCTTATAGTTTACTTTTACCTCAGCAGGCATATACATGGTGATACATGTGTCTAATCTTCTTGTTGGTGGTCTTTCAATACTAATTGTTTGTTTTTGATTTTTTCTTGAAGTGTAACCTGTTTTATTAATATCACCAGTTTTTAAAGCTGCTCCACCAAAACCTTTTTTATATTTTGCAGAATCTTTACCAAATAAGTATTGACCAGGTCTGTTTTTTCCGTCAAAAGCTTGTGATTGTAGTTTAGTTGGTTTTTCTTTAAACTTACCAGTCTTACTATCAAATATTTTATCGAAAGAACCTGTAAACCCCAAATTCTTTTCTAAATGTCTTTTTAAATTTCTTGTGCCTAATGTTTCGCCATCTACTGATAACTTATCTTGCATATTGTCAAATCTTACTTTTGCACTTTCTTGTTCATTAATAAAGAACATCATGTAGTGTCCATGATTACCTAAAGATGGGTCTACATTAGTATTATCAAGTGGAAATGATAAAGTGGTTGTTGAAGTTGAACTTCTTAATGGTGATATGTCTGATGAATCTTTTCTATTAGGTCCACCTATTAATCCAGCGATACCACCAGCTACTCTCGTTAGATTTTTACCTACTATCCCTCTAGCTATGGATTTACCTACATTTTTTAAATTGTCTAGTGGCATGTCTAAATAGTCCTATATAATTTAAAGTATTTATAACGATTATGACATATAAAGGTAAGTTTAAACCGAAATATCCTACCAAGTATCAAGGTGATATTAAAGAAATAGTGTATCGTTCTTCATGGGAATTGAAGATGATGAAGTACTGTGATACTACTAAATCTATTATAGAATGGGGTAGTGAAGAATTAGTCATTCCTTATGTATCGCCATGGGATGGTCGTTATCATAGATATTTCCCTGATTTCTATATCAAAGTTCGTACTAAAAATGGTAGTATCAAGAAGTATATTATTGAAGTTAAACCTAAACATCAATGTACACCCCCAGAAAGGAATCCTAAGAGAAGAACAGGTGTTTGGTATAACAAAGTCAAGACATGGGGTATAAACAAGGCTAAATGGAAGTCTGCGACTGAGTTCTGTCTAGACCATAACATGGAATTTAAGATACTAACTGAAGACCACCTAAATCCTAGTTAATTACTTTTTACTCGTTCCTGTATATAAACCAAACCAAGCGGCACCAGCACCTACAACGATACTTATCAACCCAGACTGTTCCATAGTTGGAGCAGACAAGTTCATATACCAAATAACACATTTGTATAACAATATAATGTATACTGTTAAAAATAGTCGTGGGAATATTCTCCATGCATCCACAGCTTTCGCCATGTCTATCCATGATTGATATTTGTTTTTACTAGAATTAACAACATTAGTATCTACTTCTAGTTCTATATTTACTTTTTTAGTTTCTATCTCTGACATTTTATTCTCCCTATAATCCTGTATTATCTGCTTGTGAATCTGTAATATTTGTATTTGTGTGTGAATGATTTTGTGCATTAGATGAAGCATCAATATTATTTGTACTGATAACATAAGTATTACCACCTGTAGACCCCATAGCTGATGCTGAAAGATTAGGGGTTGATGGTGATGCACCACTATCGAAAAATGGCATACCTTGTGTTAAACGCCCACCTATACCATCAAAATCATATGACAAAGGTGAAGAAAGGAAACGATATAATTCTTTAACCATATTACCGAGTAATATCATAGGTAGAGATAAGACTTTTCCTATGAATTGAATTAGAGCTACAATAGGGTCAACAAATCCCATTATGAGAGCCGTAAGACCCGCTCCAAGTGATTTTAAAAAACTACCACTTCCCTCAAACATTTCTTTATTAAATGCATTAATAAAATCTAACACACCTAAAATTATTCCTATTGGCCATGCAACAAATCTAAGTAAAACTTTTCCTAAGGCCTTCATAGCTTTTCCTAATTCATTTCTATTAAAAAATGCAAGGACTTTTAAAAATGCAGCTTTAATACCACCAAAAAGTTTTCCAATAATTTTTGTTTTAAAATAGTATGCTAACATAACACCTAAGGCAGTAAATCCCTCAGCTAAAAAAGTACCTAATGAACCAAAAAAACCACCAACACTACTAAAATCCATATTAAAAAGATTTTTAAAAAGAGAACCAAAACTTAATGCAAGTCCTACAACTGTTTCACTTAATTTTTTACTTACACTAGTTAAAGCTAAAATGGCTAGTACTACAAGTGTTACTAATCCTGTTTTACCAAGCAAACTCTTAGATAAGTTTTTAATTTTATCTCCTAAAAATTTACCAACACCGCTAAAAGCTCCACCTAATTTTCGAAACATACTTCCCAATCTAGTCTGTTCTTCTTTCTTTTCCTCTTTTTTTTGTGATGGTGTTAGGTCATTTTTACTTTTTTCTTTATCACTTTTCAATAAATCTTCAAGAGGTTTTCCAACTTTATTAGAAATTTTCTCTATCATCATCTTGGTATTCTTTCTTATAGGTTTCATGGTCGCTAAGAAATATTCTCCTAGTGCAGACATAGCAACTGTTTGACCCTCTTTAGTTTTAGATAAGGAATTAACCTGAAAAGCATTACTTTCTTTAGTTATTTGACCTAAATAATAAAACATTTCTGCATAAAATCTAGTTGATACTTTATATTGGTCTGATAAAGTTATTGCTATTATTTGTAGAAAACTATCAGATTCATCTCTTTTACTTATATCCTTGTCACTCTCTATTTGTTGGCTTAAGAAATATTTATCAGCGGCTATTTCAGGCAATTGGTCAGCAATACGCTCTGTGGGTGTATCATCTTTTTTCTTTTCTTTTAGTAGCTCTTTAGTTAATGCATTGTTTTCTTGCATATGTGCAAGCAATAACTTTGTGCCTTCATCCATTGCCATTTATTTTTGCCTCATTTTTTTATTTTGTTCTTCCATTTTTCTATTTTCTTCTTCAACATGTTTTACCACTAAACCAATATAGATTTCTCTCTCCCATGGCATCATGCTATCTAACTCTGTTAATGAGTATTTATGATGTTGCATGAGTGCAAAATTACTTTTATAGTAATTTGTTAGGCTCTCATGAGAGAGCCCTATACTAAAAAACTTTGAAGTCCTTGTATTACGACTTCACTTTTTACTTTAGTATTCGGATTTGTTACTTCAACAACATGTCTTAATTTTGGCATTGACTCAAAGAATTTAGATATAGATTCAAATTGTTCAGTAGTCAAAGATTCAATAAATTCTGTTAATTCCTTTTTAGACATGTCCACTTTGTTATAAATTTGTTCATCAAAATGTATCTCTGAAATACTATCAGATATAATATTAAATAGTGATTCTGTTTGATTACTATCTTTAACATTTTTAAATGAACTTAATAAAGGATAAGTAAAAACAATCTTAACTTTATCTGTCAATTGTATTACATTAATGTGGTCATCTTCCATATTACATTCTATATCATTAAGGTTGAGTGATACATTTACTTTTGTTTTTTCATCATCTGGGCAGGTGACTTGTATTTCTACATTCTCACCAACAGATTTTGCTCTTAGTTTTATAAAGATATATTCTGCATCAAACATTGGACAAGTTGTTGGATTTACTTTTCCAAATGTACAGTCTGATATTAATTGACTCATTGCATCAACTATTTCATCATCAGTTTTTGATTCTTGTGCCATCAACAATGTTTTTTGTTCTTTCACTAGGAAAGGTCTATACTTAATTTCTTCACCTGTTGATGGTAAGGTTAAGGTATAAGTTTTGGTTTCAAGTTTAGGTAATGCCATAATTTTTCACTCCGTAATTTTAAAATAGTTTTCTTAATACTTTAGGTATATTTTTTGTAAGTTCTCTTTCCACTTGATTCGCAAGAATTCTTTGAAAAGTATCTATTATTTCTGTTGGTAAGTTTGCTTCATCTGTTAGATTTTTCCAATATCTGTAACTAAATGATACATCACAAGTTTGTGCCATAGTAGATGGTGTTGCATCTAAACTTTGTGAAGATATTGTTTTTGGAAAACACTCTACTAACTGAACTCCATATCTTCTTGCACCATCATTGTCTAAACTATATATCTCAATTTTACCAACATAGTCATCATAATATTGTATTGCCCATGAGTTAGCATCATATGCTAATCTTTGCCATGTTTCAAAAAATTGTTTTTCTTTATAGTTATTTGATTGATAAAAACTTGCACTAATTTCTGCAAAAGAAAATCCATTTACTATTTCTCTTGTTGGGCCATAAATATTCGTATCTGGCACTGAATCTAAAGTCCTGCCTGGAAAATTAATTTTATGACATTGCATAGAAACTTCTCTTTGTTCACCCCTACCAAGACTGTCTTGCAAAATATCAACCATAAAATTATCTGATTTACCTTTTCCACCTGAACCTGAATAACCTGTTGGTGGGAAAAACAATACTTCATATTGAGATGGTTTTGCAATACCCTCACCATCTCTAAATGGTGCTAATATCTCTTGTATGGTAAGAGCGGCACTTGATTCTATAAATTGACCTAAGTCAGCCATTATACTAGTCCTCTTGATTTTGCAAATATGTGACTGTCAGATTGTTTCTTAAATCTCTGCACAGGCAATAGTGTTGCAACTATAAATTCATCTGCCCCTACTTTTCTAAATTTTGTTTTCACATTACCTGCCAAATATCTTTTTAGACAAGGTTTAATTAAATCTACTTTTTTTAGATTACTATAATTAGTTCTTAATTTAGTAGTTTTATCAAACTTATCATTATTACTATAGTCCATTAGTCTATCCAATAGTCTAATTCTCATAGGCATAGATAGATAATGTAAATTGATTCCTAAAAATCCATTGTTATATTCTTCAATGGGTAATACTAAAGGAAATGTATCATAGTATGGTAGTTTATCCTTTAGTTTAGGGTCATATACAAACATATTTAGTATACCAAAAGTAGGCTTTGATGTTCTTTTACCATCACGAATTAAGTCAGCAGACTTTGGTGTTCCAAACTCTTTGATTTTATCACGAAACCATTGGGTTGATTTAGGTCTACCACCTGCTGCCTTTAAGACACTTTGAATATATTTACTTCTTGCCATACAGGTATTTATAAGGATTGTGTGGAATCATATGAAAAAAGTGCCCCTATAGAATAGAGGCACTCGGTAGGTTACTCAGCTAGTTTTTCAAAATATGCTAATGTATCATCTTCCTCAACTACTGGTGTTTCCACTTTAGTAGCTTGTGGTTTTGTATCAACTTTTGGTTT
>Ga0181414_1000603_pt1 | contig 10954 bp, 6 predicted proteins | sample 37SPOviralmetaG_FD_130139 | JGI IMG/M metagenome (GOLD analysis project Ga0181414, IMG submission 130139) | Marine viral communities from the oligotrophic San Pedro Time Series (SPOT) site, San Pedro Channel, CA, USA - 37 SPOT_SRF_2012-11-28 | ecosystem: Environmental > Aquatic > Marine > Strait... | reverse complement strand
TATTCAAGCTCGAACGGATGCGGTCAATTACAAGGTAGAGGGTAACGAGCGCATGAGGGAACTTCTTACTGCTATGAGTAGTTCCGTAGCAAATGCAGCGGCTGGTGGACTAGATCCTTACGGTGCGATGGAAACCAAAGACCTAATCAATATGAACTCTATGAAAGTGGCGGGTATGGATATTCGCAAGCTTAATCTCAATGCAGAGATGGCAATTCTGCGCGGTGAGTCTAACGCACAACAAGCTAGGCTAGCTGGCAAGGCGGGTGTTAGATTTGCTACGCTTTCAGCGGCGGCTAATGTGGCAACAACAGGCGGTCAAATTATGGCGACGTCTGGAAGTCCAATTCCACCTAGCAACTTGGCGGCAATAAACTAATGGTTGAGAGCGTAAGATATCAAGGGCGGCGGGTAGCACTTCAAATACCTGAAGCCAGAGCCTATGAAGCTGAAGCCACAGCACGGGGATTAGGTCAATTACAGCAATCGCTAAATCGTATGACGGCTTTTTTTGGAGAGCAAAACCAAATAAAAGCAAAGTTAGAAGGTGAAGAATACGGCGCGGCTAATGCTCCTACTCTAGAGCAAATTCAAGCGGCTAGAGAAACAGGCGAAGAATTAAAACTGCCCGGTGATAAAAACAGTCTATTTGGTCGAGCAGCACGACAAGCGGCGGCAACGGTTGTTACGAGTGAATTAGAATTAGCGGCTCGAAAAGAAATGAACTCGGCAATATTAGATTTTGAAAGTAGAGAAGCTAACCCGGCTGGATTACAAGATAAACTAGATGCAATTATTCAAGGGTATTCATCTACCTTTGATGAAACTGTTCCCTCAATGGCTAGAAGCATGAAAGCTAAGTTGGCTCTTACAGCAAACGCAAAATACACTAGCTACCACAGTTCATATATTAAAAACCAAAAAGATAAATCAAAGTCAGCTTGGATGGCTTCAGCGCAACTTGACCTAGAAAACATGGATGAGCTTCTTCAAGTTAATCTAACTGGTTTAGATGCTAACGGTCAGATTGAAGCAAAGTTTGTTGATGCTAATACACTTGCGTCTTTAAAAGCTAATAAGCTTGTTGAAATGCAAGCTAGAGATTTTTCACCTTCACAAATATCTGCATGGAGTTCTGCATGGGATACTCAGTCAGTAGCTTCTGCAACGCAGTTAGTTAATGACAATATACTTACTTTAAAAAACCCTGATGCTTTAATTAGAAATATAGCACGGGGAGATATTTCAAAGCTTAATGTAAAAACTAAAGCGGCAATATCCATATTACAAAATAATGATTTATCATTTGCTGAAATAGCGCAAAACCTTCGCAACTTTAGAAGTAACGAGTTAGCAGCTAGAGCGCAGCAAGAGGCCGTTAATGACAAGGAACAAATTAAGTTAAATGATGGTTATGCCGCTATTATGCTTGGAGCTATAAACGAAGGTGATGCCACGCTATTCAAAGACAACTATGACCAACTTTATAAATACGATAAATTTAGGGCTGAAGAACTTAAAACAAAATATTTAGAGGCCGGACTTGCGCCAGCTATTAGTGATAATGGTTCTCGTGGCTATCTTCAAGGGTTACGGTCTAACATAGGTTTTGACGATGTTAATGACCATTGGCTTAATTTAAGTTTAGCTGACCGAGATAAGTTTTATAAACTAGCAGAATTTCATCAAAATGAAGAAACCCAAGTAGCAGTAAATAATTTACTTGGAGCAATGGAGTTACCTAAAAACTATAAGGAACTTGATACTAAAGACCCTAATTTCAAAAAAACTTTTCTTGCACAAAAATTAGTTAGCGCATTAGAAAACGAAGCCTTAACATTTAAAAGGGTTGACCAAGATTTTGACGCGACGGGATTTGTTCAAACTTTAATAACACAATTTCAAGATGACATAGAAGCGGCTGTTAATAATGTTAGAGTTGTTGCTGCAAAAAACCTTATTGGCCTTATAAATAGCGAGGGTCAGTTAGATTTAAAATTAGATGATTTTGAGACAGCGATATCAACGCTTGAGAGTTTCAAGGTATTACTTGAAAACAGACAAGGTTTGCCCGGCAATCTTAACCTTACTGACGCAAACATTGACGCGTTCATTTTAAAAATAGAAGAGGCTTTATAATGGATATACTTGAAGCCAGAAGACAGTCTCACAGCGTAAGACAAAACCCTATGCACGATTTGGTTTTTACATCGACGGGCGTTGAGGTTGCTAATATGCGCCCTAGAAACACCACCAAAGAAATGTTTGGGTTTGACGGGCAAGATGTAGCAAATACAGCAAAAGCAGCGGGTCGAGCAATAGCTGGTGGTGTTCAAGATACTGTTACGGGTGTTGTTGGTTTAGCCGATGATATTGGTCAAACCATTGACGAAAAAATTGGTGGTCTTGGTGGTTTTTACATGGGGCCAGATGGCCTTGAGTATAGAAGAGAAAAGCCAGAAGATGCGCCTAGCTTAGATGAAATGTTTGACGTTGGCTTGCAACAACTTGGTATTAAAGTTCCACAAGGTGACAGTAGCCTTGAGGCGTTAGGTCGTGGCTTAGTGCAGTTTGGTGCGGGTATGGTTGTTGCGCCCGTTCGTGGTGTTGGATATGTCAATACAATGTTGCGTAGTGGTTTTGCTGACGCACTCTTTAACCCGGAAGAAGGTAACCTTTCTACGCTTCTTAAAGAGTTTGGTTTAGATGGTGCGGTAACTGAGTATCTAGACAGTAAGGTAGAAGACGATGCTAGTGCAGCCGAAAGACTAGAAGGTAGATTTAAGCAAGCATTGGAAGGTTTGGCTTTAGGGGCTGGTATTGACGTTATTATGCAAGGCTTCAGAGCTATAAAGTCTGACGAAGGTGCTACTGAAATAATTCGTAATAAACTGTCAACTGTTAAGGATAGGTTAACCCAACCGGGAGAAATGCCTACGGTTGGAATGAACGCTGGGCAAATGTTTGTTAATCCAGAGCCTGTTAAAATAGATACAGACGAAGCTGTAAACGTTCTTAATATAAGAGCCGAGCAAATGAAACTATCGCCAAAAGATAGAGTGCAGCCTAGTGGCGAAGTAATGTTTGAAACATCTCCTGATGCTTACGCCAGAACTTTTCCAGAGCAAAAAGAAACTCCAGTACCTAGAGCGCCAGAAGGTAAAACTCTACCATTAGGAGATAGGGCTAGAAAAGTTATAGAAATGAGTGAAGCTATTTCTGACAAGCTAGCAGAAAGAGCAAAACCCTTTGTCGGTACAAACGTGCAATTTTTCTATAACACTGGGCCTATTGTTGATAAGGCTATAGAGCTTGGCTATACTCAAGAGCAAGCATTTGAAGCATTGCGTAAGTTTGCTTTAAATTATGCCGCCACTAGCCCTCGCACCAAAACAGAAGAAAATTTAAGAAGTGCTTCTTTAGCTAGTGTTAAGCAAGAGCGAGGCATAGATATAGGCACTATTATTGGACCCGGTAGTGAGGGAATAAACGAAAAAGGCTATCCAATGATTATAAACCCCGGCGGTTTGCATCGTAAACTTTTAGACGATGTTATGGCGTCAGGTATTTCGTTTGATACTAATCCAAAACCCGCAACATTTGCTGAAAACGTAGCGGGTAATCTTTCGGGTGTTACGGTAGATACTCATGCTATTCGAGCAGTATTTGACGCAATTAACGAATTAGAGCCGGGGTCTATTCCTCTAAAATTTATCGGCGGTAAGACTGCGGCAAAAACTAAAGAATACCAAGAAATGTATCAGAAAGACCCATCAACATTCGATGCGGCTACAATGGTTGCAGATACACTAGGAAGTCAAAAAATAGACGGTAAAGATGTTCAAACAGAATACGCTGTATTTTCTGACATATATAAACAAGTAGCAGAAAAACTTGGAGTTAAACCCGCTGAAGCACAGTCGTTAAGTTGGTTTGCAAACGGTGATAAAACAGGACTTGCTTCTGAGCCAAAAACAATCGTTGAGCTTATAGATGACCGAGTAGATGTTACGTCACAACTGACGGGCATGAGTAAAGACGAAGTATTTAAAAAGTTCTTTAAAGGTAGCATCCCGCTGCTTTCTGTTGGAGGCGGTGTAACCTTACTGGAAACAGGGTCATCAATGTCAGATGATAAAGAACAAGAGGGTATCTAATGTCAGCCTATCGTGAATTAGTTGAGTTTATAACCAAGTCGGTAACGAACGCTGAGAATAAAGCTTATGGTAATTTAGTACCAGATGAAGACATAACGCCCGGCCCCGGCGGTTCTCTGGTTATTAAAGGTTTAGATAATACTGACGTTGAGGCGTTGAATGATGTTTTGCGTGATGGTGGTTTTGAGCCGGGTTTAAACCTTGGGCGTATCGGTCAAATATTTGATGGTACGACAGATGACTTTAATCCAACAACCGTTTTTGAAAACATTAAGAAAAACAACGAAGCTTTGTTTAAACATCTTAAAAGAGATAAGCAGTCTATGGACGTTATGGTTGCAATGGCAAACGCAACTGGGTTTGAAAATATTGCCGTAAAATTTCTTAACAGAAAACCCGGTGAAATACTCCCAGCAGAGGATGTATTAGCTGGTATTTTAACGCTTATAAAATTTGGTAAAGAGTTACAGTATGGAGCGCACAAGGCTTACCGTAGCCTAGACCGTCAAACTAGGGAAACAGAATTTAAAAAGTTACAAGTTATGGCGGCTGTGCAATCTAATTTAGCTGCACAAGTTTCTGGTAATGTGTCTGAATATGGTAGAGGTTTAGGCGTTGTAAGTTCTATAGCAAAGCTAGAAAATTTAGATGTATCCGCTTATGCAGAAAGTTTAGATACATGGGTGCGGGAAGCTGACGAAGGTCTAGTTGATTACCACCTACATACTTTTCTACAGCTTTCTACACCAATGCAACGAGCGAGATATGCAGAAAAGGGTTTTGTTTCAAAGTCTTGGGATTTTGCAATGGAAAATTATATCAACGCTCTTTTGTCTGCCCCTTCTACGCATATCGTAAACATTGCGGGCAATGCTGGGTTTCAAGTGCAAACCTTAGCAGAACGTGGATTAGCTGGGGTCATAGGAAATATAAGAACTCTTGGCGGTTTGCGTGGGGATATAGGTGACCAAAGGTATGTAGGAGAAGCGGCGGCTGAAGCTCATGGTCTTATGATGGCGCAAAAAGATGCTATGCTTCTTATGGCTCGAACTATGATGACTGGTGAAAGTGGTGACCTTGTAAGTAAAATAGACTTGCGTACTAGACGAGCATTAGGAAGCACTGACAATTTAAACGATGTTAAAACAAGTATGGCTCAAGGCGATTATTTTAAATCCTTTGTTGACTTAATGGGAATTTCTACACGGTTACCCGGACGGTTTTTAGCAAGTGAAGATGAGTATTTTAAAGTTATTACAATGCGTCGTGTGCTGTACAGAGAAGCGCACCGAGCATCTCAGATTGCTTACACAACAGCAAGGCGTGAAGGTATAGGCAGAGATGAGGCTAAAGAATTAGCGTCGCAAAAATATGCAGACATAATAACGACAACGCCTGACGAAATTAAAAAGATGATGACCACCGAAGCACGAAAGATGACTTTCCAAGGTTCGCCAGAAGGTTTTTTTGGTCGCATGGGTCCTTTAGTAAATAGTATCCCTTTAGTAAAAACTGTTGTGCCTTTTTATAATACGCCAACAAATATTATTAACGAAGCGTTTGACCGAACCTTAAACTGGTCACCAGTTTACAAAGCAATAAAAGGAAATATTAAAGGCGAACAAACAATAACAGGAAAAGAATTAGACGATGCTCTAGCTAAGTTAACATTAGGCAACGGTATAGCTATGACGATGTTGTATATGGCTAGTGGAGAGTATGGTGATAACATTGTTATTACTGGCACAGGCCCAAGTGAGTTTGCCGCCAAACGTAATATTATGGACCCCGCTGGTTTTAACCCGGCATCTATTGGTTTTAAGCAGCCTGACGGTACTTACGAAACAATGACTTTTAGTCGGTTTGACCCAATGTCAGCTTTGCTTGTAATGGGTGCAGACTTGGCAAACTATATGAAATATGAAGATGACCCAAATGTACTTTCAGCCGTTATTAAAGGTTATGTTTTGGCAACTGCTGAGTATGCGTCTAGCTTACCATTTCTACAAGGCGTGGCAGAAATGTCTGAGTTTGCTATGGGTCGAGGTACAAAAGAAGACATCGGTGAAAGAATGATGCAATACTTTGGTCAACTTTCGTCGGGTGTTGGTACGAATGTACTCGGTAATTTAGACCGTTCAACGTTTGGAATAGGTAGCTACGCCGCACATTATTTGAGTGACGGTCAGTATACACCCGTAACACAATCTAGTTTTCACGCAATGCTTGAAAGAATGAACGACCCAACCTCTAGCAATACAGCATTACCTCCGGGCAAAGACCCAATAACTGGCAAGCTTTACACCGAGGCCCCTTTGTTTATGCAAGGCTTTTATAGCGGATTACAAAAAGCTAAAGCTAGAAACCCTTACTTTGCGGATACTTTACCACCGGGTTTAGATTTTTGGGGGAATGAGGTTGAAAGAGGTCAAGGAGCTTTTGGTGAAAACTTTAATCCTACAAGGTTGAGAACAGCTAAATATTCTAAAGTAGACCAAGAGTTGCTTAGATTAAGTGAAACGGGCATGGGTACTTTTTCAATGCACAACAAAAGCATTAATCAGGTTAAACTAAACAATGAAGAAATTAATCAGTTTCATACCCTTATAAACACAGTTGACGCAAACGGTAATACGCCAGAGCAAACGGGCTATGACCCAACAAGCACGTTAGCTAATTCTTTGTTGTTTGAAGTTCTTGACGCTGATTATAATTCATTAATTACAGATGAAGACAAATTCAAAGCTTTAAATACAATTTTACAAGATAGGCGCGAATTAGCTAGAGAAGCTTTTATTGAAGGCTCAACACGGTTTCAGCTAACGAAAATGGTAGAGGAAGCAATGGAGTGACAAACGTTTATAAATGGTGTACAAATACCAATAGTGAGGTGTGGTAAATGGCTACGTTTAGTATAACAGACCAAACAAGACGGGCGCAGTTTACAGCTAACGGCTCGACAACAGAATTTAGTATTAGTTTCCAAGTCAATAATACTTCGGAAATAAAGGTAGATGTTGACGGCACTCTCAAGACTGAAAGCACTCACTATGATATAAAAACTTCTGGTAACTCTATCGGGTTAAACGCTGACGGTACGGGCAAGGTGGTGTTTAGAACTAGCCCGTCTGACTATACCCCAGCTAACAATGCGGTTGTCAGTGTCTTCAGCGACTTACCTCTAAGCAGAACGAGCGTATATACAAGTGGCGGTAATATTACAGCGGCTTCTCTGGAAAACGATTTTGATACATTGACAATGATTTTAGCTAGCCATGAAGAGCGGTTAGATAGGGCAATGGTTGCCCCGGTGCGTGACGCTGTATCTGTAGACCTTACGCTACCCGACAAGGATGACCGTAAAGGTCGTGTGTTAGGTTTTAACGAAAGTACGGGTGTCGCACAACAAGGGCCGTTGATAGCTGATGTACAATCGTTAGCAAATATTACGGCTGATATAGCCACACTAGCCGACATTGAGGACGGTACGGATGCTACCGATGCTATACAATCCGTGGCAGCGATAGCTAGTAATGTGTCAACGGTGGCTGGTATCGCCAGTAACGTAACTGCTGTTGCTGGTAATGCCACGAATATAAATGCAGTTGCGGCTGATGCTACGGACATAGGGGCAGTGGCTGCTAAAGCTACGCAAATAGGTTTGCTTGGAACTACTGACGCTATTGCTGATATGAATACTTTAGGCACTGCTCAAATAGTAAGTGATATGAATGACTTAGCTCCTGTTGCTTCTAATATAGCTACAGTTGCCAACAACACAGCTAACATAAATACAGTGGTGGCTAACATTTCAACAATAGGTGCAAAAGCAACGGTGGACGAGGCAACTGCATTAGCGATTGCTCTCGGCTAATAGGAGAATAGAATGGCAAATACGTTTAAACTAGTTACAAGGGATGTTGCGCCAGCCACTGCTGGTACGCCCGAAACAATCTACACTGTGCAGACAGGCAGCACGATAGTTATGCTAGGTATGACATTAGCTAACGTCCACACTGCTCAAGTCACTTGCAGTGTAACTCTTGTTAGCACGACAACGCAAACAGGGCAGACGCAAAACACTACAGCGCATTTAATCAAAGATGTTAGTATCCCTGCTGGCTCTACGCTTTCCCCACTCGAAGGTAAGATTAACATGAATGTGGGTGACATACTGAAAGTAGATTGCAGCATAGCTGACAAGGTTTCAGTCACGATGAGCTACATGGAGATAACCTAATGGGTGGATATATTGGAGCAAAGACAGGCACACTAGTAGCTTCTGCTTCTGACATCAGAGGTGACATATCAGCTACGGATACAACGCCAGAGATTGTACTAAAGAACACCACAGAGACAGACGCTGATGGTAGTCGTGATGGTAAGATTACTTTTAAAGGCGAACAGTCTGGTGGTGAAGAAAGCACATTAGCACAGATACAATCTAGCCATGACGGTACGTCTGACGATGAAAAAGGCGATTTGATATTCAAGACTAATGACGGTTCCGATGGTTCAAGTCCAACTGAAGCTATGAGAATTACATCTCAGCAACGAGTAGGGATTGGCACAACTACATCTTTGTCTGATATTTTAACTGTTGATGATACAAACCCAAAAATAAGTATGCGTGATTCAGGAACAGAAAGAGCTTTTTTTGAGGTAGATTCTTCTGACAATTTTGTAATTAATAATAAATCAAGTTCTGCAATGATACTTAAAACTGGCGACACAGAACGCGCTCGTATCGATAGTTCAGGTCGCATCCTTGTGGGTAAAACGTCTACAGCTTTTGCAACTGAAGGTATTGAAATACAGGAGGATGCAGAGTTAATAACTACAAAAAATGGGACAAGTGGTTATTTTCACCGCATAACCACTGACGGGGCAATTATTGAGTTTTGGAAAGATAGCAGCAAAGTAGGAACTATTGGTACTGATGGAGGTCAATCTTATATACATGGTGTTAATGGGCAAACAGGTATTTATTTTGGTAGTGGTAATATATACCCTTATCGTTCTACAGGTTTTATCGATAACACTACGGATTTAGCTCATACTGGCACAAGATTTAATGACGCATTTATTGCTAATGGGGTAACAACAACTTCTGATGAGAGAGAAAAGCAACAAATTGCATTATTAACAGATAAAGAAATTACCGCAGCCAAAGCAATTAGCAAACTATTTAAAACATACAAATGGAACGATGCAGTAGAAGAAAAAGGTGACAATGCCAGAACACACACTGGTGTGATTGCTCAAGAAGTAGAGAAAGCAATGTCAGACGCAGGACTAGATGCAGGGGATTATGGCTTCTTTATGAGCGATACTTGGTGGGAAACACAAACAGAAGTTGCTGCTGTTGATGCTAACGAAGAAAAAGGCATAGAAGCACAAGACGCTTACACACGCACTAACCTACATACTAAAAAAGATGAAGCACCAGAGGGCGCAACAGAGCGTAACAGAAAGGGTATTCGTTACCCAGAGTTGTTAGCGTTCATTGGTGCAGCAACAGAGCAACGTCTAACCAACATAGAAACACGATTAGAAGCATTGGAGGCAGGATAATGGCTGGATATGTAGGCAATGTACCTGTCCCACAGAGTGTAAGGGAAGACCAATCTTTCACAGCTATTGCTGGGCAGACTACCTTCAACACACTAGGGTACACGGACGGCAATAGAATAAAAGTGACACTCAATGGTGTGCTGCTCGAAGGTGGTGGTGTAGACTACACGGCTACAAATGGTAGTGATGTAGTTCTTACTGTTGCTGCTGCAGTAGATGACATTGTTAGGTTTGAGACATTCAATGAAGTTAATTTAGTAAGTTCAGTAACAACAACACCTACTTTCAAAACCAGCGCAACTCTACTAAATGAAACAGAAGAAGATACTGACGGTGGTAGAGAAAGCACTCTTATATTTCAAGGTGAGCAATCAGGTGGAGAACTTACTACTCTTGCAGAGATTGAGGCTTCACATGACGGAACTGCCGATGACGAAAAGGGTGACTTAATATTCCGCACCAATGACGGTAACGATGGTACGTCACCAACGGAAAGACTTAGAATAAACTCTGGTGGAGATATGTTATTCTCTTCAGAAGACCCATCTCTAACACTAGCTAATACTACACATGAAGATAGTGATGGCGGTAGAGAAAGCACTATAGTCTTCCAAGGTGAACAGAGTGGTGGTGAAATATCTACCCTAGCACAGATAGAGGCAGCACACGATGGCACTGCTGATGATGAGAAGGGCGATCTGATTTTCCGCACGAATGATGGGGCAGATGGTTCTGCTCCAACGGAGAGACTGCGGATTGATAGTGGTGGTCGGTTTGGGTTTGCAGCAGCTCCATCAACATCTTCTACTATTAAGATACAAAATATAAATGACACTACCCATAACACATTAGATTTATTTAATGACAATGGGAATAGAAACTTTACTTTTCAGCAAGATACAACTGGTAACGCCAAGTTAATATTACAGAAAAATGATGGTACAAATGCCGTAAGGTTAGATGCTAATCTAGGTGGGATTTTATTTGGAACTGATACCGCAGCCGCCAATACTCTGGACGATTACGAAGAGGGCACTTTCAATTTAACTATGACAGGTGCTAATGGCAATCCAAGTACTACCCAAAACCTTGCAAGTCAATACACTAAAATAGGCTCATTTGTTTATTTTAGGTCATTTGGAACATTAAATAACTCAGGTGCAGCAGGTCCAATATCGTTTACTGGACTTCCCTTTAGCCCTACTGGTGTCACTATCGCGAGT
>Ga0181414_1000599_pt1 | contig 10972 bp, 9 predicted proteins | sample 37SPOviralmetaG_FD_130139 | JGI IMG/M metagenome (GOLD analysis project Ga0181414, IMG submission 130139) | Marine viral communities from the oligotrophic San Pedro Time Series (SPOT) site, San Pedro Channel, CA, USA - 37 SPOT_SRF_2012-11-28 | ecosystem: Environmental > Aquatic > Marine > Strait... | reverse complement strand
GATTTCAGTAACGCAACGCATGATCTTTCAAAGGCATTTGGTAACGAATTAAGGCCAGCAGTAGAAGGTGTAACGAAACAACTGACCCAACTAATTAATTCAATTACTGAATTTGTCAAAACTGATGCTGGTCAGGCTGCAATATTAATTACAAAAATAGCTGTAGCAGTAAAGCTTTTGTCTGTTGCCATACCTTTGGCCACTGCTGCGTTTTCAGCCTTACTAATTAAGATTAATGCTGTAGGAGTTACAAGTCTTATTGCCTCTTCTGGTTTTACAGGTATGCAAGCGGCTTCATTGTTAGCGGCTGCTGGTATTGGAAAAACAACTCTTGCTCTTGGAGCTTTAAAAATAGCAATGTTGACATCTGGAATAGGTGCATTTGTTTTGATTGTCGGTGGCTTGGCAACTGCATTTATGAAAGCAAAAAGAGAAGCAAAAGAGTTTCAAGACTTAATTAATGAAGGTGGTCAGGAAGATGTGACTAATGCTTTTAAAGAACAAGAAAAAGTTGTTAAAGCCTTAGAAAAACAACTTGAAAGCACAAATAAAAAAAGAGCAGGTCACATCAAAAAACGCTTAGAAGGAGAACAAGCAGAATTGAGAATGTTACAAGGAAGGTTAAACACTCTTGCTTCGGAAGAAAAAATCACTGAAACAAAGAAAAAACAAAATGAAGAACATAAAAAGTCTGAAGAGCTTATAAAAAAACAAGAAGTGGCAACAGATAAACTAAAAGAAAAAATGACTGCTGTAGGCGAAGAAATCGAAGGCAGTATTAAAAACAATCTTAGGGATGCCATAACTGGTGCTAAGTCATTCGGAGAGGCAATGTCAGGGGTCTTGAACCGTATAAGAGACAAAATACTTGACGCACAGATAGACAAGCTTATTGGTGGCTTTGGAGAGGCTTTTGGTGCGGGTTCAACTGGTGGAGAGAAGAAAGGACTTGGAGGATTTCTTGGAGGTATTCTTGGAGGACTGTTTGCAAATGGTGGTCAGCCACCTGTTAATAAAATCTCAGTTGTAGGTGAAAGAGGCCCAGAACTTTTTGTTCCACGTTCTGCTGGTAGTGTTGTTCCAAATCAAGATATTGGTGGTTCTTCTATTACAAACAACATTAGTATTAGTGTTGATGCTTCAGGCTCTTCTGTTCAAGGGGATGCTGATGGCCAACAATTTGGAGAATCACTTGCTGGTGTTATCCAATCAGAGATAATAAAACAAAAACGTAGTGGAGGTTTATTAGCATAATGTCTACATTTGACGATTCAACACTTGGTACTACCGCAGGGGCTACAACTCCTTCTTATAATTCTACTGAAACTGCTAATCCAAAAATCATCACAGTGGAATTTGGGGATGGCTTCAAGTCACGTAATACGTTTGGCCTGAATCAAAATCCTAAATCTTACAGTTTAAATTTTAATGTTTCTCTTGCTGATGGTGATAAGATTTTAGATTTTTTTGATGCAAGAGCAAAATTAAGTCAAAGTTTTACGTTCACCCCACCAGCTACAAGCACAGCAAGAACATTTGTTTGTGATCAATATTCTAGAACAAATACTTATTTGAATAGGGTTACTATATCAGCAACATTTGAGGAGGTGTTTCAGCCATGACAATTGTTCCAGTTGACCAATTAACACAACCAATTGAACAACTACAAAAATTAGAAAATATTTCAATTATTGAATTATTTGAATTAAAGTTAAAAGTTGACTTGCATTACAGTTCAACAGAATCAAGTCCAACTATTTTTTATAGATTTCATAATGGCACTAATGGGATAAATACAAATATTCAATGGCAAGACAACATTTATACGGCTATAGCTTGTCAAGCAGAAGGTTTTGAAACTGGTGATAATACAGTTATGGCAAGACCTACACTTACTTTTGCTAATACTATTAGTAACTTTTCTACAATTTTAGAACTTGTTAATCAAGTTACACCTTTTAATGATTTGCAAAAAGCAACTGTTACTAGACTTAGAACTATGGCTCAATTTTTAGATGCGGAAAATTTTTTAAATAATAATAACCCTTATGGTTCTCCTAACCCTAATATGGAACTAGAAAGACAAGAATTTCAAATTAATAAAAAAGTTATAGAAAATAATGAGGTTTGTACTTTTGAACTTGTTAACTCCATAGATTTTGAAGATTTGTTTTTACCTAGAAAACAAATCACTAAAGATAGATTCCCAGCTACAGGTACTTTTGTTTTCGTATGACTTGGAAAGAAGATGCTAAAAAACATTTTATAGATTGCAAACCAGCAGAAGGGTGTGGCTTTTTAATAGAAAAAGAAGGTGATGAATTTTTTTATCCTTGTAAAAATATTGCTTCTCATGTAGATGAAGAAATTACGTTTGCAATAGATCCTTTAGATTATGCAGCGTGCGAAGATAGTGGTGCTGATATACTCGCAGTCTTACATTCTCATGTGGAAGGTAGTGCAGATCCCTCAGAAGCGGATATTAACAACTGTAAGCTTTATATGTTGGATTGGTATATTTATTCAATACAAGACGATAATTGGCACTATGAGGAGACAGAATTATGATTAGAAAAATAAAACTTTACGGTCCTTTAAGAAAATTATCTAGAGTAAAAGAATTTGAAGCTAATGTTTCCAATGTGGATCAGGTTTATAGTTTTATAAAAGTAAACTACCCCAACTGTCAGCAACACTTAAGTGAAGCTTATTACAGCGTTGTTATGAATGATGTTGATATTACTTTTAAGAATTTAGTTATTCAAGGAGAAGGCGATATAAAAGTAATTCCTGTTGTAAGTGGAAACTTTTTCTTACCTTTTTTAGGTACTTTATTTGCTGGTTTTTTTAATACGACTATGACCTCTATGGCTGCTTTAAAATCTGCTCTTGTTGTCGGTGGTATAAGCTTCTTATCTGATTTACTGGCCCCAACTCCGCCCTCAAGTAATGAAGTGCAAAGTGATCCAGAAATAAATTCTTTTATTAGTGGAGCTACTGCAAACACTACAAAATCTGGAGGTGCTGCCCCTTTAATTTTTGGTGAATTTTTAGTAGGCTCAGTGGTCATAAGTGCTGCTGCTGATACAGTAGAAGTAAGAAATATATAAATGAAATAAATTATGGCAAGAGAAATTAATAGCTATTCTAGACTCGTTGACCAAATGGGTCTAAGTGAAGAGTTACCTGATAATTTTATAAGAGCAGTACAATACTTTACTTTTTTAGACTTAGTTTGTGATGGTGCTGAGATTGAAGGTTTTGCCACTCCATCGGCTAACGGTAAAGCAATTCCAACTTCACTTTTAGGTCCATCGCCATCAAATAACATAGAAACCCTTACTCCTGACGAAAGAGAATATTTACAATTAGCTCAACAAGATATTTTTTTAAATGGTAGAGCCATAAGAAATTTAGATAATGATGAAACTATTATCAATACATCTCTTGCTTTAAGAGTTGGAGCAGATAATCAACAAATAATGACAGGAATAGATACCTTAAGAAGGTCTGAAACTTTAACTCCAGCTATTGTTAAAAATAATAGGAATATGGAAGCAAATAAAATTACTGGCACAGTTCAAGCAGGGCAAAATGTTAACGATACTCCTACTCATATAATAGTCACTTTAAGTTGGGCAAGTTTAAGACAGCTACATCCTTTTGATGGAAGTTCTCAGGGTTTAATCATTACTGAGGGTGAGTTTGCTCCACTTGCTAGAAGCCTTCCAGATCCTGTAGTAAGTCCTGACGCTGGAGCGGTCCATATATTTATTAGAGTTAGTAACAAAGATGGGGTTGAGATAGCACGTTTTGAACAAGGTTTAGCTGCGATTTCAGTTGGTACTTATGCCAGAGATTACCAAATTCAAATTCCAGCAGCTTATAGAAATAGTGATCAGGCAATAGCTGACAATTTTCCTTTAGAGGTAGCAGTTTTAAGAAAAGATCTTGAATTTAGGTCAAATAATTCTTTGGGAAGAAACCCTTTTGCAGATTTAAAACAAGGTCGAGAAACAGTAAGAAAAAATGTTTATGAGGAAGGAAGTAGAAGATTTACTGAGTTTTCTTTTGCCAGATTGCAAAGTTTAATCCCTGCTAATCCAACAACTGCAACATTTCCTAAATCTGCATATATAGGCTTACGTTATTCAGCGGAACAGTTTCCGAGTATTCCTCAAAGAATGTACAAAATAAGAGGAATAAAAGTAAAAGTTCCGATGGGAACAAATGACGGAACTGTACCTATAAATAATACAAATGGGAGAATACTTTACCCCACAGGATATACTTTTGTTAATACAAATAATGATGTCACAAAAAAGCGATGGACAACAGATCCAGCTTGGATTTTATATGCACTTCTTACTGAAGATTATGGTTTAAATATAGAAGAAACCAAGATAGATAAGGCATCCTTTTTCGCTGCTAGTCAATATTGTTCAACACCAATTACAGGTGAAGATACTCCAAGATATTCATTTAATGGCGTAATAAATCAAAGACGCAAAGCATTAGATCTTATAAAACAAATAGCTGGTCTTATGAGGGCTACTGTTTATTATAAAAATGGCTCTATAAAAATTGCTTTAGATAAAGCTGAAACAGTTACATCTTATTTGTTTACTAATGCAAATGTAGTAGATGGCAAGTTTAATTATTCAGGATTAGATAAAGATAAAAAATTTACTCAAGTTAATGTAGCTTACTTTAATAATAGTATTCAAGAATTAGATCAAGTTTCTGTAAGTTGTGAAGGAATACCACAAGTTTCTAATTTTCAAGACGAAAGTAAATATGGATTAAATCAAACCAATGTTCAAGCTTTATATACAACAGATAGATCGCAAGCTATAAGGCTCGGGCGATCAGTTTTATATACAAACTTACTTGAAAGTGAAGTCGTTAATTTTGACTGTTCTTTAGAAGCTGCGTCAATATTAGAACCTTTTATGATAATCAAAATTGCTGACAGATTAAAAGAAACTTTTAGAGCAAGTGGAAGAATAAAATCAGTAACAAGTTCAACAGTTTTAGTAGTAGACGATAGCACCAATACAACAGTTGGAGTAGTAGGAGATAATTTTTTTGTTATTGATAAAAACGGAGGACTACAAGAAAAAACAATATCAGCAGTAAGTGGAAGCACAGTAACATTATCTTCAGCTTTAAATCCATTACCGCAAGCGGGAACGATTTGGGCGGTAAAAACTGGCAATATACAACATAGAAAATATAGGGTCTCGAATATTAAACAAAATTCTAATTTTACTTTTTCTATTACCGCTATTGTTTATGACGATCAAAAATATACTTTTATAGATACTTTAGATTTAGGAAAAGGAATCGGAAGAGATCCAACAACTCTATTAGATGAATTAGAACCACCACCAATAATAAGTATAAAAGAGGAATTAATAGTTGTTAATGGAAGAGCAACAAGTCGGCTTGTTTTAGATTTTGGATATGTTAATGGGGCTGCAAAATATCAAATCAGTTACAAACAAAGTGGGAACGGACCATTTGTAAACTTTCAAAATGTTAATCAATTTATTATTAATGATAATCCTGCTGGTTTATATGAATTTGAACTGAGATCTGTTAATGCCAATAATGTTAAAAGCGTAAGAGCCTCAAAAGAAAATTTTGTAGCTTCTGGTATCGTTAATTCTTCTATAGGGAATGTCCAAAATTTAAGGGGTGTAGAAAGTGGTTTAAATTTAATTTTAACTTTTGATTCATCTGAAGATTTTGATGTTTTAAATGGTGGATTAGTAAGAGTAAAATTTCATCCAAGTACTGATGGTTCGGGGTCTTACTTAAGTTCAACTTTTTTAAAAGATGTTGACGGTAGTTCTACAGAAATTGTCATAAATAATTATGAAAATGGTGAATATCTTTTAAAATTTATTGATGTTAATGGAAATGAGTCTGCGTCTGCAACTTCTGTTGTTGTTAATAAATTAGTTTCTGGAGATGATAAAACCTTATCTATAAGGGAAGATTCAGCTTTTTCTGGTGCAAAAGTAAATATGGTTAAAGATAATTCTCTTAATGCTTTAATTCTTACAAGTGGAACAAATTTTGATTCTCTTACAAATGTAGATAATCTTACAACTGCTACAGAAACTTTTGCCACTTTAGATCTTGTTTCTGGTGGTATATCTGATACTGGTAATTATACTTTTAATGCCAACGACCTTGATCTTGGTGGAGCTTTTAGATTTGAAGTAACAACTCATATTAAAAAATCTGGATTTACCACAATTACTTTATGGGACGATTACACCGACTTAATGGACACTTGGCCTGAAAGTAATTTTACTGGTACTGGTGAAACAGGGGAAAGTGCAACAGTTACATTTAAGGTCGCCAAGAGTCAAACAGGTACAGCTAGTACAAGTTTTGAAACCTTTACTAATACAGAGATGACTGCAAGAACTATATCTTTTAAAATTGATGTTTTAAATGATAGTGGTTATAAAAACGTTGCTATCAGTGAATTAGGTGTAAATTTAATATTTAAAGCTAGAACTGAAAGAAGTATTGATAATGCAAGTGCAACAAATGGTATTCTTACAAGTTCTGGAAGTGGTGCAACTACTGTAACTTTTGCAAAAAAATTCTTCACAGGAACTACTGCTGTTGGTGGCAGTACATCAGCTTTTAATCCTGTAGTTTTTATAAATTTAAATAATATGCAATCGGGTGATTTCTTTACTATTGATAGTGTAAGTACAAGTAATTTTGTTGTATCTGTAAAAAATGGATCTAGTTTTGTAGCTAGAAATTTCACATATAGTGCTTTTGGTTATGGTTCAGGCTAAACTAGTAATTAAAAAAAGAAAGTAAAATGACAAAACCAGCAGATTATGTAGTAGATAATGATACAGGAGCAAATGTCCGTACTGATTTAAATAATCTTTTTGAAGCAATACGCCAAAACAACGGATATGGAAGTGAACCTACAATTAAATACAATTATATGTGGTATGCGAATACATCCTCTGATCGCATGGCCTTCTACAAAGCAAATGCGTCTGATAGAGTTGAATTTATAAGTTTGGTTAATGGAAATTTCTTTGGTCCTGATGGGTCTGTTTCTAGTCCAAGTTATACTTTTACAAATCAAGCCAGTACAGGTTTTTATAAAGCTGGTACAAATATTATAGGAGTTTCTAATAATTCAGTAAATACAGCATTATTTAATACTAATGGAACTGTTATTAAAGGCTTATTAGATGTCATACCAACTTCGGGTGTAGCAAATTTTAGTGTAAAAACTAATAGTTTAAATGATCAAGATTCTAATATAAACGTTATTGCTGATACAACTTATACTAGTGGTGGGTTTCAAATTAAAAGAAGAGCTGGTGCAAATGGATCTTCAGAATTAGTACACAGAGGTACAGGGGAGTTTATTCTTGATACTGATGAAGCAGCCGATATATTATTTAAAACAGACAGCACTTCAAGATGGCACATAAGTGGAGACGCTGCTGATGCTACTGGGTCTGAAACACTAGACACTAGAGGCTCATTAATTTCGCATGGCTCTAATGTTGAGCATTTTCTTACTGCAAGAGGTGCTGTATTTTTTAACAAAAGTGATGTATTTGAAGGACTAAGTTTAGTAAAAAATGGTACTACTTGGGGTACTGTTTTGCATATTAATAGACTTGCCGCTGCGGGTTTACCTGATACTGGAAGTACAGGTCGCTTGATTGAGTTTAATTATAATAATGGCGGTGTAGGTACAATAACAACTAACGGAAGTACAACAGCTTATAATACTGGTTCTGATTATAGATTAAAGGATAACATTGTCGATCTAACAGATGGTATAACAAGATTAAAAACTTTAAAAACTTATAGATTTAATTATAAAAATAATAGCTCATTGACAGTTGATGGCTTTCTTGCTCATGAAGTAACAGCAGTCCCTGAAGCTGTAACTGGCGTGAAAGATGATGTTGATAGTAATGGCAATCCAGTTTATCAAGGAATAGACCAATCAAAATTAGTTCCTTTATTAGTAGCTTCATTACAAGAAGCAATTGCTAAGATAGAAACATTAGAAACTAAAGTTGCTGCACTTGAGGGAAGCTAATGGCCATTATTGCTGGAACTTATGATTTTACTGTACAAAGAAGATCAGATCATAAGGAATTAATTAGACTAACTGACAGCACTGACGCTGCTGTTAATTTAACTGGTTTTACTATTGCCGCTCAAGTCTGGAATAAAGATAGAACTGGTAAATATGCTGATTTTACTATTGATTACACAAACAGAACTAATGGTGAATTTTCTATGAGTTTAACCCATGTCCAAACTTTACAATTCACTCCAGACGAATTAGTTTATGACGTTTTAATTTTAAATGGCTCTAACGAGCGAGAATATTATTTGGAAGGTAATATATTTGTAAGCGAGGGATACACTACTATCTAATGAGCAACATTAATATTACTCAAAATAAAAATACTGTTACTGTTAATGGTGAGACAAGAGTTGTTACTGTAAAAACAGCAGGGCCACAAGGAGCTTCAACTGCAATAAATTCAGATAATGCAGTTGATAATTCTATAGTGTATTATCACCAATCTAGTGGTACATTTAAAGCAGATGATACAACTACCAAACTTACACTCGTTAATGGGGGCAACTTTTAAATTATGGCTAATACTATAAGAATCAAGAAAAGAGCAGCCAGCGGTTCGGCTGGGGCTCCTTCTAGTTTATCTCCATCAGAATTAGCTTTTAATGAAGCAGATTTAAAATTATATTATGGTTTTGGTGATACTGGAAGTAATGAAGCAAGTTCAATAATTACTGTTGGTGGGTCTGGAGCTTTTGTAAGTAAGACAGCAACACAGAACGCAAATATTATATTAGCTGGCCCTACTACTGGAAGTGCCGCTGCTCCTACATTCAGAAGTTTGGTTGCCGCTGATTTATTAAAATTAAATGAATTTACTGCTCCTGATGGTGCTGTATCTTTAAACAGTCAAAAAATTACATCATTAGCAGATCCTACTGCCGATGGGGATGCTGCTAATAAAGGATATGTAGATGGTGTTGCACAAGGTTTAGATATTAAAGATTCTGTAAAAGTTGCAACTACAGCAAACATTACACTTTCTGGAACTCAAACTATTGATGGAGTTGCGGTTTCTGCTGATGAAAGAGTTCTTGTTAAAGATCAAAGTACTTCTTCTCAGAACGGACTGTATCTTTGCAAAGCAAGTACTTGGGCAAGAACTGATGATTTAGCTGCTGGTGTTGACGCTGCTGGAGCTTTTGCTTTTGTTGAGCAAGGTACTGTCAATGCTGATAATGCTTTTGTTTGTAGTTCTGATAAGGGAAGTGCTGTTGTAGGAACTAATAATCTAACTTTTGTACAATTTTCTGGTGCTGGTCAGGTCATAGCTGGCAACGGATTAGATAAATCAGGTAATACTTTATCTTTAGATCTTAAGTCAAATGGTGGTCTTGTTATTGAGTCAACTGAGTTGGCTGTAGATTTAGGTGCTAGTTCTATTACAAATACTCTTGCAATAGCAAATGGTGGTACAGGTGCAACAAGTGCTTCTGCTGCACGCACAGCCCTTGGATTAGTGATTGGCACAAATATTCAAGCATTTGACCAACAGTTGTCTGACATTGCTGGTTTAGCTACTACTGATAGTGGAATTATTGTTGGAAATGGCTCAACTTTTGTTCTTGAATCTGGTGCAACTGCAAGGACTTCTTTAGGAGCACAAACTTTAGCGGCTGATTTAACAACATTATCAAGTTGCCAATCTGGAGCGGCTTCAGCTTTAGCTGCTTTAACTTCTACAGAGGTAGCAATTCTTGATGGTGCAACTTTAACAACCACTGAACTTAATTATGTTGATGGCGTAACTTCATCAATACAAACTCAATTAGATGCAAAACAAGCTGCTGATGCTGACCTGACTGCTTTATCAAGCTGCCAGTCAGGTGCTGCTACTGCATTAGCTTTATTAACATCTACTGAAGTTGCGATATTAGATGGAGCAACAGTTACAACTGCTGAATTAAATATTCTTGATGGTGTTACTTCAACCGCTTCTGAGTTAAATATTTTAGATGGAGTTACAGCAACAGCTACAGAAATTAATACAGCTTGTGATGGAAATACTTCTGCAACTTCAACAACTCTTGCTACAGGAGATCGTTTTGTAACTAACGATGCTGGGACTATGAAGCAAGTAGCACTAAGCGATTTGGTCACATTTCTTGAAGACGGATCAACTTCTGGGTTCGACATTAATGGGGGCACTTACTAAAATCAAATCATAGGGAGGTGAACCAATGGCAAATACAATTAAATTAAAAAATGGAAGCGGTAGCGATCCAAGTGCAAGTGATTTAGTAACAGGTGAAGTAGCTGTAAGAACCGATAATGGTAAATTATTTACGAAAAAAGATGATGGAAGCGTAGCTGAAATATCAGGAGGTGGAAGTGCTGGTCCTACAGGTCCGACTGGACCCACTGGCCCTGCTGGGGCTGCGGCAACAATAGCTGTTGGCAGTACAAGCACTGGAAATGCAGGGACAAATGCTTCTGTTGCTAATTCTGGATCGTCTAGTGCAGCAACTTTTGATTTTACTATTCCTCAAGGAGCCGCAGGGCCTACTGGACCGACTGGACCGCAAGGACCTCAAGGCCCACAAGGAAATACTGGAAATACTGGAAATACTGGACCAACTGGACCGCAAGGACCGCAAGGCAGTCAAGGCCCAACTGGACCAACTGGACCAACTGGACCAACAGGATCGGTCAATAATAATGCAAGTTTAATTTCATCAGGAACTTTAGCTAATGCAAGATTACCCTCAACAATAGATGTTTCAACACTAGAAGCTACAAACTTTCATTCGTCTGCTGCACCTGCTGGAACATTAAGTTCCGCTGGCTGGTCAGCATTTCACTCGTCAAGTT
>Ga0181414_1000595_pt1 | contig 10998 bp, 11 predicted proteins | sample 37SPOviralmetaG_FD_130139 | JGI IMG/M metagenome (GOLD analysis project Ga0181414, IMG submission 130139) | Marine viral communities from the oligotrophic San Pedro Time Series (SPOT) site, San Pedro Channel, CA, USA - 37 SPOT_SRF_2012-11-28 | ecosystem: Environmental > Aquatic > Marine > Strait... | reverse complement strand
GAACCATCCGATGTTAACACAAACTCTGCAGCTTACGAAATACCAAACACTCAAGCTACTGCTACTAACTTTCCTATGAGTGACGTGCAAAACCCAACAGGTGGGCTTAACTCGACATTACAATCATATACAATGCAGTTTTTTGGCGATTTACATTGCGTTGGTGCAGTTGCTGCTGATTGCGAGGTTTTGTCTAGTGCAGCTAACCCTACACTATTTGTACAGGCTGTAATTACAGGCAACACCAATGCTGCGCTAAATGGTACATTCATTATCGGATCGACACAACTCCAGCAAGGTGATGCAACCGAGGTGTTTTGGAACTATAATTTTTATGGACTAGAGCAAGGTGCTGTTATAAAAATATCATACTATACTAATCACGATACTTCATCACATTTTGTACATTTTACAGATACAGGCACAGCAGGTACATTATGGGGCGCAAATCAAGCTTATTTTATAGAGCACTCACAAGAAGAGATGAACTTTATACTAGCTGCAACGCTCCCAGATACAAAAATGGTAGACATATTGCGTGACGTATTTAAGATATTTAATTTAGTAGCAGAGCCTAATGGCAATAAAAACTTAAATATAGAGCCATATTCAGATTACACGAATGGTGCTATTATTGACTGGACAGAAAAAGTTGACATTACAGATGCAAAAATACAACCTGTACCACCAACTAGACAAATAAGCTTTAAGTTTGCAGAGGTCGAAGATTTTTACCTAGATAGATACGAGTTATATGCTAACTCAAAGTATGGCGATTTAACTTATTTAATCAATCCAGATGCTGTGCAGGATATTGATATACAACTTGAAGTATTTGCACCTGCATACGTACAACATCACGAGGAGGGTTTAGGCACTATGCTTCACATAGGTAAGGAAGTACAAACAACAGTTAGCGGTTTTTTTAATGTACTAGCTATGCCTAATAAGCCTAGATTATTTTATAAAAACTATACAACCTTTGATGTTAGTGCATTAGGGGGCATACATATAGATAGTTTAGAGCCTGGCTACGAACACACAGTAAGTAGTACAGCACACATATATTCAGATGACATTCCTAACGTTACCACTAATACAAAAATGTTAAGCTTTAGTACACCTGCACCTGCTGTGTCCTATTTACCTATCGTAGCAACTACACGCACATTATTTAACGAGTATTACTACGAATATGTGCAAGAGCGATACAATACAGCAGACAGCATACTATACGAGGTAAGGATTAACCTAAAAGCTAGTGACATATACAACTTTAGCTTTGCTAATAGAATAATGATAAAAGACGTGCTATACAAAGTCAACAAGATAACATATAACACAGATGACACTAAGCTTGCAAAAGTAGAACTATACAGAATATAAATGGCAAAAAAACTACATTCAATAGGTACTGACGGACAGGTTTTATTTGTTGATCAAACAGGACGAGGACAAGTAGGAACGCAAGACGACTGTCTAGCATACGGATATACATTTAAAAATAGCAAATGCTATAATTACAGTAAATTCAAAGCACAAATTCCAGAGGGCGTACAAAAAGGTAGCGTGTTTAATAAATTAACAGGCGGAGCTAACAATGTAAGGGGCTCACTAAATGAGGTGCATGGCTCTAACAATAATGCTATTGGTGACACTAATTACATTAAAGCTAATAACAGCTTTATATTTGGCTCTGGGGTGTACACTATGAATGATGGCGAAGTTGCTTTAGGGTACAGCGGAACACAGAACAGAAGCAGATATTGTGTTGTACACTATAATGGCACAACTACTAACGAAAATGCAACTGAGATTTACATAGGCGGTATCGATGACAACAGATACAGAATTGATGAAGCATACGAATATGCTATTGCTTTTGATTATACTGCTTGTGCACTTAATGCTAGTAGCAATGAAGTATGGACAGAATACGGACATGCTACATATAAGTTTGTAGGCGGTTCACTATCAGAGGTCGGACACCAAACAGGACATACAATACGAGATAGTGCTCTCGACTACGATATTGATTTTACAGCAACAAATAGCACACCAGACTTTATAAAAGTAGATGTAACAGGAGAAAGTGGGCACACAGCATATTGGACAGTAGTTTTAAATTTAACAGAGGTACGTTTTGGATAAGAAAAAATTAACAACAGCAGTGAAGTTGCAAGGCGATATTATTAACATTGCTTTCGGTGCATTAAAAGATACACTACCTGCTATTACTAGCTACAATAAAGTGAAAACAGATAACAACCAAATGATACTAGGCAAATGGCAGAAAAAATAATTTACAAAATAGAGGGCGACAGTAGCGGCATTGACAAGTCGCTAGAAAAAACTAAAAAAAATATCAAGGACGTAAACTCTGAGGCTAAAGATGCAGCACAAAGCTTTAGCGTTATGGGTGTTAGCATCAACAGTCTCAAAGGTAGTTTTACTAAGGTTAAGGGTATTGCTAAAGGCATGTTTAGTAGCATAAAAATGGGTATTGCTAGTACTGGTATCGGCTTGCTAGTTTTAGCAGTCGGCAGTCTAATTACATACTTTACGCAAACTAAAAAAGGTGCAGAACAATTACAGGTTGGCTTTAAAGCAGTAGGAGCTGCTATTGCTGTAATCACAGATCGCATTAGCAAAATTGGTGGTGCTATTGTTAAAGTATTTCAAGGCGACGTCAAGGGTGCATTTCAAGACGTCAAAGGTGCAGTCAAAGGTATTGGCGAAGAGATAGCGAAAGAAACACAGCAAATGATTGGTTTGACAAAAGCATCGCAAAAACTCAAAGACAGCCAACGTGAGCTTAATGTCGAAACAGCTAGACGTAGAGCAGAGGTACAAGAGCTTAAATTTATTGCAGAAGACCTAACTAAAGACGAAGCTACGAGATTAGAAGCTGCACAAAAAGCATTTAGTATTGAAAAAGAACTTACTGACCAGAGGGTTGCAAATGCAGAATTAGCTTTAAGGTTAAAAGCAGAAGAGGTTGCTGCAAGTGAAAGCAGTGCAGAAGACTTAGACGAGTTAGCACAGATGGAAATTGACTTATTTAACATACGAGAGGAAGCAGTCGGTAAACAAATTGAGTTAAACAATAAAGTCAATACTATACGTAAAGAGGGTGCAGACAAGAGAAAAGCAGCAGAAGACGAAGCACAAGCAGCAAGAGATGAAAAGCAAGCAGAAGAGGTCGAAACAATAAAAAACAGATATGCAGTAGAGGAACAACTTGCATTGCTTAAAGCAGAAAGTGATCAAGAGCGTGAATTACTTGCACTAGAGCAAAAAATGAATGCTCAAATAGCAGAAACAGAAGATGCACAAACCAAACTACTGCTACATGAAAGTTTAGAGATACAAAAGGCTGCTATAACAGAAAAATTTAGAGTACAAGAAAAAGCTGCTAATGATGCTAATAATGCAAAACTAAAAGCTGATAACAAGGCAGTTGCTGATGCAAAAGCGGCAGGGTTACAAACAGGACTGTCAAATATGCAAGCTGTATTTGGCAAAGAAAGCGCAGCAGGTAAAGCAGCAGCAGTTGCACAAACAACTATAAACACTTTTGAGGGGGCAAGTAAAGCTTTAGCAAACTTTGGTGTACCACTAGGAATACCTTTTGCAGCATTAGCTGTTGCTGCTGGTATGAAGCAGGTGCAATCAATAGTCAGCACCCCAAAACCACAATTTGCTAGGGGTGGTATGGTACGTGGTGCAGGAACAGGAACAAGCGACAGCATATCTGCTAAATTGAGTAATGGCGAAACAGTTATCAATGCAAGAAGCACTAGAATGTTTAAGCCTATACTATCTGCTATTAACCAAGCAGGTGGCGGAGTTGGTTTTGCGAGTGGTGGCTCGTTAGACACAGGCTCTGGAGGCATGACAATCGGTGCTGTCAAAGCATTCGTAGTAACGGACGATATAACAGATAGCCAGAAAGGACTAGAAACAATAAGACAAAAAGCACAAATTTAAACTATAAAAATATGCCTTGTAAAAAATGCGATAACGGAAAATACAAATTTGGCGATTCTGGAGACTGTATGTACAATACTCTTGCAGAATGCCGCAGTGCTAATACCTACGACATAGTAGAATTAGTGATCGACGAAGACAACGAAGCACTAGCTATTGATGCTATTAGCTTAGTTACTGATCCTGCTATTGAACAAGATTTTATCTACTTCAATGCACAGGAAAATAACCTCAACCTAGCTGCAGTTGACAAAGAACAGAGGTTGCTAGTAAGCCCTGCTCTTATACCATATAAGCAGATATACAGATATGATGCTAAAAAAGATAAAGAGTATTACGTGCATTTTTCAGCAGACACAGTACGTCAAGCTGCAGAAGCATATATGAAACATCAGAACACTAATAATGCTACTATACAGCATGAAGACAAAGTTACTGGAGTACATACAATAGAAAGCTGGATTGTTGAAGACAGCAAAAAAGATAAAAGCAATTTGTATGGCTTTGAGCTACCTGTTGGCACATGGTTTGTTAGTATGCGAGTAAACAATGACGATGTTTGGCAGAGAATAAAAAGCGGAGAGCTAAAAGGCTTGTCAATAGAGGGCTATTTCGTTGATCGTATGGAGCAACTAGCAAAGGTTGGTAGTATGGTAGCAGATGGTATGGAATTACCGCTATATGATACAGAAGCAGAAGCATTAGAGGTTGCAAAAGAGATGGGTTGCGAGGGTGTGCATGAGCATACTATGGATGGCAAAACTGTTTACATGCCTTGTGCAGACCATGATATTATAAAAACGCTTGCAGAGTTGCTAAAAGAGGATTGCGGTTGCAAGGAATGTGATTGCAAAAAAACAGACCTTATTGACCCTAACCCATGTCAAGCAGGTTACGAGCCATACGGACACAAAATTAAGGACGGACGTAAAGTGCCTAACTGCGTACCTATTGAAGCAAAAAAAAAATTCAATAATTTCCAGAACAGTTACACCGACTACCCACAAAGCGCAAGTAACAATGCAAAAAGAGCTATAAAATTTAAAGAGAAAACAGGTAGCAAATGCGGTACGAGAGTGGGCTGGACACGAGCAAGACAATTAGCAGATCGTAAACCAATAAGCAGAGATACTATTGCACGCATGGCAAGTTTCAAGAGACATCAAAAAAACAAAGACGTGCCATATACTGAGGGTTGCGGTGGCATAATGTGGGATGCTTGGGGCGGAAGCTCTGGAATACGATGGGCGCAGAGTAAATTGAAACAAATTGACGGAGAGTAAAACGAAACAAAATAAGGGTTTACTATATATTATTACAAAAACAGGTTTAAAACGAGCTTAAAATGGATTTAAAAACTAGAATTAGAGTTGCTCTTGGTATTGACGAGGAGACAACAGAACAAAAAGAAGTACAGCTAATGATGGAAGACAAACTAGCTGACGGAACTATTATCGTATCGGAAGCAGACGAACTTGCTGCAGGTGTTGTAATCAACATTTTAAGCGAGGACGGAGTGCAAACTCCATTACCAGAGGGTAGCTATACTACAGAGGCAGGTGTCGAATTTACAGTTGATGCTGATGGAGTTGTGACAGAGGTTGCGGAAGCAGAAGAAACAGAAGCAGAAGAAGAAGAAAAAGAGTACGAGGACGACAAAGAAGAAATGACTGCAGTAGAAAAAGAAATTTTTGCAGAAGTTGGCGCAGTTGTTAAGGAGTTGCTTGAGGAGGTCCGCAAAGACATTTCTCGCATATCTGGAGAATTAGACGAGTTACGTGGCGACAACATGGCTAAGGACGAAAACATTGCTGAATTACAAGACGAAAATACAAACCTATCTGCACAAGTTAAAGAACTAGGAGAACAACCTGCAGAAAAAGCTGTATCACTAAATAAATTTTCAACTGAAAAAGTTGAACTATCAAAAGCAGACTACAATAAGTTAGATGCTAAACAAAGATTTTACTATAACCTTAATAAATAAAAAAGATGGCATTCGCAATTACATCAAATTACTCAGGAGAACATGCAGGACAGTATTTAGCTGCTGCATTGAAAACTTCAAAATCACTAGAATACTTAACTGTATTAGAAAACGTTAAATTTAAAAGAAACATTACTAAGGTTGCTACCAGTGGCATGATCACTAATGCAAACTGTGACTTTACAGATGCAGGTACATTGACTTTAACAGAGCGTGTACTTAACCCTAAGGAGTTACAAATCAACACAGACCTTTGTAAAAAAGACTTACTAGAAGATTGGCAAGCTGCACAAATGGCTGCAGGAGCACACAACAATGGTATGTCTGGAGACTTTACAGCTTTCTTGATGTCTCACTTGGCTGCAACTATTGCTGACCATGTAGAAACTAACATTTGGAATGGACTTGACTCCAATGGTGGCGAGTTTACTGGCTTTATGCAAGCAGGTAACGGACACTTTGAGAATGATGCTGCTATCGTAGAAGCTGACAACTCTGGTGGTGCAGGTACTGCTTTTAGTGCATCAAACATTATTGCTAACTTAGGAATTTTAGCTGCTGCTGTTCCTAGTGCAGTTTACACTAAAGAGGACTTATACATTTACATGAGCCCTACTACTTACAGATTATACATCAATGCTATTTCTGCTTTATCTGCATTTCCTTTTAACCACATGGGGCAATATACTCCAGAGTTTGAAGGCATTAAAATTGCAGTATGCCCTGGCATGGTAGAAAACAAAATGGCTGCTGCTCAAAAAAGCAACCTATTTTTTGGAACTGACTTAGTTTCAGACCACACAGAAATACGTGTACTTGACATGCAAGACCTAGACGGAAGCGACAACATCAGAGTTGTAGCGAAGTTTACAGGTGGTACACAACACGCACAAGGCGGAGACATTGTACGTTTAGACTAATTTATAACAGCTAAGGTGGGTAGCTTCGGCTACCTGCCAATAGCACCTAAAAACCAAAGATATGGCATGCGAATTAACAAAAGGACGTAGCTTAGATTGCAAATTTTCTACAGGTGGTATTAAAGCTGTGTACTTTGCTCAACACGAAGACGTTGTTTTAACAGAGAGTAGCGGATCAATTACAGACCTTGAGTTTGTTAGCGGTGCGCCAACTACACTTTTTAAATACACTTTACCTAGAGGTACAGGAAGCTTTACAGAAACAATCACAGGAAGCTCTGAAAATGGCACATTTTTCTACGAGCCGAGCGTAACGTTTATGTTACATGGCTTAACTGCTGCTGATCAAAACGAGATAAAATTACTAGCACAAAACAGGCTAGTTGTTTTTGTTCAGTTAAATGCAAGAATTGCAACAGGTGGCAACGATGTGATCGTAGCACTAGGCAGAGAAAATGGACTAGAATTGACAACAGGTACTGCTGCTAGTGGTGCTGCTTTCGGAGATATGAGTGGTTACAACTTAACATTTAGCGGTATGGAGCGTTTTCCTATGGCTACTGTTGCTGACTTCACTACATCACCATTTGACAACACAGCATTTAATGGCGGAGCAGGGATAACAGTTGACCTTAGTTAACTAAATACTTGAAATAATACAGAAAAAGAGGGGTTTTTACCCCTTTTTTTTGTGTTTTAAGAAACAAACAGACACTTATTTATATATTACATTAAACTGCATCAATGATATTACTAAAAGCAGATACTAATAATGCTATATTTCTGGATATACATGGACAGGAAAATGTTGCTAAAGGCACAAGTAGCTATTTTTATTTTGATTTTATTAACGATATGACTCAGCAAAGTTTTTTCAAGGAGATCGCAATAAACGAATTAACACCCAGACGTTACAAGTTTATATTAAATGAGCCAGCTACCCTTAATTTTGCGGAACAGTATGGCTTTTACACATATACAATTTATCAAAGCACCAGCACAGGACTAACAAATACAACAGGTTTTACAGATATTAACATAGTGCATAAAGGCAAAATGAATTTTAGTAAAACAGGAGTTAGCGAAGTTACATATACAGAATACACACCGACAGATAATACAAACACAGTTAACAATAACACACAATACATAAGCATTTAATTATGAGTACAATTAAAAACAACAACGATTTACTATTTGAGCAACTAGGTAAAAAAGGCGATAGTATCGTATTTACAACTGCTGCGCAAACATCTAAAGATTTTTACGCTGTGCATTTTGTTACAGAAAGCGTAGTTTCATCAATAGCAATAGCTAATTGTACAGGCGAAACTGCACTACAAACTACTATTCCTGCAGGAACTGTTTTACTAGCAAATGTAACAGCAATAACAATGACTCAAGGTGTGGCAATAGCTTACAACAACTAATATGTTTTTAGCGTCTAGATTACTTAAATTACAAACTAAAGTTATAACATCAGGTTTTTCTATTGATCGGCTAGATGGCCTTGTAACATGGTTTAAGTTTAACACTAATATTTCAGTAGCTGACCAAGACAGCGACAGCGATGCGGATATTGCTTGGACTAGTAGCCATACAGATAACAGAGTAGCTAGGCAGACAGTAGATGCAGAGGAGCCTACTACAACAGGCGGCTACATACATTTCGATGGTAGTAACGATAACTTAGATATTTCATCTAACATTGTGCTTAACGAGTTTGTTATGTTTTTAGCACTAGACCTTGACGATTTTACTAATGAAACAATACTAGGCAACTCGGGTAGTGCTAGCGACTTTTTGCGTTTTGGCTTTCAGAACTTACCTGCAAAAGCAAGGTTTCGTAGAACTAGCGGCACATATAACGATGATTTTGTAATGAGTGAAGACATGACTAGTGGTACACCAAACTTAATGACAATACGCTGTTTTGACAATGGCTCTGGTACAACTGTACAAATCAGACGTGCTACCAAGTCAGGTGCTACAATTACAACAAATCAAGTATTAGAAGATACTAGTAGCACTTTTTCTTTTGCACAAGATCTCACTATAAACACAATAGGCGTGCAATCAACAAGTAGCGCAGCAATGGACGGAAAGCTATACGAGTTGTTAGTTTTTTCTGGTACGTTATCAGACGCTAACATAGCACTTATAGAAGAAGATATACTAAATAGAGTAGCATAATGAAAAATAGACTTTTAGGAATTAAACTTACTAACGAGGTACAACCAAGAGTAGTAGAAAGTGCAGGACAGGACTGGGTTGAGTATGGAGACAACAACTACCGCAACATGTATCCACAATACCTTATTGATCTTTACAATAATTCAGCTACACATGCTGCTGTAATAAATGCCACTGCTGCAATGATTGCAGGTGACGACATAATACCAGAGGAGAATAAAGACCTAGCACAATATGTAGAGCTAACGAAGTTTCTAGGCAATTTTAATAGTAAAGAAAGCGCACACGATATATTCACAAAAATAGCTTTCGATTTAAAACTTCAAGGTGCATACGCACTTAACGTAATCTGGAGCAAGGACAGAACAAAAATTGCAGAAATTTACCACGTACCTGTTGAAAAATTGAGAATAGGAAAACCTGACATGGATGGCAAGGTACATGATTACTTTATTTCTGCTGATTGGACACAGTACAGAAAAAAAGAGTACAAACCAAGACGTATTTGTGCATTCAATATGAATGACAGAAGAGAAGCATCACAGTTAATTTACACAGGTTTGTACAGTCCTGCAATGGAATTATACCATACTCCAGATTACGTTGCTTCTACTAACTGGGTTATGACAGACAACCTCACGTCAGACTATCACTTAAATAACATTGCTAATGGTTTTTCTGGTAGCTATTTTATAAACTTCACTAATGGAGTACCAACAAAAGAGGAGCGAGACCAGATCGAGTGGCAAATAAAAAACAAATTTTCTGGCGCAAATAACGCAGGCAAGTTTGTATTAACATTTTCCGACGACTCTAATAGCAAACCAGAGATCGTGCCAATACAGGTCAGCAATGCAGACAAGCAATATACAGTCCTAAATGAATTGTGCATACAAAACATCATGATCGGACACAGAGTTACATCGCCAATGCTACTTGGCGTTAAGACTGAGGGGCAGTTAGGCGGACGAAGCGAATTAACACAAGCCTATGAGTTGTACATGAATACAGTCGTAAAACCCTTTCAAAACAACATTTTAAGGACTTTTAAGAAACTTTCTGCGATAAATGGTATCATACTCCCATATACAGTAAAAGATACAACTCCGTTAAATTCGCTATTTGGTGCTGATGTGCTAAAGGATGTACTAACACAAGACGAGATACGAGAGGAAATAGGCTACGAGCCATTAGGATTGGGCGAAGTATCTACAACAGAGGAGGTGGAACTGCAAAAAAAAAAGAAAAACCTAACTGTTGCTGAGTTTATAGATCAATACGGAGAAACAATAGACGAACAAGACTGGGAACTTATAGACGAAGAGGACGCTACAAATGAACATCAAGATTTTGACTTTGAGTATAACCTACAAAAATTAGAATTAGCAAGCACAGGACGTGCAATACCTAATGCTAAAAGTGATCAAGACGGACAGAGCAAACAAACCCACAAAAGCAAATACAGAGTGCGTTATGTATATACAAGAGAACGTGCAATAGCTGCTAACAGAGATGCAGGCGGCTCTAGCAGAGATTTTTGTAACGCTATGGAGGCTGCAAACAAGGTGTATCGTAAAGAGGACATACTACGCATGCAAGATAACAATATAAACTCTGAATGGGCAAAAAAAGGAGACAGCAACTACTCGATCTGGTTGTACAAAGGTGGCGCAGATTGCAGACACAAATGGTTTCGACGTATTTACAAACAAGCAGGTACAAAAGCAAGTGCAGAGGATCGTATAATAACAACAACAAAAGCAAGAAGCGAGGGCTTTAGACCAGAAGTAAACGAGCAAGAAGTACCTGTTGCACCTAAAAACATGGATAACAGGGGTTACGTAAGCAAAACAGTAAAACCAATAAAACGATAAACATGGCAGTACTTTTAATTTCTGAGGATACAAT
>Ga0181414_1000586_pt1 | contig 11103 bp, 18 predicted proteins | sample 37SPOviralmetaG_FD_130139 | JGI IMG/M metagenome (GOLD analysis project Ga0181414, IMG submission 130139) | Marine viral communities from the oligotrophic San Pedro Time Series (SPOT) site, San Pedro Channel, CA, USA - 37 SPOT_SRF_2012-11-28 | ecosystem: Environmental > Aquatic > Marine > Strait... | reverse complement strand
GGCGGTAAATATAAATGAGTCTCAAAGACTGGTTTAACGAGGAGTGGGTTGACATCGGCCGAAAGAAAAAAGGCGGTGGACATCCAAGCTGTGGGCGGAAGAAAGCCAGCACGAAGAAAAAGGGCTACCCTAAATGCGTACCCAAAGCCAAAGCGGCCACAATGACCAAGGCACAAAAAGCATCAGCTATCCGCCGAAAGAGATCCAAGCCACAGGGGGTTGGTGGTAAGCCCACAAATGTAAAAACAATTGTAAGAAAGAAAAAAAAGAAATGACACTAGGAGATGCAATAAACGGCCTCGGCGAACAAACCGAATGGCTCGTAATAAAAGACTTTATTAAAGAGCAAAGGGATATGTGCCTGGTCGATTTTCAGGACTATACCCATGTCGATAATCCACAGAAACTCGCCCGACTTAGCGGTGAGATTGCTGGTTTAACTAGGATAGTGGAGAGTTTAGAAAATGCCGAACCTGAGTCCTGAAGATAAATTTCAGCATGAACATCAAGCCTTGCTAAATCGATGGCTTGAGGAGTCGGATATTGAAGACACGACAATGGCAAAAATTGTGCTGAAAAATATAGAAGACTGGTTGGATGAGGATGTTGTCGAATTTGAGTCCGACATCGACCTCGATGGCTAAACGACTAGGCTATATTTATGAACAGGCATTTTTTACCGAATCGCTTCGTCATGGTTTAGAGGTATTTGTTCCACTCGGTGACCATTTACCGGTTGACTGCATAATCGTAAATTCGGCGGGCAGAAAATTTAATGTTCAAGTCAAAGGATCGTCTCAGGCGAGTCCAGTGGAAAAGAATAACGGATGCACAAGATATAAGTTTTCGGTCACCACTGGTCGGTCCGTAAAACAGCCCCTCGACTGTACTAAGGTCGATGTGGTGGCAATTTATTGTGCGGACATAGACACTTGGTATCTGATCCCATGCATGGCGCTAGATGGAGCATTGACAGCGGCGGTATACCCGCATAACCCCGATTCCAAAGCCAAGCACGAGAAATATCGGGAGAATTGGGAAATATTTAAAACTACCTGAAAAATTTTCTTGGCTCCCTGTCATAATGGGATGTGGCGTACCATATTGGTGCGCAGATTAACGCAAGAGTGCGAACTTTAAACGCAGAATTATGGCAGATACAGAAATTAGCGAGGCTCCGGCTGATTCGGGAGCAGAAACACAAACGCAAGGGATCACCACTTTGGAAGAATTGACGGCATCGTTCGTTGAGAAAGTCGAAGAGGCTGAACCCTCACAGGAATCTGAAGTGGAAGTTGGTCCCGAGACAACTACCGCAGATGCAGAAACCGACCAAGAAGATGTTCTTTTACAGTCTACCGAATCTGAGGAATCGGAGGAGGAAACGGAAGAGATAGCCGAAGAGGAGGAGTCAGAATCGGAAGAAGCTGAACCGCCCAAAGCTGTCGGCAAACTGCTTAAACAGGTCAATAAACTGACCGCCCGAGCCAAGTCAGCCGAAGAAACAGCCGAAGCATTACAAGCTCAAATCGAGTCATTAAAGACTAACCCTCAAACGCAATCGGAATCCAGTCAGCCAGCTCTCGAAGAAGTCCATGACTTTCAGTCTTTGGAAACTCTTCGGAAGGAAGCTCTAGCCGCCAAGAAATGGGCACTCCAAAATATTGGCCGTGACTATGTAGAATCCGGTGGAAAAGAATTTAGCGATGATGATATTCGCAATGTTCTGACCCAAGCCGAGGACTACTTATCGGAGAAAATACCCGAAAGGGCACAATATCTCCAATCAGCACAGCAGTGGCAACAGGATACGATTAATGCTCATCCGTGGATTTCAGAAACAGTCGATACCGACATAGCCGAAGAACGGAGATCCGTTTTAGGGCAAATCAAAAGTCAGTATGCGGACATTCTAAAATCTCTACCTAATGGCGATTTTGTAGCGGCAACACTCGTAAGAGGAGTTGAAGCGATCAAATCAGATCAGGCGGCCAAGACGGCCAAGCCTAAAGCCAAGAAAGTAGCCAAAGCACCTCCGACAACGATGGGCGATTCATCCCCACCGGTACAGACCTCGGCCACTCGAAAGACTGCAAATAAACAAAAGATTTTGGAGCGTAAAGTCATCTCGGAAAACGATCTCGCCGCATTCTTAGCGGACTAAAAAAATTTAAAAATCTTAAAATAAGGAATTACAAAAATGTCTCTCGCAACTTCATATAATGTGACCGCCGACAAAGGCGCACAAACCAATCTGGAAAATGTTCTCCGCACTGTGGAGCCAACCGAAACGCCCCTATTTTCTACGCTTTCACAGTCTGCCGCACCCAAGGCAACTTTGAATGAGTGGTTGGTAGATAGCCTCGCAAGCCCCGAAATCGGTGGAACAATCGATGGTGTTGATTTAACACTTTCGGACAGTGGATCAAACTTTCAAAACTTAATTGACTCAAGAGCGAGGCTCGGGAATAGGGTACAAACAATCCGCGATGCGTTTGCAACCAGTCGGCAGTCAGAAATGGTAGATGTCGCTCCTGGTGGATCACTCTTCGCCGCTTCCAAAGCAAAAAGTCTTTTGCAGTTAAAGCGTTCAATTGAGACAGCAATCGGATCGGGTAATGACCAGAATGTTGGATCAAGTTCTGCCGCGGCGAAGCTCTGTGGGCTCGGGATTTGGTCAGATCCGACTGCGACGGGAAATACCTATGATACAAGTGCTAAACAAGCATTTCGTGCAGTAAGTGGCTCCCGCGTAAGTCTTGCATCCTTGACTGAATCTGCTTTTCGTGGACTTCTTCAAGCTGTTTACACTGCTTCCGGTTCTAAAGGAAATCTGAACCTTTTTGCCGGCCCAGCCGTGATGAACAAAATCACAGATTATACCCGTTCAACAACAGCAAACGGAAACTTTAGTTTCGACCAGGATGTTAGTGGCAAGGTCTTAGTTCGTTCAATTCTGACTTACATTTCCGATTACGGACAAATTAATATTATCCCTGATTTATTTTTGGGTCGTGTTGATGGTTCTGCAAGTGGAACTGACACCGTTGAAGGTACAGTAAACACAGATCGTGGATACATCATCCCAAGTGATGACACTGTTTCCTTAAAGTTCCTCGAAGGTATCACAGTTCAGGATTTACCTGACAATGGTGCTGGAAAACGGGCCTTCTCTGAAGCGATGTTGACTTTGAGGGTGGGAAATCCACGCGCACTTGGTTCAATAGTTTAAGTTGGTTCATTAGTGTTATTTAGGGGAGGCCGGTTGGTAGTGGCCGGTCTCCCTTTTCTTTTTTAAAATATGAGTCTTAATATCATAGTAAAAGGTGGAAAGAGAAGTGGTGGAATGTCGGGCGAAGAAATGGCTCACTACTTATCAAAAAAAGTTGAACGGGATGCCGAGCGAGAAAAAGCTGGGTATGGTAAGCGAGCAATCGCCGCCCGAAAGAATGCCGAGAAACTTGGTGGAGGAAAAGATTTCCGCTTAGTATCTGCAATCGATGCGACTACTTTCCTAAGACATGAGATTCAATCACCTGGATCGATGTCTGATTCAGAATATCGGCGTGATTTCGCAAAATCCAACCCCGAAACAGTAATCGGATCTTGAGAACCATAACCTACACCGAACTTAAAAATCGATTCACCTCGGCTATCGGGGTGGATACTTTATTATCGGTGGAAGAAACAGCATTCAAGAACTCGTTAAACGACCGAGTAAAGGGAGCATGGACACGGGCACAATGGCCCGAACTGATGACAGTAGTGGAGAAATCTGTTGCCGCCGTCACCTCGCCAATCGTTGCAGACAAGGCGGTTCAGATAGACAACGATGCAAATCTAATGGATGTGTTTTCGGTCTTCGATAAGAATCCATTATCGGATCGAACAGCATTCAAACTCGATTACAATTTAATCAATGGGTACTTAGTTTTACCCGCCAATTCGTCTCAAAGTTCAGTCTTTGTAATGGGTAACCAGGTAACTCCCTCAAGTTATGGCGAGTCAGGTGATCCTGACCTCCCAAGATTCTTGGAAAGGTACTTATTGGCCGGTTGCATAGCCTCGTATTATCGGGAGGATGGCCAGTTGGAAAAAAGCCTTCAACAAGAGGCATTAAGTGAAGAAATCTTGGCACTCGAAATCGACCGAGTCGAGAGGCTAGAGGGGATGAATAAAATATCGGTAAACACTTACCCGAGCTACAGCTTCGGAGTAAATATTTTAACCACAACATAAAAATAAAATGGGTATTTCAAGTATAAATGTACAAAACAGCATGGGGTCAGGTGGGTCAGTGTATTCAAACGGAACTGGTGCGGTAACCGGTGATTTTATCGCCATTCAATTTACAGAGGATTCAGTTCTTGGTGCGATAAGCACGAATTACATGACGGACTCAGCAAATCTAATTTCTGACGGAACGACCTTCAGTCAAGGGCAGACTTTAATGGTCCCCTGTTCTTCGGTGACGCTCTCGTCCGGTGCGGCAATTTTATATAAGGCTTAATGCGGCCACTCGGTTACAGTTTAGGCATTGGCTCGGCAGTCATTAGTTCTGCCCCCTCGGAAACCTTCACCACTGCGACATTATCGGCAACTGACTCGAATGGTCAGACAGTAAATAATACTTATACGCTAACAGTTCGTCCTAGCGTGGCAATTAGTGCGGGTGATAGTATTAGTATAGTTGGGCTAACAGGCTCGACAACAAGCGATAATGGATCGCTCACAGTTGCCGGAACAAATGCCGCAGTCTTTGGTTCAAGTGGAGCATGGACACAGTCGAGTGGAACTTTAGTTTTAACTGTTGCTGGAGGTCAAAGCATACCCACAGGATCGGACACAGTTATTACTTTTGTCATTGCGAATCCAAATTCTGTAACTGCGGGGGTTTCAAGTGTTACGCTAACTTCAAGTGGATTTTCTACATCGAACTTAACAGGTACATTCTTAGGCACAATCGCCTCATTTAATATTACAACAACAAACAATGATGCTACGATTAAAGCATCCACGCCAGCGACTTATACTATCGAGCAAGGAAGTGATACCTTCGACATATATGTATATGACGGTTCAGCTTGGTACATAACAAACAACGACTAATGAGTACATTAAGTAATTGCACATCTTCAACTCGTCCAGCATCACCAGCAACAGGTGACACGCTATTTGAGACAGACACAAAAAAGATAATAGTTTGGAATGGCTCGAATTGGTATGTCTATAATTATGATGACACTACTGCTTTTAGTAATAGTCTGTCCCTTAGTTTCGATGGGGGCGATGATTTAATTACTAACTTTCAAGCACCTGCAACAACAACTTATTCAGTTAGTATGTGGTTAAAATCAACTGATACTACTAGTAAATTTGCTTTTGTTGACGATGGTCCAACAGTAGGAGGTCAAGGGTCTTTTCAAATAATATCACCTGCTGGAGGTAACTTTTATATTTTATTCAAAAATGCAAGTACAGCTAATGTGAAAAACGGAGTTGGTGGAACAGGTGCTACTCTAGACCTAAGAGATGGATTATGGCATCACCTAGCAGTTACTATTAATGGAACTTCTCTTAAAATTTACAAGGATGGTGGTGATGCGGCAATTAACTCAGGTAGTCCATCAAATACTCAAGGTACTCCTTTTCTTTCTGAAACAACCACAACCTCAAACTCTTGGTCAAGTAATGTGGGCATGGCTGGCAACTCAGGAACTAATTATGTAATTGGTTCGCAGGGGTACACAGCTAGTACATACCATTTTAATGGTGTATTAGATGAAATTGCTTTTTTTAGTACCGAATTAAGTGGTGCGAATATTTCTGCAATTTATAATTCAGGCGTACCAAACGATGTTGGGGCACAGGGATTGAACCTTTCCCCTATTGCTTACTTTAGAATGGGTGACGGAGCAAGTGACACAGATAGTTCAGGAAGTGCGGCATCAAATGGTCAGTCAGTAGGTACAGTTACTTCATTAGTTGGTGGTTACACTGCTACGCAAAGCACAACCTCTCGAAAACCTACCTATTCAAACGATGTCCCAAGCTAATTTAATACTATGAAATATATTTTATACAGTACCGACACAGCGTGGAATGCGAGTAACAATGCGATGAATACTTTGTTTGGTTTGCCCGATGACAATGGAAACGAAAGATACGCTGAAATTAAACAAGTTACTAACGAGGATAATTCAGACTACGGAAAATACATCTTTCCTGTCACTACTGAAGGTAGCTTCATCACAGTCGATAAATTTAATGTTAGTGAAATGGTTGAATTTGATCCCACCTGGTCACCACCTGACCCTGAGTAATGACAGAGGAAAAAGATGCAATAGGCGAGAACTCAGTTGTGAAGGCGAATGTCGCTTTCATGTTGAAAACTATCAGTGCGGTGGCTCTTGCGGTGTACTCCTTTGTTACAATCAAATCAGACATTGATGACTTGAGAAATGAAAATGTCCGCATTCATCACGAGGTCGATATGAACAGCGAGTTCAGAGTCAAATGGCCAAGGGGTGAGTTGGGTGCATTACCTGACGATGCCGAGCAGAATATGCGACTTTTGTTTTTAGAAAAACAGGCAAACAAGCAAGAAGAACTATTAGAGCAGTTAAGGTACGGAGGAGCGAGGTGACATGGAAATTACACATTACATGTTCGCTGGTCTTGGCGTTGCACTATCCATCCTCGCATTTTTTATTAAGCGTAACAAGTGGGAGATCGATGATATGAAAGATCGACTCCGACAATTAGAGATACAAAATGCCGGGCAGATTAAGGACATTAATCACCTCGATAAATTATCTGAGGACAGGCGTGAGGACATAAAAAAGTTATTCGAGAAGATGGAGGCTAAATGAAATGTTTGAACTCCTTACATTATTTCTTACGGGTGGTGGTTCTGCGGCAATGGGTAGTATTCTTAAAGGCGTGTTTGGTGCGATTACGGATGCTCGTTCGCAGAAGCATGAAATGGAAATGGCGAGGGAATGTAGGAATAATGAATTCGCTATGCAATTTCAGGCATCACTCAACAATGGTGCTAGTGGAGCTTTCACTCGTGCTACTCGCCGTATGCTGGCTCTTATTGGGATGTTCACACTCTCGTTCATCACATGTATCACCACCATCTACCCAAGTGTTCCACTCATCAGTACAACAAACATTACAGGTGAAGGAAAAAAAGAGTTTCTATTCGGACTCCTCAGTTTTCCAGCAGAGCAAGCCCCTCTGGTTGTTACAACAGGACATATTGCACTTTTCGAGGCAACCGTAGTGTTACCTTTAATTATTGGATTTTACTTTACACCAGGAGGGCGTAGATGATGGTTGATCGAGTTTCAGTTTTAGGAATGTCAGGTACAGCAGCAACCTTTGGATTGTCAACAATTGATACATTCCTTGGTATTGCAGTTGGTGCAGTGACCTTAGTCTACATGTGCATAAAACTTTACCAAGAGGTAAAAAAGAAGTGAGCAGATACCGGTCATATGGGAAGCTCGATGATAAATTCGTAACTGAAGGAGACACCTTCTTTCTGCGAATGAATGCAAGACTGCGGCCTAATCAATTAAAGCCTGGTGAGGTTGCCCTGTCAAAAAATGGCCGAATGAATGAAGACGGCACATGGCAGACTCGAAAAGGTTTATCGACTTTATTTGGATCAATCACATCGGGGGCTAATGCGATCCGATTGCCCTACACCATATTATCGGCTCAGAGGCAGAGCAATGTGGTGACTTTAGTGTTAAACGCTACGCCATCCCTTTCTTTCGTGCCAAGTGAATCTTTTCATATAGATGACCTGGATTCGTCAGTTAATGGGACTCAAACTTTATCCTCAGTTAATTTTACTACTAAGACATTAACTTTTGCTAATAGCGGGTCAGATACGACTTTTACCATAAATGGTAACAATGTAGGGAATACATCAGTGGTGTCTCCTGGCACATCAATCAGTACAACTTTAAATTTTACCCTCAACGACAACGGGGTAAACGAAGTATTCGGATCGGCAGTCTTTTCGGATGCCACATCGAATAATGACGATTATATTTTTACGGCTACCGATACCACTTGCATAATCCTTCGCCTGAAAGATTCTGCACTTTTTAAGTGTCGATATGTGGCGGGAGGGGAGTCAGTTGATGGACCTGTTCAGATGGTTCAAGGGCTTGGAAAGATGTATATATTTCGGACAAATCAGATAACTCTTGAGGCTAGTCCCGAGGTTCAGCGAGTGGATATAGCCTCCGCCTCGCAAAGCGGTCAAACGATAACTGTAAACGCCACGGCGCATGGCCGAACCGCAAATGATTATGTTACCTTAACCGGTTTAGGAAATTGGACTGATAACCCTAACGACTGCTATCAGATTGAGACAGCGTCGACAAATCAGTTTACCGTCAAAATGGCAACATCGCAGACCACAACATTTAATGTTTCCGGCGCACAGGTTGAATTTTTCTTGGACTTTAGTAAAGTTGCAAACGGGACATACACCGCACCGCTTTATCTTACTGATACCACAACAGTCGCACAGGATGGAGTCGTAACGATGGATATAAATAACCACGGCCTGTCGGTCGGGGATAACTTAACTATTCAGTCCGGCACAAGCCCATTCGATTTATTTGCCGATCAAAAAGTCAGAGTTACGGGAGCGCCAACAGTCAACCAATTTACATTTAATTTAGAAGTCGCTAATGTTTCTGTTGGACAATCAAAATCTTTAACAGTCAATAAACCATTGGCCATCGGAAAAGGATTTATTCATCAACCCGCCGCCCCGTGGGGAGTTGTACATGAAAGAAGGCTATGGCTTCCGTATTGGTACACCTCAGAAACCAATCCCACGGACCGAGGTATACGGGATGAGATAGTGGCATCCGACATCATGGATTTTAATACATTTGATGTAATTGGAAATCAGTTCAGACCGACTGCTGGACAAAGCGATTACCTCGTTCAACTCACTCCTTTCACTAAAGATTCGCTCGTAGTATTTAATCGAAAATCGATCCACCTAATGACAGGAATAAGTGGATCTCTTGCCGATGTTTCGACCAATGTTGTGACGACAGAAATTGGATGCTCGGCAAGAAAGACTGTCGTCCAGGTAGCCAACCAAATATTCTTTTTATCCGACCGAGGAATTTTCAGCGTAGAATTTCTTGACGAGTATAATTTGCGAGGAACAGGCACACCAATTTCAGAAAGCATACAACCTTTTATTGACCGAATAAATCAAGATTATGTTCATCTGTCTTGTGGAGTTTATTTTAATAATAGGCTATGGATAGCCGTCCCATTAGACAGTTTACCAGGTGCAGATGATGCCACTAAACTGAATACTATAATTGTCTATTCGCTTATAAACGGGGGATTTGAAAGTATCGATACAGTCAATTCAGCAGACTTTGCAATCCGTGAATTATTAATTGGAAAAGAAGGTTCGCAGAATGCTCTTTATCTTTCAACCGAAGAGGGGGGCATTCACAAAGTTGATGGAGCAGAGGGCGGGGATGTGGTTTCACTGACTGCGGGTCAGGCAATCCCCGAAACTATAAATGTAGTATCTCAATGCACCACTCGACAATATGATGCGGATACTGCTGACAGGAAAATGTTCGCCCGATCCGAGCTACATATAAAAAGCTCAGACGAAGGGCTTTCCGATGGTGATATCAGTTTTATAACTGAAGATCCTGACTCCACAACATCGGCCACATCAATATCCACTTTACTAGGTTCGACATTACCGGCAAGCGAGGATTCCTCCATTCGACTGGGAGTAAGAAAAAGAGGATTCGGAATACAGACAGACTTTAAGCCCACAGCGGGCAGACCATTTTTACGGGCAGTTAAGATAGATGCCCGAGTAACAGACAGAAGCACAACTTCAATTTCATAGGAGAAACATTATGGCAGTATTATCAACAGGACAGACATTTTCGAGTGGTAACCAAGTCACCGCTCAAAAATTAGACGACATAATTGGTCAAGCATTTTTCACCTCGGCCGCCGATACGACTGACAATTCGACTCTAACTTTAGGCTCAAGTAAATTAAAAGTTGCGGATGCCGGAATCACATCGACTCAGTTGGCCACTGATTCCGTCATCACTGCAAAGATTCAAGACGGAGCGGTAACAGCCGCAAAACTTGATGCGGGTGCAGTTAGTGTTCTTATGCCGAGCGGGTCGCTCATGCCATATGCGGGTTCATCTGCTCCGACTGGTTACCTCCTCTGTGATGGGGCGGCAATTTCAAGGTCAACTTATTCAGCTCTATTTGCTTTAGTCGGTACAACATACGGCTCGGGCGATGGTTCATCGACTTTTAATATTCCCGATCTTCGAGGCCGAGTAATTGCTGGTCAGGATGATATGGGAGGTTCTTCTGCTAACCGATTAACAAATCAAACTGGTGGAGTAAATGGCGATGTATTAGGGGACACTGGTGGGGCTGAAACTCATACTTTGTCTATTTCCGAAATGCCCGCCCATACTCATACTGTTCCCGCGTCGGGTAGTTTACCTCGGGGGGACTCCTCGTTCGAGGCCGCAACTGATGATGCTGGTACTTCAGGGTCAACAGGAGGAGGGACTGCACACAACAATGTTCAGCCAACCATCATTTTAAATTACATAATAAAGACTTAAAGTTATGCAGAACTCAGACAAAAAAATAGATCCACTCGCAGAAGCGGCTAAACTTTTAAACGAGCAAGCCCCCGAAGGTGAAGCACTCGCATATATAAATTCAGAAGAAGCTGATGTTTTAAAACAATTAGGCGGTGCTGGTGAGCCGGTAAACAGTTCAGGTGTCCCGTCATTCTTTCTTAATAAACTGTTTGGCGGAGGTAAAAAACCGCCCCCCTTGCCTGAATTTAATGTCGGCAAATCTGCCCGAGATTATGTCGGTGCAATGGCAGACTCAGGACTTCAGGACCAACTTTTAAATGTCCGACAGCAGTACGATCCGCAGTACCAGGACTTACAGATGAACCTCGCCCAGCGAGCCGCTGATCCATTGGCGGATTTAGCTGAGACATCTGCCCTTCGGGGACAGGACTTTGGCAATCGACTC
>Ga0181414_1000581_pt1 | contig 11170 bp, 15 predicted proteins | sample 37SPOviralmetaG_FD_130139 | JGI IMG/M metagenome (GOLD analysis project Ga0181414, IMG submission 130139) | Marine viral communities from the oligotrophic San Pedro Time Series (SPOT) site, San Pedro Channel, CA, USA - 37 SPOT_SRF_2012-11-28 | ecosystem: Environmental > Aquatic > Marine > Strait... | reverse complement strand
GGGGAATATAGCAGTGTTTTGAGTTCCAGTGGTATTATGTAGGCGCATAACTCGACCAGTTTTTTTTGCACTAACTCTGCATTTTCTTGTTGCGTCCCAAGTATTCCCATGCTATAGATTATGGACAGTGAGATTTACCCGAAGCACGTTAAGGACTGTTTGGATTGCAGCAACGCAATTTGATTAGTGATTAAACCTCAAGTAGGGTTGCTCGCTGTAAACAGACGGGACAACGCCTGTTCCCGATCTGCCTCAATACTAGACTCGCCCTCGATGCTGCTTCTCCAGAGTTTTTTGCATCGGGGGTTTTTTTGTATAAATTTTTTTATTGACAATTTATTTTATGTGGGATAAGATGGGACATGTCTAGCTAATAGAGGAGTTCCCATGAAACGCTATACAATTGAAGAAGTTAATATGATTTTAAACATGACGAGCAAGGGCATTAGCCCGATGGATATTGCGGCGAAGTTGGGCCGTGATCCTACAGCTTTGAATGTTAAGTTGCACAACATGCGCAGGCAGTTGGGGCAGGCTGGGCCGAGTGGCCCGAAGCCAAAGCTAACACCTGAACAGCAGTTGGTTGAGTTGTTGGATGTTCCTGACGCGGAGTTCAACCGCATTAAGTGGACGGCGTTGGGATTTACGCTTGGCGCGGTATTGGTTGGGGTTGTTATGTCATGGGCGTAGTTGTTTGCCCTGATTGTGAAGGAGAGGGGCGCGTTGAGTATGAGCGCCCCCGACCCCATAACTTTCACCGCGACATTGGTTACATTGATACGGTGATGGACGATTGTGAAACGTGTTCGGGTTACGGTGAGTTAGAGGTTGATGATGATTGATTGGAGATTAAATTTATCGAACAGGGCGGTTAATTGCTTGGATTATTCGTTTCGTTCTAGGATGGGAAACTCTGATAAATGGCTAAGAGACGCAGGCTATTTATCTTCTCCTATTTGCGAAGATTTTGATTTAAACATCAAGGAGCATAGGGATTTATACTTCGACGTTATTAACTACCGTGAGAAGCGTTATTCTTGCAATTTTGGTTGGGGTGTAGGTACGCAGAGGGAGGTTGATGAGTTTATTTTAAAGCATTGGCCTGACAGTCACGTTCGGTTTCCTCCGCACGCTAGGAGCATTGACTTTAGAACCCGCGATGAAAAGGAGCGGGATGAGAGGGTAGAAAACTCAGATCGTGATTACTGGATCAGGCGTTGTGTTCAGAAGGCCAAGTTGAGCTTTCGAACGGTTGCAAAGGTTTTTGATGTGAGCGTTGAGAAAGTGCAGGAGATTGTTAATGAGTGAGAAAGATATGGATAAGATGCTTGACGAGGTATTTCGCAAGGTATTTGGGGAGCGTTGGTGATGGTAGATGATACGATGTGCATGCATTATGTTCGGGATAGGTTGAACGGCATTGTTACCGAGAGTGATTTGTTGAGTTTCGTTGATGAGATTGATCATAACTTGCGGGTGAACGAGGATTGGCGTCAGGCTAATCCTCCTACATTACCCGAACAAGTGTCTGTTGATCCTGATGATTTTGATGTGACTGCTGCGATTGACAGGATCAAGGTTGATTATGTTGAGCGTGCGTTGGCCCGATCTAAGAACGTCAGCGAGGCATCTAAGTTGCTTGGCTTGAAGAATTACCAGACATTACAGAATTGGATGGAGAAGTTGGGGATTGATTATGCTTGAGTTTTTCACGGCTTTAATCATTGAGTATAAGTTGCAGGGCCATCAGATGAGGGCGAGCATTTGGTTTGAGAGTGAGCGTCATTGTCAGGAGGTTTTGAACGAGGATGTTGCGCAGCCTATTTATGATCGCTTGTATGATTTGTATGGCAATGACATTATGATGTCATGTTATGTTACGGAGAAGGCATCGAATGAAGTGGTTAGGCCGCGACTTAGGCCAGAGGGTTTGGGCAATGATGGATGATCGACTTTGGAATGTGGGTGCACAGGTTAGTCGTTTGCAGCGTGAGTGTGATGACGCGGAGTGGAATGATGATCCGAGGCTTGCGTATTTAGCGCGAGAGTTGGAGTATTTTAAGGAGTTGGATAAGGCAGGCGTGGTGTATGAGCCGAAGTTCTGAGCCATTAACGCCAGAGCGTGTGGAGGAGATTATTGATGATCTTCTCCAGCAGCTTCCTGAAAATGTTTCTTTATCTGATTCGCGTAATTTGATTTGCGAGCTTTTGTTCGGGTTAGGTTTGCACTCGGATGATTTGCCGATTTTTCTGCTTATGGTTGTTGATGCTTACATGGGTGAGCGCAGAGTTGATTTAGCGGCGAAGCGGTGATACAATCCGAACAAGTTTTGTTTGGAGAACATTATGGCTGTCCCTCAAGGTATATTAGGCGCACTACAAAATTCCCCTTTTGCGAATTCTATTAGGTCGATTCCTAATAATAGTTACTTTGCGGAAGGATCACCTCGCGCAGACAACACCGAGCTTACCAATGTGCCTACGATGGATAGCCCTATTCTAACAGAAGCGGCATTAATCGGTAATCGTGAACGGGTTGATCCTTATAAGGGAACTAGGTTCGAAGGGTTTACAGGCTTGGGAAATGACGGCTATGGAAGCATTTCACAAGGTCCGATGGACCGCGTTCTTTCAGATGGATTTTTTGTAAATGATCCGAGAAGAACCACCCCGTTGCCAAACCCGATAGAGGGATTCGCAGGCGGTAATTTAAAGCGGCTACCAGATCGTGGAATGATGGGCATTCTTACGAGCTACATGAATGATTACTCTACGCCCGAAGAGCGCCTGCAAACGGCGCGAGGTCGTATGATGTCGAGAGACGTAAAATCTAAAGCTGAAAATGATGCGTTGATGTATATTACGCAAAACCAAGGAGACATTAATCAAGATCGTTTGGATTTCTTGAAGTATCGCCAGTCTATTCGTCCAACATTTGGAACAAGTGGCGTCAGTACAATGGAGGTTCGCCCCGGTGAGATTGGCTTTGACGAGTTTATGAAGCAAGGTAAGCCGAGCAGTTATACGGGTGGAAATGGCATTGGGGGATATCTTGGAATCAGCGATCAACCGGGCGCTGGTGAGCTTTTGAATCCAATCTTAAAAGATGCAACGGGCATGCCTGACACTCGCGGCCCGAACGTACCCGGCAACAGACCGCCTAACCCGAACAATAGTCTGATTGATCCGGGCTTTTCTCCAAATCTTATGGGTGCAGGTCGTCGTCCTTTTCCTATTGATCCATATGCTCGTCCTCAGCCGGGAATGTTTCCACAACCTGTAGAAACTAATCCGAACTTTCGTCCGAACTTACCTTATCGCCCTAACCCGAACCTTCCTTTTAACGGAAACCCGAACATGTATCAGCGCCCTATGCGCCGTCCGTTTGGTTTTGGTGGTCGCCGTCCGATGAATCCATTTATGGGCATGGGTCTTGGCATGATGAATCCGATGGGCATGGGTATGTTTGGTGGGTTTCCGATGCGTCCACCTATGTTTGGGGGCTTTGGCGGTGGATATGGTGGAGGCTTTGGTGGTCGTCCTATGATGGGCTATGGCCTTGGCGCGGCAAATCCTTACGGCATGTCTCCATACAGTAATTTCGGCAGACCGACACCGTATTCGCAGCCATCTTACAGCCGTCCTAATCCATATCAGCAGCCATCATATAACAGGCCAAATACTTACAGCAGCGGAATGAACATCAGACCGCCTAGCTTTGGTGGTGGTCAGCCATCTCAACCTAGCTATATGCCAGTTATGCAGCAGCAACCACAACAACAGCAGCAGCCTCAATACAACAACATGTATCAGCAGCCTCAACAGGGTTACGGGGGTTATCAGCAGCCGAGTGGTTATGGTAACTATGGTCAGATGCCGAACCCATATGCACCGCAGCAGCAGCCTTTCCAGCAGGGCGGCACTATATCTAATGGATTTGGTGGCGGTATTCCGAACAATTTTACGGGTTACGGTCAGCAGCAGCAGACAGCAGGTATGTTTTAATCTCTGATGGTTAGCTTGCAAGTTTCGCACTTGCGCTCTGATTCGCTTACTCTTTTGAGAGGAATACAGCACTTGATGCACTGATTTGCATCAAGTCTTTTTTGGAATTCGCCTGATTCTTGTAGCTTAATTAGATTCATGACGCGGTAAATTGTATCTTGATTTAATTTGACTCAGTGATTGCATGGTTAGTCCCATGATGTCAGCTGCATCTTTTAAAGACAATTCTTTTTTTAGAAGTTTGTTTAGCATTTCAGCGTCTTTTGTCAGTGCAAGTTTTGGTCTTCCACCTGTCTTGCCGTTTTGCTGTGCTTTTAATCGGTCATTTATTTGCTTTTGTGTTTTTTTATTATTGACCATTCCTGCGAGTTTGGGGTTTGTTTCTACATCTTTTTTTGTTTGTGCTTCCCAAGCCTGACGGTACAAGTCTTGATACTTTTCCATTTCAGTCAGCAATTTTTCTCTCCAGTATATCGAACAAAGCCTGTAGCTCCTCTACATTTTGTTTGGTGGTTTGGTCGGATCGCGCCGTAGCGTCATGCTTCATCCAATGCATACGGCGCTTGATCCTTTCGATTATCTGGACGGTTTCTACGTCCATTTGGCATCACCCTTTAAGATAACAGCGTTGCCTACGATACCTGTTCCGCATAGCTCAGTTGCTTCTTTATTAAAGGGTAATCCTGTTAGAAGTCCCTCCTCATTTACAAGGATTTGGATTTCTGGATTGTTTGGCGAGTGAACCATTTCTACATATCCACCGACAATTTCCTGCGCTTCTTCAAGCGTAGGTTTTTGATGTTCAAACGTTTTAATCATTACGATCTCCTTTTACTAGAACTTGGTAGTATTACCATATACTCCCACATCAGTCAATAGTTGGTTCATTATTATGTAGTGTTCCACCCACAACGCCGAGGAACTTTTTCGGCCCTGATCTGGTGATTTTGAACTGTCCAATACGATTTGTATTTTGCAGCTTGGTAACGTCTTTTTTAAACGTTTCTTCACTTAGGTTCATGAGGCGTAGGTTTGCCGCGGTCATATCGTCTTCTGGTGCAATGCGAACCATTTCGTGGAGGCCATCTGTATTGCCGCCTTTGGTGACTGGATGCCCTGACAATTCGCGTTCTTGAATAAACTGAAATACTAGCTCCAATCTGTTGCGAACTGTTTGTGAGAATTTAACGGCGATTATATCTTGTGACCTATCTTCAAGCAAACCTGTGTTCGGGTTACGAATGAAGTGTCTGAAGTCTCTGTTGGCTGGCCCGTTTGATTTCACGACTGCGCCATCGAATACTCCATTGCGCGTATATGGAATGTTTAAATCTTTGCAGCGTTGCTGTCCTACAGTTTCGCCAACAGGCCAAACGGCGAACGCCGCACGCACGCCATCAACGATAGCGGAGGTTCCGCGAATAGCGTTCCGCGCTTCCTCTGGTGTTTTGATTGGCTTGTCATCTTTAATCTTTGCCATGTGGTGGTTGACCATAACAGTTGCGCCAGTTTCGGTAGCCATCTGTGCGAGCATGCCCATGAAGGCAGCGCCAGCGGCGGGATCAGCGTTTACATCTGCGTGGACAAAAGATGCGAGCGGGTCGATTACGATCAGCTTGAGCCGTGTCATTGTTAGCATCTGTTCGTAAACGCGAGCAAACTCTGCGCCCATTTCGTATGAGTTGTCGATCTTCTGCATGACAGGAAATACGCCACCAAGGTTTGGTAATGGCAGAATGCGCAGCTTATGGTCGTAATGCTCTCTGTATCTTTTGGGGTCGAGGCGCGAAATACGTCTGTGCATTTCGTCTTTGTCATCTTCCGCAGTCAGAATGATTGCATCCCCGTGCTCTGCTACGAGGCCACCGAACGAGTTTTGCATAGATGCGCCAGAAGCGACTTTCATAGCGAGGTCGAGGGTCATCATGCCTTTTCCGCTATCACCCGCAGCAGCGAAGACGACAGGCACGCCTAGCGGTATTGTATCACCAATTAAAAACTTTTGTTCGGGTGCAGAGCCAACGAAGTATTTGTCGATCAGCAGGCTATCATCTAACAGCGAGATTGGCTTTTTGACTTTGCTTTCGTGCGATTTGATGAATGCGTCTACGTTAAACTCCTGCTCAATAGCATCCGCGGCATCCCACTTTTCTTCTTTGCTCGCTGGGATTTGCAGCATCAGAGTTGATTTTGCGCCAGCTTCTTTAGCTTGTGCTTCGACAATGCCTGCCAGTCTTTTTCCAGCAGCGTCATTATCGGGCCATAGGATTACGTTTTTGTTGCGTAATGGCGTAAAGTCGAACTTGGATGCGGTGTTTTCTGACAGCATGCCAGAGCCACCGATGGTGCAAGTTGCGGCGTATCCTAGCTGGCTAAGAGCATCTGCGCACTTTTCGCCTTCTACCCAGATTACTGTATCTGAGGTTAAAATGTTCGGGATATTATAGAGAGGCCGAGGTTCTGGGATGCCCTGCCGCCCATTCATAAACTGACGGAACTGCTTTTTGGGCTTACCTGTGCTATCTAGGATAACATCGCCTGTCTCGTTTTTGTCGAAATATTTTCTGACAGTTACAAGAACCTCACCATTTTCATCCGTATATGTATATTCGCTTTCGAATGGCGTTCCCGGTCCAATGGTAGGTTTCACAGGCTTTTGTTCGGGTTGCTGAAACCCGGCAGTTGTGTTTGTGACCTGAAAGTTTTGAGGATTGTTCGGCTTAATAATGTTTTCGGGTGCTGGCATAAACCGTTGGGGTAGATGATCTTGAAAGTATTCTGCTGTTTCTTCAATTGACCAACCCCTGCCTTCTTTTAGTATTTTGCTAATCCCACCAACACCATCGCCTGACTCAAAATCTTTGCCGTTTAGGAACCACGGGCTGTTTATGTCGATGTTAATTCGTAGAGATTGGCCTCTTTCTCCCCGCAGTGAGCCGAGCATAAAATCATTACCGCGCCGAATGCCTTCGGGGTAAGTTTCGATCAGCGTACTGAGTTGAATATGCCTTGGCACTTCGCTTGAAATCAGCTTTGCTACATCCTTTGAACTATTGCCAAATCTTTTTATATTCATTATCTTGTCCTCATACCCAAACTATCCACTAGATATGGGGTCGCACTTCCACACGCGGCCCCATATCCTTTTACTCTTTCCAACATGTTTCCCTAAACTCGCACCACTTGCATAGGAAAAAATCTTTGCTTTGTGAGATACGAGGTAGAATGTCACCCGCTTTTGCAGCCGTCAAGATGTCCACAGCACGGTCACTCGCCTCTTGCGCGAGCTTGGCATCATATGGCACTAGCTCATAATACACTTCAGAGGTGTTTTTGTTTACAACCGTAAATAGAGCAGGATGTCTGTTAAGGTCCATATACGTCTGATAGAGTGCGATTTGTGTGGCGTAAGTTGGATTTGCCTTTGCAACCCCGTGGCGAACAAAGCCTTGAAATTTTTTTTCGTTAGCTGACTTACATTCCCACAGAGCGGGGTATTCCATAGCCACTGGGCCATCGCATATCACGCCATCTATGTGACCGCGTATTTCTCCATCTGCGATAGAGAAACCGAACTGCTCGCCGCCTTTATCTTCTGTGCGCAGATCAAAGCCTGCGTCTCTGAGCCACTTCGCTGCGTAATCTTCAATCTCATGACCGAACTGAAAGATGCGCAATGTGCGTGCGCTAAATTCTTTGTCGGGATCGGTTGCATAATTAAGGTAGCGATACTGAATTTTACGTCTGCATTCATCACCGATGCTGGATGCACCAATATACTTTCGCCGCTCGCGCTTTTTGTTATTGGCAACGATAGCCTTGTCTACAGCGTCCTTTATGCCCTCTGCTACGGGATCAACCTTAGAATGGGATTGAAGTAGAGGGCCAAGTGCCTGTTGACTTAAAGTAGGTTTCTTCGAGGTTTCCAATGTTTATCTCCGCTGCTAGACGTTGTGCTTCCTGTATTCCAAATATCAGTGTATGAACTTGATCCTCTGTTAAGTCAGAGAAGCGCGTGTCCCAACCGAACTTGCCTAATATGTGCGCCAATTCGTCGATTGGCTTTGGTGGTGGTGGTACTGTCAATGTCTTGTTTCCTCCGTTGACCCGAACAATTCTATGACTTCGTTGATTAGCTCCGGGTCGGCATCTTTGTTTCTGAAGCCAATGTTTAAAACTTCTTGCCCCTCTATCATGACAGTCGCAGTGCCAAACAAGACTTCTTTTTCAGCTTCTTCAATATGATCTTGGATCACTTCGTTCGCTGCGCTTTGCACTTCGATCATGTTTGATGGGTCGTTTACCCAGCAGACCATCTCATATTCAGAAGTTTCGACGTTATTATCTTCTTTCTCTGCGAACATGAGATACATTTCAAAGCGAGGCATCGTCATCCCTTCTCCGCAAATTCCCCGCCTAAGCTGGAATACGCGGCTTTATCAACCCACGAGTCTTCGTGGTCTATGGTGTTTAGGATACGCGAAGTTTTCAACCAGTCCATCATTAAAGCAACATGCATGGGGGTGATTTCCCCGTGCGTTAGAAGTGCGCTGCGCAGGATAATGTTCCATCCCTCTGCAATTCTGAAGTGATTTTCATATGCATCACCGTAGTCTTCGGCTCGTTGCCCATTCACAAGTTGTTCGGCTCTATTGAGAATTTCTTCGCGTTTCATAATCTTTTCCTGTAATTTTCTTCCAATGTTTTTGGATCAAGCCATCAATTTCGCTTCTATGGAAATAATACCCAAGCATGCATGCGGCTTTGTATTTGGTAAGTGACAAGTCAATACCGTTGTTTAATTGATATCCATTCTTGCGCAAATGATGCTTCTGCGTCTCTGTGGCTAGATCACTAAGCCAACGCTTGTTTTTGTTTGCCGCGCTACCATTTTCGATTTCACGCAAGAAGTCATCAGCCGCTGCCATTGCTTGGACCTTTTCACCAATAGCCACAACCTTTGCAGGCTTCGCAGGCTTTTGAGGCTTTACGATAGCAATCCAATAATCTTGGATTTTTCCTACAATCACAGAGCCTTGAAAACCTGTAGCCATAATCACGTTGCCTTTGCCGTATGGATCAATCCACATGAACGGCGAGATTTGCAGCAAATCGTATTCTGTCATAACGAAAGAATCCAATTGGCTTTTTTCCTTCGATTGGAATACATGACCACAGATCGGGCATTCTCTAACCCGCGCATGCACTTCGGCTTCGCATTCTGGGCAAACCTTTGTTGGAGCTTCGCCCTCTTGTGACTTTTCTCTGCCATCCAAGTCAGCCGCGTCATCAATGCTACCATGCGTAATAACGCTGGTGCCAAAGTCCATAACGATGCAATCGGTTTTTAGGATGTCGGGATAAATCTCTGGATCAATGATGCGTAATCCACGCCCAATCATTTGAACCATTGTGCCTTTCTGCGAGCATGGTCTTGTTAGGATCACGCATGACACTGGAGGCGCGTCAAAGCCTTCTGTAAGCACCGCTACGTTCACGACTACCTGCAAGTCACCAAACTCCAGATCATGCAGCATTTGCGCTCTTACGGCCTTGTCAGTCTCTCCCGTAACGTAATCTGCCTTTACGCCATCTGCTACGAAAGCATCGCAAAGATGTTCGGCATGTTTAACTGTGGAGCAGAATACGACAGTTTTACGATCACCAGCTTTTTCCTTCCATTCCCGAACAATTCTGTCGTTAATGATTTGGTGATCCATGATTTCCGCGACTTCTTCCATGTCATATTCTTTGCCGCGTTTGGTGACATTCTCCAATTGGCTATTAAGGCCAAGGTCAATGACAAATGTTTTGGGGCGAACAAGGAAGCCTTCGCTAATCAGGCTTGAGATTTCGATTTGGTGAGAGCAGTTGTTAAAGACGCCGCGCAATCCTTTGCCATCACCGCGGTTTGGGGTTGCCGTAAAGCCTACGATTTCCGCATGCTCATTGTCCTCCAGTACAGCGTCGATCACCTTTCGATATGTGGGAGCCGCTGCATGGTGGCCTTCATCAATCACCACCATATCAAACTTGGGGCGGTCACGAAGATTACGTTCGCGGGAAATTGTTTGCACCATTGAGAAGACGGCTTCGCCATCCCAATGCTTTACTGTGCCATTGACGATGCTTGTCGTTAGGAGAGGGTTGACCTTCTCAAACTTTTGCTTGTTTTGATCAACAAGCTCATCGCGGTGTTGCACGATCAAAACTCTTTTGCCCTGCTTGTGGCGCTTGCCTACGAGCGCGGAGAGCATGATTGTTTTACCTGCTCCTGTTGGAGCTACAACGAGTGTATTCTTGTGCTTATCCAACGCGTTACACGCGTCAGAGACAGCTACCTCTTGGTAGGGTCTTAATAACATGATTGTACCTATTTGCTAGAATAGTGTGGGGGGTTCGCGGCCCAAGGCCCCCCGAACCTTGGTCTAGCAGGCGCGGAATGGCCCTGCCGCTAGATTACTTGTTTGCCCATGCAGGAACCGCGCCAGAAGTTTGCGGAGCCTGTGGTGGCTGTTGCATTCCCTGCGCAGCAATTGGTGTTTGCTGCATGGGTGCATTGCCTTGAGCAAGATACTCGCTGCTATTCGGAGTCAGCGCAGCCATTAGTTGGTTGCTATCCGAATACCCGTTCGTACCTTTCTTGACGCCAATCTTAGCGCAAATCTCCATTCCGTTCAAGTCGAACATGCCAGAGATATTACGATTCTGCTGTGCCTGTGGCGACATGTCAGCAGGGTCGATAGCGCGTGCGCTTTCAACGATTGACTTGAGCGTGCGCAGGCCAATTTCTTTGGCGAGCGGCATGCCACTGTCACCCATTTTGTCACCATCTACAAAGATGCTGTGCCAAAACTTGCGACGATCAAACTGACCACCAATAATGGTAAACTCTAGGTTTGCCCATTTTGCAGAGGTGTTCATAGATTTCTTGAACCAAGACCCCTGACCAAATTCTGGGATTTCAACATCCCCCATTTGCACGACGATCACAGCGCGTACAACGGTGCCTTTTGGAATAAGAGAAAACTCTTGGTTTGGATTTTGGTCTTGTGGAACGTTATTTAAGTTAAGCATTATGCTTCCCCTTCGCTAGAAGTTTGAGTTGTAGGATCGACAAAGGTTAATTCCCTGTCGGCTTGCGAATCACCGCTGCTCATTTTTT
>Ga0181414_1000576_pt1 | contig 11216 bp, 5 predicted proteins | sample 37SPOviralmetaG_FD_130139 | JGI IMG/M metagenome (GOLD analysis project Ga0181414, IMG submission 130139) | Marine viral communities from the oligotrophic San Pedro Time Series (SPOT) site, San Pedro Channel, CA, USA - 37 SPOT_SRF_2012-11-28 | ecosystem: Environmental > Aquatic > Marine > Strait... | reverse complement strand
TCAACTTTTGTGTTGAGCAGTGCTGCAGCAAATTCTACAATTGCAACAATAACAGCAATATCTCTAGATTCCACACAAACTTTTACCTTCTCTTTAGTTAGTGGCACGGGAGATACTGACAATAGTAGTTTTACAATTACAGGTAATAGTTTAAAGATCAATGCTGCACCGGATATGTCAGTTCAATCATCTTATAGTATCCGAATAGAGGCGGTAGATTCAAATGGTAAATCAATTGAGAAATACTTTACTATAACTGTGAGTGGTTTAGTTTCAAATGGACTTGTTTTACATTTAGATGCTAATGACAGTAATTCATACCCTGGTTCTGGAACTATTTGGTATGACTTAAGTAGCAGTGGAAATAATGGAACTCTAGTTAATGGACCTACACATGGTGTTAGTAGTAGTAATACAGGAAAATTTAATTTTGATGAAATTAATGATTATGTGGATTGTGGAAATGTACTGAATCAAACGGCATATACCAAATCAGTTTGGTTTAGACCAGAGTCATCAACTGCAAATATAATTTCGGGACCTGCTAATCATGCATTTTGGATGAATAACTCTGATAATCAACTGGCATCAGGACATCAAGGATCATGGACTAGGGTTTCATATACGGTTCCCTCAGGAAATATGTTGAACCAGTGGTGGAATGGTGTTGTTACATGGAATAATTCGACTGGATGGGTATTATATGTGAATGGAGTTCAGGTGGATACTAATTCTAATACAGATGGTCCAGGTGGTACTACTAGTGTTTACATTTCTCGTTATGATGCTGGCAATTATTTTGATGGTGACATTTCACATGTTATGATATATAACAGAGCACTCACAGCAACAGAAGTCACACAAAACTTTAACACATTAAAAGGAAGGTTTGGTTTGTAATGAAAAGAAATTCTGGAATTATTGGACCCGAAAGATTAATCAGTGTAACTGAGGCTAGTGGAATTTTTAATCTGCATGATTGTGTTATTGCTCGTAATGATAATTTTTGGCCAAAAGTAAAAAAATTATCAAGTATCACTAACTCCGGATCCGATCAATTTCATTATGAGGGAGAAGAAAAAACTTTCTTCGTCGGTCTTATTGGATATGAAGCAGGTGATATAGTTTATTATTCAATTTCATCTGTAACCGGATCAATATCTGATAGTGATTTTGTTGATAACATTTTGACAGGTAGTTTCACTGTAAATTCTAATAATCAAGGTCAATTTGCTAAGACTTTGGTTAGAGATATAAGCAACGAAACTGAGTCATATAAGATTCAAATAAGAAATGGATCAGTTACTGGAAGAATTCTTGGAGAAAGTGGAACCTATAATATGCCACAACCCTCCTATACTTTAACACCAAGTAGTTCAACTATGAATGAGGGTGATACAGTTACTCTTACATTAACGGGTACAGATACTTTTGAAGGAACTCATTATTATAGTATATCTGGATCTTCAATAAACAGTTTAGATTTTTCTATTTTAAATAATCAAAATTTAAATACAACTAGTGGTAATTTTGATCTACCAGCTAGTGGTATCGGCACTTTTGATGTCGGTGCAAGGAATGATTTTAATACAGAAGGAACTGAAACCTTTACAGTATATGCGAGAGTTAATAGTATTAGTGGACCTATAGTTGCACAAACTAATATAACTATTAATGACACATCTCAATCTCTATCTGTAACTTGTACTCCTAATGTGTCAAGTGTTGATGAAGGTTCAAGTGTAACTTTTACTGTTAATACCACCAATTTCCCATCAGGAACACTAAACTGGAAATCTGTTCTTAATAATGAAATGGAAATGAGTGATCTATCTGCAACTTCGGGAACGGTTAATATTAGTGGATCTACAGGAACGATTGTAATAACAGCAACTTCTGATGGATTTACCGAAACTGGTCAAACAGAATCATTTCAAATTGAAATCCTTTCACCGGCAGATAACGTGGCATCTTTAGTTACTAGTTCTGCGGTGACGATTAATGATACTTCAACAGGAACTTCAGAACCAGATCTATCTAGAATTGTTGTTGGTGCTCGTTATGATGACGACAACAACCGAGGTAATTCTGGATCAGTATATGTTTATGATTTGAATGGAAACAATGAAGTTAAAATAACTGCTTCTGATCCTAATTCATGGGATCGATTTGGAGAATCAGTTGCAGTAGATAATGAAAAAATTGTTGTTGGTTCTCCTTATTCTGATCCTTCTGGAGGTGATTCTGGATCAGTATATGTTTATGATTTAGACGGAACCAATGAAGTCAAAATAACTGCTTCTGATGGTGCTTCTGATGATCTATTTGGATATTCAGTTGCAGTAGGTAATAATAGAATTGTTGTTGGTGCTCGTGATGATCAAGATAATGGAAGTGATTCTGGATCAGTATATACTTATAATTTAGACGGAACTAATCAAATAAAAATAACTGCTTCTGATGGTGCTGCCAATGATGAATTTGGAAGCTCAGTCGCAGTAGGTAATAATAAAATTGTTGTTGGTGCTCCCAGAAGGGACTCCCCTAATAATTCTGGTGCAGTATATGTCTATGATTTAAACGGAACCAATGAAGTCCAAATCACCGCATCTAATGCTGGGAATAGTGATCTCTTTGGATACTCAGTTGCAGTAGGTAATAATAAGATTGTTGTTGGTTCTCCTTTGGATAATGTTGGTGGAAATGACTCTGGAACAGTATATGTCTATGATTTGGACGGAACCAATGAAGTCCAAATAAATGCTTCTGATACAGTTGTTTCTGGTGATCGATTTGGATGGTCAGTTGCAGTAGGAAATAATAAGATTGTTGTTGGTGCTTATACACGCGACCCTAATAATACTGGTGCAGTATATGTCTATGATCTAGATGGAACTAATCAAGTCAAGATTACTCCTTCTGATGGTACTAATGATGATTTCTTTGGATATTCAGTTGCAGTAGGAAATAACAAGATTGTTGTTGGTGCTTATCTTGAAGATGATAATGGAAGTAATTCTGGTTCAGTATATGTCTATAATCTAGATGGAACCAATGAAGTCAAGATTACTTCTTCTGATGGTGCTCAAGATGATTTCTTTGGATGGTCAGTTGCAACATCTATATAAATAACATCATAAAGAATATAGGAACACTGATGTGAATTTAACCAGGAAAACGGCAAATCTTGTTTCTGATAATGGATTAACTGCTGTTCAAGGAAATATTGGTATAGGATCAACAAATCCTACCGTTAAATTGGACGTTAATGGAGTTGTTAATGCAACTAGTTTTACTGGTGATGCTACTGGTTTAACCGGTATCATATCAGAAGCTGAAGTGATTGTAATTGCAGTTGCACTTGGTTAAATTTTTAATTAATTCTATAAACATAAGTTAGAGGATCATGGCAAAAAAATTAATTTATAATTATACATTTACTCCTGGTCCTTCAAATCAAGGAACAATTGAGATTACTGGAAACTATCCAACAAAAACTTGGCAGATTGTTACGGATACTGGCACTGGTGGTTTATATCCTCATATATTTGTAAGAGATGCATATTCTTCCACAACTGGTGGTATTGAAATTATTACTGGTGGAAGTGGTAATTTAACCATTGCTGTTAATGGAACCACTTTTGACGAAAATACTGGTGTGATGACTGTCACCACCACCGCTTCTCACGGGTTGGTTACTGGAAATACAATTAAGTTCAGAGAAAAAGCAGCAGTATTTACTTGCGCGAAGGATAAATATCTAACAGAACATCCATATCCAAGAACTACAGACCCAATTTATGATACTGCCGTAGCAATTACTGTACTTGATAATGATACTTTTACTGTAGCTACTGGTAGGGCAGGAAATGTTGGTAAGATTTCATCCAATAATGAAATTATTTACAATTTTTCTCAGGCTGCAAAGGGTGGGTCTGCTTTTTATGATTCACTGACTGATACTACAAAATTAACTTTAAGGCATGATACAAGTCATTTAGATAGACTTGATGAACTTCAAATTTTTGTTGATATTCAAGAACAAAAACTTGACTTTTCTGAAACTTTTACTGACCCGGTAAACAAGTTAAGAGTTTCTACACCACAGAATTTAATTGATACTGATTTTGAATATGGACTCCAACCAGCAAAATGGGAAACTGTAGAACTTGTAAATAATGTTCCCACTTTCTATCCGAGTAGTGATTATTCTATTAAGGATGTTGCTAGGGTTGAAACTTTAATCGGAGCTACTACGATTACTGTAACTACTATTAATCCACATTCTTTGACTGCTGGTTCTCCAATTGATATTCAAGGATTGTTATCAAGAACAGCAGAAGGAAAGTATCTTATTGATACAATAATTGATGATTATAAATTTACATATATAGCATCTAAACCTCAAAATTCTACTTCAACAATTAATGCTAGTTATACTGTAATTACACCTGGACAATTTTATACTGGATCTAAAATTAAATTTAATTCTTCTGAGGGAATTGAAACTGATGATTCATTACCATCATCTCTTACTATAAAAACTGACTATACGCATGGATTTGAAGCAGGTAGTAATTTATACATTACTAATACTGTAGGAAAAGTAAGTAGAATTTTTGATCCATCCGATAGATCTGCAAATGCCCCAGATGGATCACCTTTTCTTGATACTAGATCTAATCTTAATGAAGATAAAGAAGTTCTTATGAATCTTTCTAGTACCAACGCTATGACTGGTACTTACACTAAAAAAATTACTTCTTCTACAGAAATTATAACCACCACTAATGCAATTGGATGGTCATCTCACGGCCTTCAAGCTGGAGATTGTCTTTTCTATTATTGTCCAAGGGGAAACACTCCTATCACCGGACTTATGAACTATAGAGTCTATATGGTAAAAACCGTAATTGATGCTAATAGCTTTACTTTAGCTCTCAGTAACTCTGATCTCACTCCGACTGGTATTACTATTAATTTGGAATCTGGAGCAACTTTTGAAGCAGGTGCTCATCAGTTTATGCTGTGTTATAAAATACAGTACATACGTAATTTTGGCAACCGATTAGTGATGCACACTGCTAATAATAGTGTTGCTGGCCGAGGAAGTCTTAGTGGAAGAGATCGTGTTGGAACAGATGGTAACTTAGGATTGCCCGGAAAAAATCCAGAAAGATGGATGTTTTTGACAAATAATACTAATTTACCTACTCAATATGCAGAAAGTTGGTTTGACACTTTTACATGGCATCATCCTTCATCAAATGTTAATTTTACTTATGGTACACCTGCTAATCCAAATGGACCTGAAAGTGGTTATGATTTTATAGAAGATTTTACAAGATGGGATGGACTTAGTTCAGCTTATACTACTGGAAACTCTTCATTGGTAAGTAGTATATCTCTGATATACAACTATGAAAATGCTATACAGATTAGGTGGAATGATTATAGCAACAGAACTAATCAGTTTTTTCCTCAGAATAATTCTGGTGCTGCTGAAGAGTTATATTGGTTGCCTCTTCAGGCAGATACTTCAGGAGAAACATTATATGTAGGGCAACATGGTCTTGCTATTAATAGTAATTTTACCGTAGGAATGAGTTCCATAAACACTACCGGAGGTAAATCTCTTCAATTTTTATTAGATAATAACGGCAATTCAAATGCTTTACCTTCATTTGTAGGTATTGATACATCATTTGATCTTAGAGTTAGCTCTATTAATGAAAATGAATTGAAATTAATTGGATATGTTGATAGTTCTGGAACTGAAATTAGTGCCGGTATATCATCACTTCCTGCAGGTATAAGTCTTTCATATGGTAGATCAAATCCTTTAAAAAATACTTTTTATATTCCGGAACACAAATTTGATAGTGGTGAACGTTTAACTATAAGCTTACCTGGTTCTGGAAGTTACCCAGACACTCCACCACCTGGAATTGCTGATTTTGATCATACCTCAACAGATGCAGTTAATTTAGTTTTCAATTCTGTTACTGATGCATTAGATACAGTTAAAAGTGGAAAAAGTTATCTGTCTGATAGTAGACTACGATTTAACACCTCAAATTATGGTACTGAACGATCAATAGTTTATGGACCTGATACTCCTATAGATGGTGCAATTCAAAATGCACGGATAATACTTTATAACCATTACGTGAGAACTTATAATGGCACTAATATTTTAATTAATCATTCAACTGACTCTTCTGTATATAATGGTGAATTAAATCTTGGAGGTGTTGTTGATATTGGTAAAAATTTACCGTCTCTCGTAAATAAAGGTTTTTATAAGAGACAAACTAAGTTTGAACAAGCTGGTTATACTCCTTATTGGGTGTCAGTCATACAACAACCTGCTGCCTCAAATTTCACAGGAGCAGACAATGTTTGGGTTGATCACAATTTGCTCATACTCTTTGATCGAGGAAACGTAATTGCCACTACTAATAATACTCAATTTACTAATTTTACGAATGATCAGGTGTGGACTAGTTATAATGGATTTAGTTACAAATATGAATCAAAAATTGTGCATCCAGATAATGGTTATCATGGTGGATGGGCAATAGAAATGTGGCTCAGTTCTCCATCTTTTTCTGGTTATCATACTAGTCCACTTTATGATACTAGAGATAATAGTTATTTCTGGACGAATAATAGTAATGATTATAGGAATGAGTTTTTGAGTCAGGAAGGACTCAGATACCCAAATACCGTGGGAAAACAGTTTAAGATTACAGTTGTAATCCCAATTAAAACTGGATATACTGGAGGATCGACAAATGATTATGGTCCTGCAGGAACATCATTAAATTCTCAGCAAATATGTGAAGAAATTATTAATGAACTTTCAAGCAGATTGGCCAACATAGCAATTGGTTCAGGACCAGTTTTTGCTAATCCTGTAAATGGTAATAGAACTGGATTGGAAAATGCATTCGGTCAATCATATGTATTCACCGGGATTGGAACCAATGGACCAATTCAGTTAGAAACAGAAGAAAAACCTGGAGTATTAGATGGTGCATATCAAGTAGATTTTGTTGATGATAATACAATTAAGATGTTTACCAAATCAAGATTCCCTAAAAGGGTAATATCTATTGGATCTAGTGATATAGTTGATAATGATGGTGTTAAAATAAATTATAGTGGTCATAATTTATTTAATGGACAAAAAGTTGTTTATGAAGCATCTAGTGGTGATTCTATTGATAATGTGTTTTCAGGTGCTACTTATAATGTAGTTGTAAAAGGTCCAAATTATTTTGAACTGGCATCTACTGAATTAGAAGCACTTTCTGGAAATACTATTGGTATTGGAACTACATCAGCAGGATCTTTTACCTTCACTACAAGTTCTATTTCTGCAAGAGTTCCTGCAACAGGAACTGTTTCTCTTACAGAAGGAAACACAAAAGTCACGGGAACAAATACAGCATTTAAGAGATTTTTAAAAGTGGGGGATAATTTCACTGTAAATGACACCACACAAAATCCATCAACCTATGTTACTTATACTGTAGCATCTGTTATTGCCGATGATGAAATGACTATAATGAGTCCGTCAGATTTTACTAGTGTAACATCAAAGTATTATGTGGAGACAGGTGTTTCTGCAAGACCTAATGGTCTATCCGCACATAGACCTTTTGATGGTGGTGTTGAAATTACCGCAGGTTCTTCTCCAAATAGTTCTATCGTTCGTCAAACACGTAAGTATTTCCGTTATCAGTCTGGTAAAGGTATTCAGTGTTCTGTTGCTATTAATTTTAATCCCTCCAGACAAATCAATACATTGGTCAGCACTGCTAATACTACATTGTCTACAAAAAATTATGATATTAATGTTAATAATAGTGGTAATGGAACTTACAATCTTTCTGGTGATGATAGGGATGGTTCATTGTTCGGTCAGAATTCTACGATTTCTATAATGAAAGGTGATACCTTAAATCTTAATTTAAATAATCTTGTTGGTCATCCTGTATGGATTAAAACTGATCGATCAACTGGCATAGGTAATTCAGTTACAACAGGAATATCTAATAATGGAGGAACTAGTGGCACACTAATTTGGAATACTACAAATGTGGGAGTCGGCACCTATTACTACAACTGTCAAAATCATTCTTCTATGAGTGGAATTATAAATGTTGAGGCAGTACCGGCAGCAGGAACCGTTGTTACTGGAATTACAAGATATCCTCATGGATTAACTAGAAATGATAGTATCACTGTAAAAGGTGCTTCAGAGGTAGGTTATAATGGAACATTTGACATCAAGGCATCTGATGATTTTACTTTTAATTATTTTGTAACAGGAACTCCTAATTCAACCACTTCTGGAATAATCGATTATAATATTGGTGGGTGGGAAAATAGTTTTGTTCGTTGTGGTTTGTTTGATTATCAGAATGGAATGTTCTTTGAATATGATGGTCAGGAGTTATATGCAGTTAGAAGATCATCTGTAAGACAACTTACGGGTACAATATCTTGCTTAACTGATTCTAATATTATTAATGGACTTGAAACTAAATTTATAGGTCAATTGAATGATGGAGATTTTGTTGTTATTCGTGGTGGTAGTTATAGAATTACTAAAGTAGTTTCAAATACAGAGTTGCATATTCAACCTTCTTATAGAGGAATTAATTCTGATGCAGTTATTATTACTAAAACGGAAGATGTAAGAGTTCCTCAAAGTTCCTGGAACATTGATAAAGCAGATGGCACAGGTCCCTCTGGATTTGTTCTTGATATTACCAAAATTCAAATGGCCTACATTGATTATTCTTGGTATGGTGCTGGTAAAATTCGTTTTGGATTCAAGGATGCAAAGGGACATGTTAAGTATATGCATGAGTTTATTCATAATAATAAACTTCAAGAAGCATATATGAGATCTGGTAATATTCCTGCTCGTTATGAAATTGAAAATAAAGGATCTAGTATACCTACATATGTACCATCCCTATTCCATTGGGGTACTTCTGTAATTATGGACGGTACATTTGATGATGATAAGGCATACTTATTTACTGCAAATGCAGATACACTACTCTTCACTAATGGTGATAGTAGTAGTGCAACTACTAATGCCAATTCAATTTCGACTCGAACGTATAATCGACCTACAAGGCAGTACCAGTGGTATAATAGATTAAGATTTTCCGCTGCAGATCAATCAAAATTTGCTACAGGAACTAAATTGTATACTTCTACTGGATCATTAAGTGGACAATCGGTTTCATATACTCAAAGATCGGGAAGTAATGTTTTTGTTTATGTTTCTGTTGGGTCAAATTACGACTTCTCTAATCCTCCAGCAGAATTTTCTGTAATTCCTAGTGGAACTTCAGTTTCTGCGGGTGCAGCTGCTGGTGGTGATCAGATTAGTCTTCAGGATCCGGTTCCACTTATTAGTATTCGTTTAGCACCTTCAGTGGATAATAATCTTACTGGAGCACTTGGAGAAAGAGATATTGTTAATAGAATGCAACTACAGTTGAAACAACTTGGTATCACACTTTCTCATGATTGTGAAGTTAGTCTAATATTAAATGGTGATATTAGTAATCGTAATTTTATTGATGTTAATAGTCCATCACTTTCAGAACTTGTGAAACATCAAGTTGGTGATAAAATTGTTGGTGGAACAACAATATATTCATTGAGAGCATCGGGTGGTAGTGAGAATTCTGCAGGAAACAGACTTTCTGCGACATCAGATTTTGATCTCTCTCAAATTACTGACTTAGGTAACTCAATTCTTGGTGGAGACGAATCATTTCCTAACGGTCCTGACCTATTGACAATCGCAATTAAACCAGTTGATACCAATGAAATTAATGCGTCCACTCCCCTTTCAATTTCATCTAGACTTACTTGGACTGAATCTCAAGCATAATTTGGATTTAGATAAAATATATGCTATAATATAAGAGTATCGTATAATCATCATGAACGGTAAACTTGATCCAGAAGAAAATGTCATGGATGAATCACTAGTGGCTAAACGAAAAGCAACTGCAATTTGTAATCAAGGTGTGAGTGAAAAACTTCTTGATACTATTGCAAAACTTGGTTGGGATTGTTACGACAATATTGCCGTAGAAATTGGTGGCACATCAATCTATGAGATTGAAGGTGCCGGTACTAAGTGGGCACCTAATAAAGGTACTCGCAAATATAATAAAGATGCTTTTATTGTAATTAAAAATTTGGATAGAAATCCTACAATTTCTTCACAACCAAACCCTGATCTAAAACAACATCATGAATATGGAACTAATCCTACCAAATGATCCTCGGTATTTTACCGACTCTTCTGAAGAACCATATGATAGACATCAATACGAATTTGTTTATTCAAATGGTCAGTCAAGAGTATTTGATTCATGGGAAGAAACTAGAAGTGAATGGTTTAATATTCCATCACACTTTAAATCGCATGTAAATGTTTTAGATCAGAAACAAAAAAATAAAAAATTAAATAAAGGTTTTAAATAACTTTATGGTGTCAATTAAAAATAAGTATAATCTCTTATTGACAATTAATATAAAGTTCTGTAAACTAAATATGATAAGTTAATACGGAGTTTATGGTTACTTCATCTCTTTCACCACCACGTTCAAATGGAGGATGGTTCGATGTCCTTGATGACTGGCTTAAACGCGATCGTTTTGTCTTTGTGGGCTGGTCTGGATTACTTCTTTTTCCCACTGCTTATCTTGCAATTGGGGGCTGGCTTACTGGGACAACTTTTGCTACGAGTTGGTACACCCACGGACTCGCGTCTTCTTATCTTGAAGGTGCTAATTTCCTTACAGCGGCTGTGTCAACGCCTGCTGATGCTATGGGTCATTCTCTTCTTCTACTTTGGGGTCCTGAAGCTCAGGGCAGTTTCGTCAGGTGGGTCCAACTTGGAGGGCTTTGGACCTTTGTTGCTCTCCACGGTGCATTTGCACTAATCGGTTTCATGTTACGTCAGTTTGAACTGGCACGTCTCATCGGTATCCGTCCCTACAATGCTATTGCTTTTTCTGGTCCTATCGCTGTTTTTACTAGCGTCTTTCTCATATATCCTTTGGGACAGTCGTCCTGGTTCTTCGCGCCATCGTTTGGGGTTGCGGCTATTTTCAGGTTCTTACTTTTCCTACAAGGTTTCCACAATTGGACGCTCAACCCGTTCCAC
>Ga0181414_1000575_pt1 | contig 11227 bp, 13 predicted proteins | sample 37SPOviralmetaG_FD_130139 | JGI IMG/M metagenome (GOLD analysis project Ga0181414, IMG submission 130139) | Marine viral communities from the oligotrophic San Pedro Time Series (SPOT) site, San Pedro Channel, CA, USA - 37 SPOT_SRF_2012-11-28 | ecosystem: Environmental > Aquatic > Marine > Strait... | reverse complement strand
TGGCGAAACCCCCCTTATGGTAAAGATTGAAGGTGATGATTGGAAACTTTTAAGTGAAACTAATATATTAGAATCACCCGTTCAGGCACATGCACCACTACGTCCTCCAAGGGATCATGAGTCAGTGACAGAACCAGAACCTGTTACTCTTGATGATACAAGACCTGTTGTAGATTCAACTGCTGTCGATGCATGGATAAAAAGGAGAGATGACCATGAAGAAGAAATCAATATTAGCGAATGCAATAATCAATATGAAATTTGGTCGAATGATATTGGTGCGCATCTGAAGCTTAATAGTGATGTATTGAAATATTGTACATACTTTGACGCTGATACAAATATCGATATAGTATACGAAGTTTTAAGAAGAGAAGCAAAATCTGGAAGCAATGTTTATTTAAATATTGATCATGCGCATGGGAGTCTCGCCCATCAAGAGACAAGTTTAAATTCTAATTTACATTTACTTGTAATTCCTGCGAGAGGAAGTCCAAACTACGGTTTTTTGATGCCCAAAAAAGGGGTACTCGCGTTTGGCGGAGAAGCTTTCGAGTTAATGATTATGAAAATATTTTTAGAAGATGGTGGAGATGAAGATTTATTCAACATTGATCCTAATGGACCTTACATGACTTTAAGAGGTTCTCTTTTATTTTATACTTTATCATTATTACATATGATGGATCCAAGTATACTTTTCGCATCGCTGGCGCTACGAGAATTCCTCGAACGACTACCACTCAAAGAGGACTTCCCGCGTGCGAACCCTGCATCACTGGCAACAAATGTGATGAGAATGGTGAATGAAAATTATGTTCAAACAAAAGAGGTCCTACCCGATTACGAGATTCGAGCAAGTCAAATATTAAAAATAATAAATGATCTGGTTTCGGGTGATCCGGAAGATAGAGAAAGGGGAGAACAAATCACCCTCATCACTAGAATTTTAAAGTTGTATAAACCAACTGAGGAGGTAAATGATGTAAATTTCTCGATAAGACACGAAAAAGAAAGAAAAAGGGTTGAGGACAAATTTGGACTTACTATTTTATATACAAACGATGATAATATAAATAAATATATTCATTTACCCTTTAGCGAATTAAAAGAATGGGTTCCAGGTCATATTCTTTTATCTGAAATAATAAAATATCTTAAACCTTTAGAAAATTTAAATCACAAATTCTTTATGAATCATAGTAGTTGTCGAATTGATGATGAATACGAAAAAAGATATAATCCAAAATTATCTTCTTTAACTAGGGGGATCAGCACCCCCAAAGAAGAAGTCCATAAAGATTGTTTTATCAATTATTTTGAAGAACCACAGAGGAAAGAAGTAAGAAGGGTTTTAAGTCGATTCCCCACATTAATTGATTACTATCAATGGCTCTCAGGACAAAACAGGGAAGCGTTCCTTGATGGTCTTAACTTAAAGACCCCTTTACTTAATTACATTGATATCCTTATAGAATATGGTGAAGGATCACCCGAATTATATAAATTTATAATGGAGAATCACTAAATATAAATTTATTTTTATTTGTATATATATATATGGATCTTAATTTTTATTTAAGTTCTCATGGAACTACTCATCTATATAATTTATTTATTGATAAAGATAGAAATCCACCTGTATATCCTATAGAAGGTATACCTAATGGTGTACAAGTTGAAATTCATTATAAAATAAAAGGCGATCAGATGCAAAGTGTATTATCAAGACACGATTCATTAAGTAGATCCACTAAAGTATCTAAAACTATTTTTGATGAAAGTGTTTATAATGATTATATGATAATTTATGCTACTGGTAGAAAAAGGATAGGGGGAATTATCAAGAGGGTTGAATTAGTTAAAGATGGTAAAACACATGTTTTTTATGACCCTGAAAAAGGTATTATTGAAAATATCCCTAATATAGAATATTCATATGAAGATGATATTTTTACTGTTGGTTTATTAGAACTAGAACCTAAATTAGAACCAGAACCTGAAATAACATTAAAGGGTAAATCTAAAAAGAAAAAATCTAAAAAGAAAAAATCTAAAAAGAAAAGAAGGAAGAGTAGTGAAATATTAAGTAATTGGTGGCAGAGAGGGGGAGGGAAGTTAGAACCTATATTAAGATATGAAGGATTATCCCAAATAAAACATGATTGTAATATAGATGATGATGAAGAAGAATTTAATAAAAATTTATCTGAGGGAGATATTGTTGAAATTATTGAATATAAAGGTGATATGGATCCATCTGAATTATTTGAAGATCCAAGCGTTTGGTTATATATAAAACAAAAGGATGGGAAAAGAAAATGGATAGGTAAATCTTTTATAAAACCTAAATTTTATACTGGTTCAGCATGGGACACAAGAACAATCGGATTTTTACACTCATCGCGTCCCGAATCTTGGACAGAAATAAAAATAGATGGTGAAAATATCTCATCACCAGAAGAATTATATGATGGTGGTGTTTATGAACAAGGATGTTTTAAAGATCAATCATTTTTAAATATGTTATTTGGTGGTGGTAAAAAGAATTGGGATCCTAGTTTATATTTAGATTTTCCCGGATGTGGTAAAAAATTAAATAAACATGAAGTTAATATAATAAATATATATAGTTCACATTGCTTAAATCCAGAAGGATATGAAGAACATTTATCATTTGGAAATGTTATACCATTTATTTTAGGAAAACCCGGATTATGGGCTAATTTATTCAAAGATCAACTATTACAAGGAGCTAAAGAAGAAGTAGAATATTTAGAAGGTTTATTAACACGTGAACCAGAATTTTTAAGATCTAAAGAAAGAGAAAGAATAAAAGGGATAAGGAATAAATTAAGATTAGCCAACGATGCAGTAAAAACAATGAAACAAATTAATCAAAAAAATTTAGGACCTGTTTTAACTGAAAGTAGAAAAAAAAGAAAAACAGCAAGAAATAAAAAGAAAAAGAAAAAGAAAAAGAAAAATACAAAACGTAAATAATTAATCAAGTGAATAATAAATCTAATATTCACCTCTTAGCACTTTATTTAAAGTTGAACTAGATATCTGTATATGATGCTCTAATTCTAGTTTTTTTATTAAACTACTTTTTTTAAGACTTTTATTATCAATATCATTTTTGTATTTCATAATAGTCTCTAAATCTTTTTTATTAAATTTCTTTTTAGTATTAATTATTTCATTGGAATTTATATATTCATAATTTAATAAGATTCCTTCATTTGTTTGATGATAACCATAGATTCTTAAGTTTTCATTATGAACCTTATGATGGCATGATTCACATAATTGAACTAAATTATGATTAATATTTTTATGATGATAATCTATAATACCATCACTATTTGCCGTACATTGCTCTTTTATATGATGTGTATGTTCGGATTTATTTTTACATATCTGACATTTATCCATTACTAATTCATTATTATAATTACTACTTTTATCATTTAATAGTTTACTATTGATATCACTTATCTCCATTTGAACATTCCTTGCTAATGATATAAAATCATCGCCTAAATTCAAAGATTTACATACTTCTAAACCATAGATAGCAGGACCAGAACCTTTTTCTAGCTTTCTTTTGTAAATTAATATTTCCGTTTCATGATTATATTCAATTTTTAAATGAAATACTCTTAGGGATTGGATACCCTTGACTAATTTTATATCCATTAACTGATGTAAATGAGATGTAAATATAAATGAACATTTTATATCTGAAAGTTTCTTTAATGCCGCGGAAACAATTGATAAAGCTGATGTTGTTTCAGTTCCTGAACAAACTTCATCTCCTAAAACTAATGATTTATTATCACTTCGCTTTAAAATACTTCTTAACTCTGACATTTCAACCGCAAATGAAGATTGTCTTTTGAATATATTATCATTGTTTAAAATCCTTGTAAATATTTGTGTATATGGAGAAAATTTAAGTGAACTACAAGGAACAAAAAAACCTGCTTGAGCCATAATTAATGTTAATCCTATACTTTTCATAAGTGTAGATTTACCACAAGCATTTGTTCCATATAATAATATACCATTTTCAGATAATTCTATATCATTCGGAATATATTCTATTTCACATTGTATCTTCTCAACTATAGGATGTCTTACATCTTTTCCTATAAATAAACTTTTACCTTCTGAATCATCAATTATTTCTGGTTTATTATAAACATTCTCAATACTTAACTTTGATAAATTACTATTTAAATCAATAAATCCTATTAAATCTACTAATTCTGAAAATAAATTCTTATATAAATTATAATATTCACTACATTTTTTGATAAATAAGTTTTTATTTAACCCTTGAATTTTTAAACGATCTGAAGCATATTTATTACAAACATCTAATAATTCTTTAAACTCTAAATGAGTAGTTCCTCCTCTTTTCGCAAATTTTACATTTTGTAAATCTAAATTGGTGGAACCAATCTTAATAGTAGTATTCACTAAATTTTTAACCGATTTCTGAAATGTCTTCGCTCTGTTATCAGTAACATATAAATAATAACCATATTTTTCATTATTGTCTCTTTTAATACAACCTGAACGTTTTGGATCAATATATTTATTTAACACTTCACATATACATTCTATAGTAGAATTTCCATCGTCTATATCTCTCTGTAAATTATCTAAATCTTCATGAATACCACTTTGAAAAATAGAACTACTCATATTACTCAATGAATATTTTTCTAATTCATCTAAGATAAATACACTTTTATAATCTGCTATAAAAGCATCTAATTTATTAATAGTATTCTTATATTTTTCTGTAATTTCAGGTAAAGGTTTGTTTATACATTCAATACATTTTAATAAATATGTATATGAAGTATGAATACTAAAGAATTCATAAGGACTACAAATAGATAATCCCATACGACGATGTAATTTCTCAATATCTAATATCTTTTTTAAATGTGGTTTAATATTATCATATAATTTATGTATTTGGAAATTCTCAATCATATCATATCTAGATCTTAATACTTCTTTATCAAGTATAGGATATAATAATCGATTCTTACATAATCTTCTACCAATCGCTGTATCACATTTATTTAAAATACTTAATAAAGAATTATATTTTTCAGATTCATGCTCTTTATTCGGTACTAAATATAATTGATAAATAGTATTATTACTTAAGATTAATTTATTCATATCACTCTTGAGTATTGGTTTTGGTAAATTATTTAAATTCTCTAATTTATGTTCATGAATAAATTGTATCATATAAAGATAAGATAAAGTCATTTCAGATTCATCAAATCCTAAATATTCAATCGGAGTTAAAAACCCTGTATTAAAAATCTTTTTTAAATACTCATTTTGATAGCTTGGTTTCTTAAAATTAGAATCTTTATATAAATTAGTATGAATCATTTTCATATCTAATTGAAACATATTCGATAATTCATCTTTAGAAAAATCTAACTCTGAATGAAATAAACACTCTTTAGGTGAATAATAATGAATTAATCTAAATAATTCATCTTTCCAAATAGTATTATCATCTAAATTAGAGATTATTTTATGAACTATATTTTCACCAGTTGAAATATCTATTGCTGATAGTCCAATTACATAAATATATTTATCATATTGTTGTGGATAACTATTCAGATAAATAGATAATAAATAATTATTATCATTATTATTGTAATTTTCAATCATAGTTCCAGGACTAATTATATTTGTAATTTTTCTTTCAGGATTAGGAGGTTCAGTAACTTGATCAACATATACAATTGTATAATTATGATTTAATAATATCTTTTGGAATTTTTCAGTAGCATACATGTTCCACCCTGACATTAAAAAGTTTTCTAATGTAATTTCAGGGATACTTTTATTTCTACGAACAACTTGAATACCTAGTATATCAGCTAATTGATATATATCAGCTCCTAAATTTAATGTTTCATTTTGAACACTATAAATTTCATAAAAAGATCCTACTTGCATTAAGACAACAGTATTTTCACCATATTTTTTTATATTTTCATCATGATATTTTAAATATTCTTTTAAGATAAAACAAGGTTCATCCATACTATATATCATTAATACTTATGATATATTTTTTAAATAGATATATTAAAAAATTATTAATTAAAATATAATATAATTAGGGACTTTTATTCAGGTTGGGTTTCAGACTGGGGGTAAACTTGTTCGAAATCACCACATTGTTTTATTATTGTACCTTTATCATTGCTAGGAAGGTCGTCACCTGTTATTGTAGCGACTTCTATAGTATATGATCCATTAGTTTCTTTCACTCGAACAGCATGTCTACCAGTTTTACCTCTATTAATAACAAATGATACATTATTATTAGGGAGATTTAATTTAAGTCCCCTTTCTTTACCTGCCTGTGGATCAACGATCCCCTGATCTACACCGAAAACGCCGCCACTTCCGTCAGGGTTGGGGGCAGGGACTGGCTTTGCACTATTTGAGAAGGCACCATCCGAAGCTTCAAATTCTAATCCCGTTTGATCAATGGTTCCGTGACTAGAGCCCTCCTTCACAAATCCAGCTTGGACAGTAATTTGACCAGCAGTTTCATTAATGACTTTCACACCACCACCACCACCACCCATCATTGTTCTTCTGGATCTTCTAGTTCTTCTGGGTCTTCTAGTTCTTCTGGGTCTTTTAGTTCTTCTGCCACCACGCATTCTCCTGGTTATTCTTCTTCCACCATACATTGTTCTATTAGTTTTTCTGCCACCACGCATTGTTCTTCTTCTTGTTCTTTTACCGCCATACATTCTTTTAGCCATTTTATATATTATATTATATAAAATAAATTTATTTATTGTAATTTATGATTCTTCACCTAATTCATCAATCATGATCCATTCGCTATCTTTTGTTATTCTTTTACCTGTATATTTCAAATCGTTTAAATCAACTAAATTAGAATATAATTTAATAATAATTTCATTTTTTATTTTAACAACTCCATAAAAATTATAATTTTCAATGAAATTTAAAATTCCATTATACTCTATTTTTAAATATTTACTAAAAGAATTATATTTTCTAGAATTATGTAATTTATATATTTTTGTCCTTTGATTTAATAACTCAACTAATTTATCTATATTTAATGATTTTGTTTTATTTTCACTCAATATATCTATCAAAGTATACTGAATTATTTCAAAACATTTTTCTAAAGATAAATTCCAAGTTATTTTAGACATTTATAACCTTTCTAATAATTTATTAGAAATCCTTTAAAAAATACAATATTAAATTCAATTATTTTTTATTCTATGTTATATTTGTTAAACATATTTTACGATTCATTAAAAGTTCTCTATAATTTAAATATTCAACTATTATCATCCATAACTCATATAAATTCATAAAAAATTTGACTATTAATTAATTAAAATATTTATCTTTTAAATATATAAATAAAATGGAACCATCTATGATTGATTATTATAATAAATATCCAGAAATAATCAAAATAATTGATGCATTAAATGCAGAAAATCATGAATTACAAAATAAACTAAACTCTATTAAAGAAGAATTAGATTTTTATAAATCAATATTTAAAACACATAGAAATTCAGTTGTATATAATTTATATGATAAATACATCATTAATGAAGATGGAAGTAAAGAAAAAATATGGATTGATAAGATACGATGTGATAAATATAATCTTCAATATCTAGAACAAGATGAAGATGTAATCGAATGGCAGAAACCAGTTCGATGTGAAAGATAAATTTATATTATTCTAATAATGGATTCATCAAAATATTATCCATATAATATTCCTTTTTATACTGATGTAAATTTCATTGATGTAAAATTTATTAATAATGAAGATCATATTATAAATATTTTTTTTATAAAAGGCGATATACAAGGAGATCTCGCAGCATTAATATTTCCTCATAGTGAAAGAAAATATCAATTCCCTGAAAAAAGCATAGTCGCTATCATTTCAGATAAAAAACCAGATAAATATCATTGCTTTATTAAACTTAAAAATAATATGACATACATTTATCCCTGATTATTTTATTTATCCCTGATTATTTCATTTATCCCTGATTATTTTATTTATCCCTGATTATTTCATTTATCCCTGATTATTTCATTTATCCCTGATTATTTCATTTATCCCTGATTATTTTATAATAAATATATTATATGCCTAAAAAAGATAAAACAAAAAAGAAGAAGCCAAAGTATTCATTAGAAAAAGCTAAAAAACGTATGATTTCTAAAAAGAAATATCAAGAATTAATTCAAAAAAGACAACATAATAAAAAATTAACATTAAATGAAAGAAAAAAATTAGATGAAGCATTATTCGTTAATTATTGTAGTTGTGTAAAATCATTAAAATATGATTCAAATGTAAAGGATTATCTAGAATACCCTGTTTGTATGAGTAGTATATACAAAAAAAGGGGATTTAAACCTCCTAAAGGAGTTACTCAAAAATGTGGTAAATATAAATAAAATTAACGTTTCTTTCTTCTTGTTTTTCTACGTTTAGATTTTCTTGATTTACGATTAGATTTACGCTTTTTGGATTTCTTTTTATGTTTTTTATATTTAGATTTACCCCCACCGAATGCATCGACCGGCGCGCCCAGACTGTCTATAATAATTTTTGTTGTCATTTCTTCCCCTCTCATTTCCTCTTTCCTGGCATTTTTTATTTTTTTTTTAATATTACTTAAAATTTCTGTAGGTGGAGTTGTATTTGGATTCCCTATTTCTTTTATATATATAAAATCGTTCCTTTTTACCATATAATTTTCAAATAATGCATCATCCGCTGAATCATTGAGATCTTCACTCAAGTTTTCTAGGTCAATATCAGTATTACTATATATAATCTTTCCTAATTCTTTCTCTGCTTCCTTCTCAACTGGTGTCCAATCGACTCCTAATCTTGCTTGCAGGGCGGGTAAAATATTCGTCTTATCGACCATATTTATAATATTACAAATATAAATAAATTTGATTTTATTTAAAATTACATTCATTAAAATATATAAAATGAGTGTATTATTCTTAGATTTTGAAACAAGTGGATTTAATCCTTATCATGATGATATTATTGAAATCGCTATTAAAGAAATGAATAGTGATAATTCTTTCTCCACCCTTGTAAGACCTAAAAGCAATGAATGTATTTCTGAAAGTATTACCGCAGTGACAGGTATTTCAAATGATTTACTCCGAAAAGAAGGAGTATCATGGCAAAAAGCTTATGAAGATTTAAATAATTTCTTAAAAGTAATCATTAAAAATTCTCCCAATGGTAAACTATATATTGTTGCTCACAATGGAGAAACATTTGACTTCTTATTTTTGAAACGAATTTTTAGTGAACTGAATAGTTTAAGTATTAAAACAATTAATCCTAAAAATATTGTATATATTGATTCATTATTATTCTCTAGACGCTTATTAAAAAGAGTATCTTATAAACAAGAATCACTTTGTAAAACATATAATATTAATACAAAAGGTAATCATAGAGCATTAAATGATGTGAGAGCCCTTGAAGAATTATTCGCTAAATTATGTGAATCCCTTAATAAACAATTAAATTGTAGGAGAAGTATTTTAGAAAATCCACAAATTATTCATGATTATATTCACTTTAAGAAATAATAATAAATATACTTTAATATGTATCTTTATCTTATTACACCTTTGCTTGGTTCGTTAAAAAATTATGTGAAATATAAACGTTTTAATATAATAGTTTTTTTAAGAACAATATATATTTATTATATCCTAAAATTATTTATTCAAACAAATAACACATGGTTAATCTTAATGCTTGAAAGATGGTTTTTTTTTGCTTTTAAAATAATCAGATCTTTTATAAGAAATGATTATATAAGAAATCAAAAAAAATATGAAGAAAAATATAAATTAATTTATCCTATTATGAGAGATAATAAAGATGAACGCTGAATATTCGTTTGATGTAATAATTTAATCGCCATTTGTGTATGATTACCTCGTTTAACACTATTCAACATTGTTGACCATATCTGAATATAATTTTTATTTTTCATCGGTAGACGTCTACTCTGTAATTCATTCATATATTGACCATAAATACTATGACATAAATTATTTAAATCAGTTGATTTACTATTCTTGATTAATTGCGAAGAATATTTCAATGATGTACGCCAACATTCATCATGTAACCATTTTTGATTGAAAGCTGTAGTTCTCCGTTTATCTTTTTCTAAAGTATTCGCTACAACCATTTTAAAATTTTATAATGATATATTTTTAAATAAATATTCATAAAAAATAATGATTGAGTATGAATATTGATTTATTTTACCTTTTTAATACGTACTGTAATAGAAAACTTATTTGGACTATAATTTGGAAACCATTTTATTTTACCGAGTAGTTTTTCACTAGGTGTAACTATATATGGCGCCGGAGTGTCTGGTTGGTATTTGTCATCTAATATCCACCCATAACATATATTATCTTGATAAATATACAATTCAAGGTATTCATGTTTATATATAGAATTACCTTCTTTATCCTCGTCATATTTTTCATATATACCATCTCCTGAAAAAACTGGGTGACTTGGTGATGAATCAGATGAATCATACTTTTCAACTTTAGCACCCTTTACAACAAGTTTTTCTATACTCAAAAGTTTTGACCCCCTATGAAAGATTCTCATATTCACATCCTGACTCTTTGGTTTTTGAACCTTATGCGAACGACACATCGGACAATCTTCACACTTCATCTTACATGCACCACATAGGGCATGGTTTACCTTACCACAAGTAATAGTATTATCACTTGTATCTGGTATTTCTTCCATACAAACACAACACTCCACCTTCTTCACGATCTTCTTTTTGTAATTATCCTTCCTATAATGTTTCATCTTATTCTTCACCTTCTTCCCCGCGATAACAGAACGACATTTTTTCCCTCCCTTACTCTTCTGAACCATATTAATATAGGTATTCCACTTAGTGTATTTTATGATAAATTACTCAATGAAGAATCAAATTTTTCAAAAGCTTAATGATAAAAAATTGTTCTTTTTTGTTTATTTGTTCATAAATTTGATTTAAGAATATTTATGTTTCATTAGATAACATACGGCATTGGTGTTTAGCGACACAAC
>Ga0181414_1000573_pt1 | contig 11252 bp, 3 predicted proteins | sample 37SPOviralmetaG_FD_130139 | JGI IMG/M metagenome (GOLD analysis project Ga0181414, IMG submission 130139) | Marine viral communities from the oligotrophic San Pedro Time Series (SPOT) site, San Pedro Channel, CA, USA - 37 SPOT_SRF_2012-11-28 | ecosystem: Environmental > Aquatic > Marine > Strait... | reverse complement strand
CAACCCAAATACAGTTGCAATAGCAAGTGGAGCTTTTATTTGCTCAATTGGAATAAGTTTAAAAATATAGTTATGTGTCCATTATGTGGAGGTCTCTGCGGAGACTGCTAAAATAAAAAGGGGACCTCGTTTGAGATCCCCTTTTTTGGTTACAGGAACTTTTGGGTATGGTGCCCAGTTTTTTATTTGTTCCTTATCTTTTAATAGTTCTTTTCTTTAATTTTCTTTTTGAAATTTTAACATTACCTCTTTTAAAAGTGTTTGACTCTTTAGCGTTAGGCATTATATTCCACTTAGGCCAACCAGCTAACATAGCTACAGTTTGCCAAGTTTCTGCGTCTTCTGACATTGCTCCAGAAATATTATCTACTTTGCTATACACTCTGTCTAGTGGCACGTTAACAGTAGCAGATATTACTTTTGCTCCAGCTTCATAAGCTGGATTATCTATATTAAATCCCTTTTTAAATATTTCTTCTCTACGTTTTTTACTATCAAACTGGTAAGCAGCTTGCCTAATTTTAGATATTTTACTACTAATAGGTGGAGATACTCTTAAAAGCTCATAAACAGAATCTACATATTCAGGTCTATCTCTTCCAGATCTTTCGTATATATCAGTTAAAAAGTTTTTAATAACAGCAATTGTAGCTCCAGCTAAACCTAAACCTCTTAACTGAGAGTCTAACATGCCGTTAGCTGTTCTTAAATACATCTTTTCTTTTTTCTTATCTTCCTCCTCATCAAAACCTAGTTTAAATAAAGCAGACTGTAAAGCATTAAAGATTAAGTTTTGAACTACAGCATAGTATATAATTTTACTAACATGCGTTTTAGCGTCTCCTCTACGATTAACTAAATCTTGTAAAGCTCTTTTTTGTATTCTAGCATATTGCATAGGCGTGTTAGCAAAAGCTAATATAACTCTTCCTAAATCACTAGCTTGTTGAGAAGATATTTTGCTTGGATCAGATGATTGTTGAGATATTTCAGATGTTTCTCTCCACTCTAGCATAGCTTGTTTTTTAGCATCAGCTTCAGACATACCTTGATTTTTAATTAAATCATTTATTCTATTACGATAAAATGTAGCACCACCAGACGCAATAGCAAAACTATCAGCATATTGTGTTGGTAAAAATCCTTTTTGCAATATGTAGTTTATAGCAGCTTTAGCTTTATTTTTACTAGTTGCAGCAGCGTCAGCTATTTCACTTTCATTTATATTTAGCTTTAATCCATTACGTCTATCAACTAAGTAATCAGAATTAATTAACTCAACAAAATCTTTCCAATATTGTTTTTGATTAGCAAATGCAGCACCTGCTTTTATAGGATTATTAAAACTCCAATTTAAAAAGTTTATACTAGATATAGTTTGAAGCACAGCTGATCTAGTATTAAAGAACATTATAGCGCCAGTAGAATTATTTATATAATCTAAAACTCTATTACTAAGTCTATTGCCACTAAATAATCTATTTTTACCAGATTTCATCCTACCAAGTATATTTTCCATAGCTTCTCTATACTTAGTACCATAAGCAGCTTCTAGTTTATTTAAGTTTTCTTTACTAAATATTAAATCAGTATTAGCAGTAAAACCAGATTGTTCTAAATATTTAGCTCTTTTAACAGTATTTAATACGTCAATTAAATCAGTTGTTATAGTACCTACCAACCAACTATCACCTGGCTTAGCATAACCATCACCTTTAGTTATATTAAATATTTGATCACCAAATGCTTTTAATTTACCATCTGAATTAACTAAGTCTAATAATTCATTTAAATCAGTTTTAGATATACCAGGAACATCAAATCCAGCTTTATTAAATAAATAAACTCTTACAGCTTGCTCTTTAGTAAAACCTGAATCAGTCTTTTTTCTAAGATCTTTAGGTACATCTAAAGCTTTTTTAAGTGTTTTAAAATCTTGCATTAACTGAAGTCTATCAGTAGATATGTTTTCTTGAGCTCTAGCATATGGATCAAGTAAATGTTCTTTAAACCAAGCCATTTGACTATCGCCTAATTTACCTTTACTTAATAATGGATATATTAACCCCATAAAATCTTCAGCTGAATAAGGTATAAAGAACTTTTTATTACCTTTGTTAGCACCTCTTACTTTTGCTTTAGCTTCTGAGTATCTTTTTTCCGATGCTATTCCTGTAGTCTGTTCTATTATTTTATTAAAATCTTCATTAACAGATTTACTAAATTTTATTTTAGCTTGCTGCACTTTAGATTTAACATCTAAAACAGACATAGCGTCTTTAACAGCTTTTACATTTTGGTATGCATCATCTGCAAAATAAAAATCATTATATCCTTCTGCTGCCTTATTAACTAACCAATTAGCTTTTGCTTCACCTGTAGAATTACCTAAACCAGTTATATTTTCTAATGGTATTTCTAATCCTTCAGATTTTAAAAATTCATATATTGCTTGTTGTGACTCAGGCGCTCTTGCTGTTAAAACAAAAACGTCATCTGTACCTCTTGCTTTTTGAATCTTTTTAGCAACATCAAATAAAGGTCCTTTTTCTCCTTCTCTCACAATATTAAAATCAGAAAAGTCCATTGCAAAGCCTTCTTGAATCAAGCTAGCTCCTTGTTGTGCAAACTCTTCAGCATTTAATTTACCTCTTTCTGTAGCATAAAATTTAGCTTTAGCATCGTCAACAAAACTTTTAGGAAGTGGTTTACCATACTCTATAGTTTCTGTATCTATTTCTATAAAGTTGTCACCTAAATCACTTTTATATTGGCTAATATTATTATTAACAGATTCTTGAGTTTTCTTTACTATAAAGTCAGGTAGCGATCTTTCTTTTCTAGCCCTGTTTCTTTCAAGTGCTACTTCATTAGAAGTTTTAGCGTGTACCATAAACACTTCATAGCCTTGTTCTTTAAGTTTATTAACTTTTTTCATAGTAGCATTATAGCTAGCACCTGTACCATCTATAACCATACCGTTGCCAGCTTTAGTATACTTATCCATCTTAGCTTCAGCAGCTTTCCTACCTGCAGCACCTATCTTAGCTCTTTTACTTCTTTGCTCTTTAGTATAGTCTTTTTCTATTTCAGGCAAGCCTTGTTTGGCTTTTTCAGATTCTATAAATATATCTTGATTAACAACTTTCCAACCATCTCTACCTAATTGTAATCCTTTGCCTATGTTTGATTTACCAGAGCCAGGTCCACCTATCATAAATATAGCTTTATTATTCGGTACAGGTTTACCACTGTCGTTTGGTCTATTATAAAATACTAAACTTTTACTTTTAGCCAATGTATCATCAAAATCAAATACTCTAATTTTTTTAACAGGAGCATTAGGATCTCTTGCTACTTTTAAAGCTTCGTCGACTGTTTTTGAATATCTAATAACGCCTTCATTATTAGCTGTTTTGCTAAAATTTGCAACATTGTTTGATAAATTTTTTACGTTTATGTTTTTAGCTTTTGATTTTAATTTTTCTACTTCAACTGTCGTAGAATTACCACTTGCATCAACATTGAACATTTCGCCAAACGTTTTACCATCTAAACCTATTATAGAATTTGGATCTATACCACCATCTTGGCTAGAAACTATATCATTAAAATATCTTTGCCACCAAAAATTATCTATAACACTCCAATCGTCAGGCATTCTCTTTTGTAAGCTATAGCCACTTTTCGTCCTAGCATTTCTAAGCTTATCATCCATAGCTTTGTCTAAAGCTATTAACTTATAATTTTTCATAGTTAAATCATAAGCTGTTGCAAAATCACTTTTTGAAAGCGCAGCGTCCATTAAATATAAATAAGCAGAAGTAGCAGGCATCGCGTGTTCATATTCGTATCTAGATCCAGTTATTTGATCTGAATAACCTTCAAATTGAGCGCCTAGCCTATGCCAAGAATTTTTATCATTAGCTACAAACTTTAAATAAGTACCTATAGATCTAGCTTTTTGCCCTGTTTTATCTTTTGCAATAGCTTCATTAAAACGCTTCCACATTTCTTTATGTATTGTAGATACTTTATTATTCCACTCTTTTATTTTGCCGTTTTTTAAGTTAGCTTTTATTACTTTTTTATTTTTAAATATACTAGAATATTTATCAATAGAAAAATCTTCAACACCTTTTATTGGCTTTCCAAACTTTATACTTTTATCGTCTCTTAAATTTTGTAATTTTCTTTTTATTATAGAGTACGCAAGAGCTTCTTCAGGTTTGTTGAAATCACCTTTTTTGTTTTTAGATCTACTTAAATCATAACTAGCGTTGCTACCAGTAAAAGCAGTAGTCCAGGTAATTATATTATTATCTCTTATTATTTTTTTTAACGCGTTATTATTATTGTTAGATATAGCTTCATCTATTAAAGGTTTTATTTTTTTAATGTCTAAATCATTATCTTTATAAAAAGTATCGCCTAAAGCTTTTATTTCAGTTTTTAAATCTTTTGTAGTTATAAAATTATCTTGACCAAACCAAAAATCTTTAGGCATTAAAGGTAGTAGTTGAGTTTTTATAGCTTCTACAAAATCATTCCTTCCTTTTTCACTTCTTAAATCAAAAGAATCTTCTATTCCATAAGATTTTAAAAGTTTATTTATACCATTTGTTTCTAATTGAAATAAATTTCTTATATTTATTATTTCATCTACAGACTTACTAAAACTAAATCCTTCAGGTCTTTTTACTTTTTCAGATATTTTAGGCTTAATATCTTTAGGAACTTCTTTACCTTCGCTCTCTTGTATTTCTTTAAACTTTTCAAATACTTTAGGATCTTCTATAACTTCCATTGTAGCATCTAAAGCCATTTCATCTGCTATAGTTTCTGATAATGCAGTTTTTCTAGTACCTTTAGTAGATGCTCCTACATCTTCACCTAAAAAATAATTAATAAATTCCTCTTTATTAAAAGGTTTCTTTTTAAATATACCTTTACCAACAGCTGTTTTTTCTCTTAGTTGTTTACCTTCTTTATCTAATACAGGTTCTGAAAAAGTTTGGAATCTTTTATTAATAGTTTCTTGAGGTATAGATTTATATAATGTTTCAGCATTATTAGTCACAAACATTTTAAAATCTGATCTAGTACCCATTAAAGCATTAACTTCTTTTTTAAGTTCTCTTTTATAACTATCAGATAAAGCCTTCTTAAACTTAGGATCTGTGACTTCTGGAAGCTTTGTACCAAATGTTTTAACTACAGCATCTTTAACTTTATTGTAAAGATCAGAACCTTTTTCAATATTAAGCTTTTTTCTTAGACTCCTTGGTACTTTTTCTTCTTTAGGTTTTACTTCAACTTCTACTTCAGGTGCTGCTATGTCTACTCTTTGAGATATATCTTCTTCAAATGTTTCACCTAAAACTCTTTTCGATGCTTCAATAGCTCTAGCTGGTAAAAACTTATTTATATAAGCGGCTAATGGCACACCTGATTCTGGTTTATATTCTTGTATTAATTCTAATAAACCTCTTCTACCAGTTTCTATTTCATCAGTAAGTAATTGTCTATCAAAGTTTGGAGCTTCACTTCTACGTTGTACTATTTTATTTACAATAGGTTTAAACTCTTGAATAATATCTAACGCACCTGCAACACCTTGTTCTTCATATATTTTTTGAACATTTTCAGATGCTGTTTTAGATAATGAAACATCTTTTTTAGTTAGTGGTGTTTTAGCTATTTTTAAAGCTCTTTTACTTAATTTACCTTTTGAAACACTTTTAGAATAGTCTTTCATAAAATTGTAAGCTTGTCTAGCATTACTAAACTCTTTATTAAAACCAGGAAGAACTTTTCTTAATATTTCTTGTATAAAATTTAATATTTTATTACTTATATTTTCATCAAAAGTTATTTGATCTGCATTTATAGCATCAGAAAAAGCTGTAAACCACTCAATAGAAGTTTCTGGGTCAAAACCTTCAATATTAATATAGCTATCTTGTATTCTTTTATTTATAGCGTCTAGCTGGTTTTTACTTAATAAATTTTTAAAATCTTTAATTAGCTTTCTTCTATCTTCTTTATCTATACCTTCAAAATAATCATCTACTAAAAGGTGAAAAGTTTCATGAGAGCCAACAGATATAGCTCCTCTTTGTCTAGATAGGTTTTTGTTTATAACAGCTATGTTACCTATTTTCCAAGCTTCTTCATTAGAAACATCCATTTGTTCTGCGTCAGGATTTTCTTTAACATATTCGTCATATATTTCTTGAGCTTTTTCGCCAGCTGATTTAACTAAATTACCATCAGCATCAAATTCATCCTCAACTATATAAGTTTTTTTACCTAGTTTTTTACCTTGAGTTTCTAAAAATTTTATAGTTTTATTTAATTTTAATTCCTGAATACCTTCTTCAATCTCTACTCTTTTAGAAGCAATATCAATATCAGATTCAGACACACTTGATATTTCACTATCTATTTCTAAAATTCTTTCTTTTGCTTTCTTGACAGATTCTTGGTTTGGATCTAAACCTTTTATTCTTTGATTTAATTGATTTTTTTCATATATTAAATTAGCTATTTTTTCTTGTTGCTCGTTTGATAAATCTGAATCTGTTTGATCAACCGCTTGTTGCAGTTCGTCTATTTGCTTTATAAGCTCATTACCTTGTTGCTTAGAAATATTACCTAATTCTTGTTCTTTTCTTATTTGTGATACAGCACCTTGCTTGACGCTATTGTTTCTTAGTAAAGTATTTTTACCAGAATTTAATGTAATACCACCACCTTGAATTACGCCACCCATGAAAACCCCTAATGCACCAGCATTATAGCCTCTTCTTAAATATTCTTCAAAACCTAAATTTTGAACACCAAGAAAATCGTCTGTTAAATCTTGAGCTAAAGAAGTTGTAAATTCAGTAACTCCTTCAGCTCCTGTTCCTAATAAAAAAGATTGAGCTATTTCTAGCGATGTTTCTTTACCTAGCTCCTTGGCTAATCCTTTAGCAGCTGTTTCACCTGCTTCTATACTAGTTTTCTTAACTAAACCTTTTAATCCTTGAAGCAATATTTTTCCGCCACGTAAGCCTACAGGCCCCATTATACCTTCAGGTATACCTTCAGCTAAACCTCTAGCCGTTCCTCTAAAAAACTTTTCACCTTTGGAAAGCTTTTGTATATTAGGATCTTCTGAAACCAAAGTTTGAACGTACTCTGCCGGAGTTAATAAAGCTGTCATAGTACCAGCACCAGCTAAAGCTTGAGCTATAACTGAAGAGCCTCCAGTAGCGTAAGCAGCTCCCATTGAAGCAACCATTAATGGTACTGATTGTAATGTGGTATTTAAACCCATTTTAGCGGCTCTTGAAAAGTTTAAATTACTTAACTCGTTTGCAAAGTCACCTTCTGTAGCTCTTATTTGTTTTTCTAATTTTTCAGCTTTTTTAATTGCTTGCTTACTTATTTCGTTTCTAACCTCCCTGTCTAATATTTTATTGAATTTAAAATCTTCAAAACCCATTAAGTTTATAGCATCTTCTATATAGGTTTCAGCTCCTAAAACACCTTGAAGAGCTAAATTAAAACCAATTTGTATAGATTCATAAGCGTCGCTCCAAGCATCTCCAGAATTTTTTTGTTGATTAGCTATAGCTTTTAATTTTGAATCATTTTGTATATCTACTGTTATTTCACCTTTTTGAAATCTTTCCACAAACTCATCGTTGTAAAGTCTTTTCATCATCCCAGCTTTGTCAACTTCTATTCCATTAACTAAATACTTTTGTTCAAGACTTTCTTCAGGAGCTAACTTGTAAGACTCTTTAATAGTAGCTAATTTAGAGTCGTCTAGTCCTTCAGGATCATATTTAGAATATAAATCTGATATTAACCTGTCGTAATTATCTCCATAAGTAGACAATATAGAGTCTAGCTTTTCTTGACTTATTTCTTCGTTGTTTTTTTTAGAATAAAAGTCAGTTAAAAATTTTTCTGGATCTCCTTCAATAATCATAAAATACTTTTAGGATCTTTTTTACCTGCATTTTTGTTCACGTAGGTATCTATTTCATTAGATATAGCTTGTATAATACTTCCATAATCTCCTTCTGTTCCACCTAGTCTATATTGCTGTATTAAACCTGGTTTATGAGTAATATCAAACTCATTTTGATTAATAGATTTTAAACCTATTTTATTTCTATACTTATTATAGTCAGATAATGTTATATTGTTTATTTTGTTATCTTGTAATTTTATTACATAATCAACCTGTTTTGAAGGATCTGTAGGTATAGTAGTTTCTTCACCTTTAACTTTTTCTATTACTTCAACTGGTTGTTTATTTTCGATAGCATTAATTTGTTTAGAAAAATTAGCCATTCTATTTGTCACATAAGGCTTTATTTTACTTCTAGTATCCATATTTAGGTTTATGTATACAGTTTCTTGATTTAAGGCATCAACTAATCCAACATTATCGCTTACACCTTGAACTAAAGCATCATCAGCATCTAAAACATAATATTTTCCAGATTTAGAATCTTTTTCAAATTTTCCATCTTCTTTTATAAAACCTTGTAATGCTTTAAAACCTAATTTATCTATACCTCTAGCCTCATTAAGCAGCTTGGCTGTTTCATCTGCTCTTTGCTTGCTATTTTTAGGCATTTTACTAACTTTAGCAGCATGCTCTAAGTTTCTATTTAAGTAAAAATCAATTGACCTTTGAAGTTCTTGCTCCGTTTTAGCTGTTTGTATTTGATCTACAGTAAACTTCATTTTTTCAAATTTTAATCTAGCTTTTTCACCTAAGCTAATTGGAGCTCCAACATCTATAATAGTTTTAACATTTCCAAAAGCTTCTCCAGTTTCTGGATCATACATGGGATATTTATCGTTAACTAATTGTTTTATTATATTTCGTTTTATCAAAGCATTGTGTTTACTAGCATTGTAAACACCAGGTTCAGTTGTATATCTTTGAAACGTAGATTCGTTTAATAAAGCATCAATTTTTCCTTGTTCTTCTAAATTTTCTATAAACTTTTTTGCAGCATTAGCATAATTGTTTTTAACTGTTGTTTCTACTTCAGTTCCACCAGCAAGTGCTTTTTCTATTTTACTAGTTTCAACTAAACTTGCTAAATTCTTATTAGCATCTTCTGTAGCTGTTTCTAACTCATCTTTGTAGTCGTCTCCAAGCGTGACTAAACTACCTCCTTTTTCATAAAGATTAACAAATTGAGTACCATTAAATAAATCTTTTCCATCATTAGTTATAACTAACTGACCATTATCTATTCTAACACCCATTTTAGAAGGGTCGTTTAAAAATTGTTTATAAGCTTCTTTTTTAGCTGCATTAGGTCCTATAAATTGAGATCTTAAAATTTTTTTATCTTTCTCAATAGCGTTCATATCATCCCACTCTTTTTTCTCTGAATATATAGTACTCATTATTTGTCTATAATCATTAAGAATTTTTTTAGCATTACTTGATTTTTTTAAATAGTCTGATTGATCTCCATCAAAACTAGCTATTTTAGCTTTATAAACGTCAGTAACCATTTCGCTAAACTGTTTTGTCATTTCTGCATTAAAATCAGGTCTATCTAAAACTTTAGTATCATCTACTAATTCTTGTAAATTAATAAACTCTTGTTCAGCTTCTTTTTGGTATTCATTTACTCTTTTTCTTCTTTGTGTAAAAGCGTCTTGAACCTCTTCAATGCCTTCTAAAATATCTCCAGCACGAACAATAGGGGCTTCTTCTACTGAGCCTGGTCTCCTATATGAACCTACATAACTATATTGTCTAGGTATTCTTCTTCTTGGTAAATCATCAAAATCTCTCATAGTTTATTTTATTTTTTGTCATTCTAAGCCACTAGGTTTAGAAAGTGGCACATCTGTTTCAAGATTATCTTTTGGTTTGAGTAAGCCAGACAAATCACCTGCAGCAGAAGTAAAAGATGATAAGGAATCTCCAGCTGCAGTAGTTCTTTGTTGTTGCGTTAAATCTATTTGTGCTTGTAATCTATCAAGTTGAGCTTGTTCTCTTCTTTCTTGTGCCCCCATCATTGTAAGTTCTCCTTGTGCTCTTAATTGTTGTACTCTTTGTTCTCCTTGAGCTGCTAATTTTTGATTATTAGCTTCTTGTTGTTGTATACTAGCTGATATACCTTGTTTAGATTTTAAAGCAGCTTGTGCTAATGCAGTAGCACCACCACCTCCTGATTGCCTCAGTGTGTCTAATGTATTAGCTAAGGCAATATCTGTTTGTTCTGCTTGCATTTTAGCAGCCTTAGTAGCTACTTGCAAATTGGCAAAAGGATTACTAACACTATCAAAGGGATTAACTAATTCCTGTCTGTCTCTTTCTAAGTTTTCTAATTTTTCTAAATAACCATCTGGCCCTTCTAAAGCATTTTTAGCTTTATTAGCTTGATGCGCTCCCATTATGCCTGGTGCAGTTTTTATTATTGCAGATAAAACCTGAGGATTTTCTTTAAAAAAATCTAAAAATTCCATAATTATATTTTTATCTTGATGATACTACAAATTCTGTTGATACAGCAAACAACTCTTTAGTACCACCTAAATCTGTGCTTGCGTCTGTTGATAATTTTACTGTTGCTAAAAAACCTTTAATACCTGTAGTTGCATCGCCAAAGAAAACTTCACCTGGTCTAGCTGCGCTATTATTAATTAAATTAGCAAAATACTTATTCTCTTTTCTATTAAAACCTGCTCTATAAGGTATATTATTTTCAGTGTATAAACCTTCATCATAGCTTCTTATTATCTTAGCAGAGTCTTGATATTGTTGTTGAGAGCTGTTTTGCAAGTCAAAGCCTTCTGAATCAGAAATAAAGCTATCTACTTGCCAACCATTACTACCTTCGTAGTTAACAGTTTTAAAATTCTTTACTATACTTGGGCTATCATTAAATATAAATTCTATACTTGAGTTATCAGTAACACCATAAAAAGTACTTCTAATGTGACCTTGAGTTTGGTCATAATGCTCGTAAATATCAGCATTATGAAAGCTGTAATATTTATTTTTTAAACTAGCTACAAAATCAGGCTCATAAGTATAAAAACTTGTCCAGCCATTTATATCATCTTCAAAAGACAGTGTGTTATATGTATTTTGCGCTTCAGGATCTTCAGCTTTATCTTGCATAGAAACTACATAGTTGTTGTTATAAGCGTCCCAACCACCTACTACTCTGTCTTTTATAAATTTAGTAAAAATAGCTAATTGACCAACTGCT
>Ga0181414_1000572_pt1 | contig 11254 bp, 18 predicted proteins | sample 37SPOviralmetaG_FD_130139 | JGI IMG/M metagenome (GOLD analysis project Ga0181414, IMG submission 130139) | Marine viral communities from the oligotrophic San Pedro Time Series (SPOT) site, San Pedro Channel, CA, USA - 37 SPOT_SRF_2012-11-28 | ecosystem: Environmental > Aquatic > Marine > Strait... | reverse complement strand
GAAGAAGATTTAAGTGGTTACGAAGTTTATGTTGAAGAATGGGACGATGTGGAAAACGTTTTGGAAAATGGTTGGTCTGCTGAGAGTATCCGACGTTTTGGTGAGGACGGAGACAACAGGGCACGGCAATACTATGACGAACTTGTGGCACAGATGGCAGAACACCGTGAATGGAAGGCGGTGATGTTTATGAAGTATGGTGAGAATGGCGTTGGTGATGTCATTCGCGAAACACATCAGGATATACGTCAGCAGCAACAAAAAGATGAAGAGAAAAAAGAACTACCGAAGGAGGTGGAGGATATTAATGGTTATGTAGTGACAGGAGCAGATATAAAAGCAAAGTATTTCGCTGAGAAGATGGGATTGTCTCCCGAAGAAATTATTGAAGCGATGAAATGTAGTGATTGTAATTGTGGAATTGCCTTTTAGAGATTATTTAGATACATATTTTTTTTGTTTATCGTATTTCATATACACATTTTTCATATTCGCAGCAGACTTACGTGTCTTGAATTCTCTCTTAGTAAATGTTTTCTTTTCTAAATTATACAGACGATATTTTTCACCTTGCTTAACAATCTTAAACGGCATATTATAATAAAGACACATATAAAATTTGAAAATATGTTTTGAGAAACATATTATAATAAAAAAATGCCGTATAAAGACCCAGAGAAAAAGAAAGAATATGATCGGGAATATCGTTTAAAAAATATAGAGAAAATAAAAGAATATGAACGAGAATATCGTAAGACCCCATCAGGTAAGAAATCTAATGCTATTCGTAAATGGAGACATAGGGGAATTATATTTTACGATTATGACTTACTATATGACATATATACTCATACTACTCATTGCGATGAATGTGAATGTCTTTTAAATCAATGTGATAGGTCGCGAAAATGTGTAGATCACGATCATAGTATCACTGATGATGAAAATGTGAGAAATATATTATGTCTTTCTTGTAATGTTGAGAGAGGTTAGAGATAGAATTGGAGAAGTTCCTTTAATTTTTGATTTTCAACTTTAATCAGTTTATCATTTGAAATACATTCAGAGAGAAGTTCGCGAGTCTTCAGTAGTTCCTTCTGAAGTTTTTCAACCTGCTCTTTAAGATTGATTTCATCATATACTTCTTCTTCATTTTCATCTTTGCCCCACTCAACATCTTCCGCCTCATCATATACAAAGTTTGGATTTGCTTCCCCAGTTTCCTTATTGACTTTCTCATTAATTTCCATCTCTACTCCCTGATGTGGAAGTAGTTCAAGGAACTTGTTAGCGACGCGAACCTTTTCAATCGTTCCCCCCATCTCAACGATACAAAATTTACTCGTAGCAGAGATAATCTTGCCGACATAATCTTCATATTGCTTCTTGTGCTTTCCACCGATAATTTTTACGAACTTTCCTGCTTCCATTTTTTTTATATTTATATTATTATATTTCTTTCAAATTTTTAAATAATAAAAACTCAAATTTGATTTACTTAAAACTAAACATATAGTATAATAAAATGGAAAATATACTCAGCGAACAGTATTCAAAATATTCACTATCTCGGGACAAACCTTGGTCTCCCGCAACTCTCAAAACATACGTTAAAAATATATGTAATCTTCACTGTATGTGTCACCCTACTAAAGAATTCAAAAATCTCTTGTTTCTAAGAGATACTGAAAAGGTTTTAGGATCCTTGGAATCAAAAGGAACTCAAACAAAAAGAAACTATATTAACTCTGCTCTTATCGCTCTTACAGTAAATATATTTCATTCACCCTCTTCACCTTCTATAAAATGGATTAATCCTCTGATTAAACATTATGAAAATGTAAGAGATGTGCTTTATCACGAATATATGATGGAAAAAGAATCTAATAAAGGAAAGACATCTCATCAGACAGATGTTTTCTCAAAAGTTAAAAAAGAAGATATTGATAAATTATGTAATACAGAGGTTGATACAAACGATTATGAAGAATATCAGGCGAATATGATTTTAAATTTCTATAAAAGTTTTCCTTTACGTAATGAACTTGCTGATGTAAAATGTATCTACATAAGAGAATATAACAAGTCACAAAAACACAACGATAAAGAAAACTTTTTAGTTATTAGGAGGGGTGGAAATCATTTCACGCTGATATTCAACACATACAAAACATCAAGTAAATTAGGAAGAAAAACAATTGATATCACAGATAAACGATTAAGTAATCTGATTTATAAGTGGTTATCAGAAGTCAGAAAAATTCCACTTAATCAAATAAATTATAAACCTCTTCTCTGCTGTAAAGGTTCTGATAAATGTCTAACACGTAATGATATGAGTATGAAACTAAGAGCATACACAAATAAGCACTTAGGGTCTAATATCAGTTCAACACTGATGGCGAAATATTATTCACCTGAGATTAAAGATATGTCTAATCCAACCGCTGAAGAAATTGAAAAGGTTGTGACATTTGCCGATCAAAGAGGTCATAGTATATCCACACATCTCACTCATTATAATCAATCTTAACGTGTATAAGGTCTCGCACGATCTGCCCGTGCTAAAGCAGCACTCGCAGATGTAGGCGCCATACGCCGTCCCGCAGCAAGAGGTCCCGCCGCTAATCCAGCACCCGTGAGCGGTGGAAGTCGGCGACCTCGTGGATTTGGAGTCCCGCTCGTAGGAGGTTTTGGACGCTGTGCCGTCCCCACGACTGAACCGAAATAGACATCATCTCTTACTCGTGATACACGTGATCGCGGTCTTCCAACTGCCGTAGTTTGCCTCACAAGAGGTGCCTGCTGTGCTACTGGAGTTGCTTTCTTTCTCCTCACAGGTTTTGGAGGTGCTGACTTAGGTTTCATTATGTCGTCCCAATGCCCCGCCTTTTTAAGACCTTTGACTAAGTCTGCTTTGTTCATACTAAGTTTGATCGCAGGATGATTAAGTTTCTTTGCCTTGATATACGTTTTAATCTGTGCGACCGTGCTACTAATATTCGGTTTCTTCATTTATTTTATAATATCATACTTATTTTTTTTTTATCAGTAAAAAAACACTATTTTCTTACTAAATGTTTCGCATCTATCTTTGCCGCCTTGCCTCCCATAACCGCACTATATATTCGTGCTGTTCCCCATTGAGTCGCTGAAGATACACTTTTTCTCACCGATTGCGGATTACTATAAAATGCTCCTTCACCTTTCTTTTTAATTGTGCGTAATCCAGAGAGTTTGTATCCCGTTAAACGACTTATCTCCGTCATACTATGTGATTTATCTTTTGGAAATCCATACTTGCGATTGAACTTTTCTTTGTAAGTCGCCATTTATATTATACTATTTTTTTTTACGATTTTTAAATTTGAAAATGTTTCTTTAAGATATATAATGACAACTAAAGTCGCAAAATTATATTTGGATAGATTATCAACAGATGACGAACTTGATACACTCAAAGGTGAATATCTCAGCGACTCTTGGATTCTACACGATATTAAAGAAGATACTGATGTATATGAAAAAAATAGTAATACTCTCATATTATCTTATCGTAAGCAGAGGTTGGACGCTGAAACGAACTCACTTGCGTGGGATAATTATAAAGATCTTTCAACTTCTGCGAGGGGTAGAGGTGCTTCGGCAGGTCCCATTGATCCTACTTCTGTATATTGGTCTAAGAGACATTTATGTAAGACTAAAGGATACAAAACTGGTTATCTTAAAGGGGATGGAACTCCCTCCAAAATGTCAGTAAATAACGTTGTTAGTTCATCTCCTATCGGTTATTATGAATCTCAAAAAGCACTCGGTTTTGATAAACCCTGTCGCCTCACATTCAACACTAAAGAAAATATGGAGAAATATGAAAAAGGTATCCCCTACATTCAAGAGATAGATAAATGGTATAAAACATTACATCAAGAACATTACAAAATACAGAAAGAACGTGCTGATAAACAACCTGATTATCGTATTGCTGATACTGCTTTCAGCACAGTGACTATCAATCGTAATTTTAGAACTGGATTACATAAAGACGCAGGTGATTTCGGGGGATATGCTATGTTATCCGTATTAGAATATGGTTCATATAGTGGTGGAATATTTATGATTCCCGCCTTCGGTATAGGAGTTGATTTAAGACAGGGTGATGTTCTCTGTGCGAAGGTCTCTGAATATCACTGTAATACTGAAATATATACAGATGAATCACAAGATGAATATAATAAGTCATTGCCTGTAGTATTCAAAAAAGATACAAAGGTTGGTATTTTAGGTCTTGATAAGGATTACTCAAGGATATCTTTTGTATCATATCTTAGAGAGAAAATAATTAACTGTAATAAAATTTGAAATTTTTTTGAATATTGAAATATTTCAAAAAGATAAATGCCCTACGATAAAAAATATCATACAAGTTATTATGCGAAACATAAAGAACAGAGAAAAAACTATGCTGCGAGAAATAAAGAGAGAATCGCGAAATATCGTGATACTCCTGAAGTTAGAAAATCTATGAAAATTAGTCGCTGGAAACAGCAGGGAATAATATTTCACGATTATGATTTACTATTTGAGATATATACTCATACTAAACTTTGTGATAATCCCGAATGTAGATGTGTATTAACTACAAATGGAAACGGTCATAACACTATTACGACTAAATGTGTAGATCACGATCACAGCATCACAGATAATGAAAATGTTCGTAATATATTATGTTTGAGATGTAATATCAAAAGAAAGTGAGTTTAGTATCTAAATATATTTTTTATCATATAATATATGATTAAAAATATTGATAAGTCTCATAGCAAAACTGATTTAATTGATATTATAAATACATTGAATGTTCCGATAGTATTCAGTCATCAGCATAACAAAAGAGATATTCAAGATAAATTAATAGAACTATTCTCTGAAAAGAAACATTTTACGTTTCAAAATAACGTATATAATATTTCAAACCTAACTGATTTACAAATCTACGTATCAAATCCAAACCCAAAAAGATCTCTTTCAGTAAAAGAAAAGAGTAATGTTATGAGGATATGTCGCGAAATATGTAAATATTGTCAAGGTGGTTATATCATACAAAAAACAAATTATAAAACACGTGAAGAACTCCACGACGATATGCTTTATATTATTCAATATGGAGACTTGCCCTCTGTAAGAAGAACTTGTAAGTTAATGAATGAAAATATAGAGAGAATTCAAAAATGGAAACCTATTATCTCTCCACAAGTCAAAAAAGCACTCATTGAAAAAGAAATGTCAAAGAAATCTTTTTGTCATTCTTTTTTATGTAAGCAAGGTGAGTTCGTAATTAATTTTGATTAAATTTGAAATTTCAAATTAAAATATATTATATATAAAGAAAATAAAATAAATGCCTGTTCCCTCAAGAGAAGATGAATATTACAAAGATCGTGTTTTGGAGATTTTGGAACTATTAGAAGAGATTTACGATAGTAAAGGTCTCACCGATCATAATGATGATAATACTCAATGGTCGGAAGAAATGGAAGATAGATGGTTTGGTGAAGGTTCCCCCGATTGTCTTATAGGTAAATGTAAATCGTGGAAAGAAATAAGAACTAAGTTAATTGAAAACTATGGTTATAAAAAAGAATGGGATTCATCTTCTGAAGATGAATGATTAAAGAATATTAATATCAAGCATCACTGAATATTCCTCTGGAAATTTCTCACTAAGTTCTTCCTTTGTATATTTTTTCGCCATTCGCTGTAATCTCTGTATATCCTTATTTTTCCTATAGTATTCCCTTTTTTTATCAATATTATCGTAATAATGTTGTCTGGCAATCTCTCTCCTACGCTCCATAAGCACAGGATCTTTTTTAATCACTGTATGATATCTCTCACGCTCATATTCACGTTTCTTTTTGTATGCTTGGAGGACTTTTTGAATATCAACATCTTCAATTTCAAGTGTGGTATCTGACATCTTTTATTTATATATATATATAAAATATAATTTTTAAATGACTGAAATTGAAATCCAAATCCTCGGATGTTGCTTGTCCTTATTATATATCGGTTTATATCTCATTTTATTTTATAAAGTATATTCATAATGGAGGAAGTAAAAAAAGATCCAAAAGATGCTAAGATGAATAAGAAAGATAAAATGAAAGTCCCTACTATCTTAAAAGTCAAAGATGTAGATGCTGACCCAAGATTTGCTGATATTCACGCGAATTTGCCTCAACTCCCTTGCCTCGGTTTAATTATCGGTAGTGTCAGAAGTGGAAAGAGCAATCTACTTGTGAATATGTTTTGTAATGAAGACTTCTACAAAGGGGTCTTTGATACTGTAAAGATTATCAGCAATACACTTCATACAGATAATAAAGGTCAATTATTAGAGAAGTTTTTTGATACAGAAGATCATTACGAAGACTGGATGATCCAGGCGATCAAAGCAGAACAACAGATGTATCCGCGTTCAGAGAGACCTTCATTTGCTCTTGTGCTTGATGATATTTTAACGCAAGACTTCAGTAAATCAAACGCAGTGAGTTTCTTCTCAACACGGTTCAGGCATTATATAGATATGTATCTTATAACAACTCAATCGTTCCGTGCTGTATCAGGTATGATTCGTAATAATGCTAATGCTGTATTTATTTGTCGCCAGCAAAATCGCAAGGAACTTGATAAGATAGCAGAGGAATATTCTGGGATGTGTGGTGGATATGATAATTTTATCAAACATTACAAAGAGATTCACAAAGAACCTTATCAAATTATGTATATTGATTTATCTTCTAATCCAGCACGCATACTGAAAAATTTTGAATCGGTCGTATGGGAAGGCGATGACAAACTCAATATGGACGATTAAATTTGAATTTTAATTTTGAAATTTATATTATTATATATACTATAAACAATAATGAAACCTAATCAAAACTTCACAGTCGCTCAGATGAAAACGTATATCAGGGAAAAGAAACTTAATCATCCTGCGATTAAACTTAGTATGAAAAAAGCAGACTTAGTCAAAGGTCTTAAAAAGGCGGGTCATTGGAAAGAAGTAGCACCGAAGGCAGCGAAGAAAGCAGCACCGAAGGCAGCGAAGGCAGCACCGAACAGTGATGATATGGATTCAAAAGATAAAAAATTAGTAAAAAAAGTAATTCAAAAAATTAAAAGTTTAAAAAAAACAGATTTAGATAATTTACTCAACTTTAATAACGATGAATTAATGGAAATAACTAATGAGTTTTATGGTGCTCAAAACTGGGTTACGATGGACGGAGTAAGAGATACTAAAACTAAAATGATAGATTTAATCAATGCTCCGACTGCTGGTTTTGGTGATCTTTTCAATGATAAAAGACTTAACCTGTTATTGAAACAACTCAATAATATTAAAACTTCATTTTAAATTTAATATGAATGTGTTTGATATTAATTTATTCCATTATTGAAAAATATGTTTCTTTATAGTATAAAATACAAATGGATCTTTATGATAGGGAATCGCAACAGATTAAAATGCTCGGGCAATTAAGGTCACAACAAGCAGCAGACTATAACTTACACGTTGATATGCTTCGGCGACAAGCAGCAAGTAGGATATATCAGGCAAAAGAAGATGAAGGGGTCGCTTCAGATGAAACAAAAGAAGCAGAAGCAGCGGCAGGTGTCGTAGGAAGTGTCTCTACTTATATTGATGCTTCGGGTGCTCGGAAAGCGTTAAAGGAACACGTAGAAGGCAAAGTCAAAGATGCTGTGAAATCAAAAGCAAAACAAATCATCAAAGACACGGGAGCAAAAGCGGAAGATGCTGAAGATATTGCTAAAGGCGTCACTAAAACCGCGAATCCTCTTGTTGATACTGCTGTAGAAGATCAGAAAATTATTGATAAGGCAGCGTCCGCATCTAAGACCGCCGCTCGTAGTGAGAAATTAGGGATGGCGATTTTTGAAGGTGCTGGGAAAGGAGTTATTAAAGGGGGAAGTTCTTTAATGAATATAGGTTTAGGTGGTGAGGCAGTCTATGATGATTTCAAAGGAGGTCATTTTCATATTGACGGTTCAAACTCTTTAGAAAAGGCAAGTAATGTCTTACAGATTGGGTCTGGACTTGCTGATATTGCTGGTTTTGCTTTTCCTCCCGCTCAAGCGATCGGTTTAGTTCTTGGGGCAGCATCGTCGGTGACAGGAGCAATCGGTGCTGTAGAAGAAGATGAAGATAAAGAAGATAAAGAGGTTAAAGCAGCGAAAAAACGTATCAGTGATATCAAAGCACAGACAAGTAAATATAAAAAGCAAGACCCTACAAAAGAGGCACAAAAAGTGATGTCTCAGTTCAAGAGAACTGCTGACAAACGTGTTGCGAGTAGAGCAGCGGAGGTTGTTAAAAAAGTTGAGGGTTAATTTTATTATATTTTATATTACTAAATGAAACCGATAGAACAAATCCAAGAAGATGTCAAAGTAATCCAAAATGATATCATAATCATCAAGGACTTATTAAAATATATCAAAAAATATGTAGATGATAAAATTGAATCTGATAAAAAAAAATGGTTTTAAACGAAGTAAAGAAATCCCTTAATCACTATTTGAATCGCTTTCAGTATCAGATTCTGTGACATATACACATTTCTTTTTCTTCTTTTTCTTTTTGTGCTTCTTCTTGTCCGCTTCTCGCTGAAGTTTAGAAAATTGTTCCATAGTATTCCTCCATTCTGGTTTTGGAATAGTTTCACAATCTTTGTATATAATATCAAGTTTATCGCGATAATCTTGTGCCTTTTTGCTCATAGCAGTATATTTCTTCACCCATTGTGATTTATCCCCTTCAAGTTCTTTGATTTTAAAATATGGATGATCTTTATCTAATTCTTCAGCAGCGATAGGTTTGAGAGAGTCTATTTTCTTTCTACAAATATAGCATCTATCTTCCTCATCATTTTCGTATCTCTTAAGGTTTTCTTTTAATACTTCAATCTCTTTTTGTAATGTGTTGTTTGTTCTACGAAGTTCAGACACTTTTTTTGGATCGTATGTAGAATAATAAGAAAATAATGCTCTACAAACCCTTTTTGGAGCAATTAATTTATGGGAATCTTCATCTAACATAGTAATCAGTGCTTTCTTAACATCTTTCTTACGATTTTTAATCATCTCTTTTTCTTTTTCTGTAGGGTTTTCAATATCATATTTTCCATCATCGTAAAGAGGAAGGATTTGATCGGTTAAATGCTTATAAACGTCTTCTTTTTTCCATTGTTCCATTTTTTATATGTATGCTTTAATATCCTTAAATAAGAAACATATAGAAAAAAAGAGTAAAAATTTTGCCCGAAAAATAGAAATATGGTAATTGTTCTAAAGGGAAAAGTATTCTCTCTAAAGGGAAGGGTATCATCAAAGTAGCGATTTTGATGTGTTTGATGTGAAAAACCCCGTTTTGTAATTCAGCGAAGTTTTTGCTGTTGTATATATAATATTGTTCTATAAATTAAATTTGTATATAATTCAAATCTATAATATATCTTATGTCAGGGTTATTGCCTAAATCACCTTTAAAAACCTACTTTGATGTGACACCTCCCTTTAACAATTTACTTTTTCCCTTTAACAGAATTACATTTCGTGAAAATTATTGACCCCTTTTTTTTATACGCTTCTGTTTTGAAGTCTCAAAGATCTCTATTTCTCTTATTTTATTTTTCATTTTCGGAGGAGGTTGTGGAATACTTGCCCGATTATAAGATGGAAGTGATACGTCTAAGATTTCTGAAGATGTTTTCTTTTTCTTGTTCTTTTCATTTTTCATATGAGTCATATTAATATTATATACTATATATTTTTTACATCTCAAATATAATATTTCCATTAATAAAGTATGTCCCTAATAATCTGTAAAAATAAGCAAGATGAAGATGATTTAACAAGTGAGATTGATAGTATCAATAAACCGTATGCTTTTAGGAATTCAATTACATCTAATATGATGGTTCCAGCAAATGCCGAGATTGCTCTTCAGTCAGCGAAAATTAATATGGACGGTTCTATCATTGTGGGTGGTGAAAACAGCAAGTTATTTTATAATTATGTAGGTATGCCTGTGGATCCTAATACTAATACTGATCAGGCATCAGCAACTACAAAACTTCGCACAGTTGAAGAAAGTCCTTTTGCTCCAATTAAGGTCATATTATTCCCTCATTCAGTCACTCAGCACAACATCGGCATAGATGAGATTGCTGATGAAATTACTCAATCAGTGAATGAAATCATTTCTTATCCAAATTTAAAAAATAGATTTAAATGTAGTTTGAAAACCTCAGCAGGAGTCGCAGTAGATCCCGCTAATCCTCCTCTTGGAAAATTTGAAGGTTTTACATTTACATATAATCAACGTATTATCGGAGATGACGCTGGTCAAGCACCTCAAAATGTTATTCCCCAAGCACACGACTACGCGACAAGTCCTACAAAAGGAATGCTTGAAGCAAGTATCACACAAAGGAGAAATTATCAAGTGACAAATGGAGCATATCCTGGATCTGAAGCACCGCTCTGGACTTATACAAAAACAACCCCCGCATCGTTTCCTGATGGTATGGGAACTCTTAGCACCGCCACAACAGCATCTCCAAATGGAGTTGTGAGAACAAACTCAAGATGTGTGATTGGAAATGTTCCACCCGTTCATTGTCTTGGAGGAAAAGTCGTATATTTTTTTGAAGACTGTCTTAAACCCCTCGTGAATCCTGTTGTTCCTGGAACACCTGCTGGTAGAGCAAGATTTCAGTGTGGATTATCAAGGGGGTCTCGGTCTATGACTTGGTCTGGAGGTGATGAACCGCCAAGACTTTTGAGAGCATTGGAAAGAAACATTCAACCGTTTGATTTTAAGAGGGGGAATGGTAGTCTCTCTGCTGGTTGGATGGGTGGATATATGGATTATGGTATTTCTTACGATCATACTGGAAGTTCAAATCAAGCGGGAATTTTTGGAAGGAACAATCGCCTACTTGTATTTCATACAGTCGTAAATACTGATGATATAGGTGGAACAACTGGTTTAGTAGGAGCAAATAGACCTTTATTAAAACGGCAACAATTGAGATATGGGAATGGAACAGCAGCAAGTGGAAACTATGATACAGGAACTGATGATGCTATTGTTAATTCAGCGGGTTATGATGCTCAGAATGGATATAATCTTACGACTAATCCATTGAATATTAATGCT
>Ga0181414_1000571_pt1 | contig 11263 bp, 13 predicted proteins | sample 37SPOviralmetaG_FD_130139 | JGI IMG/M metagenome (GOLD analysis project Ga0181414, IMG submission 130139) | Marine viral communities from the oligotrophic San Pedro Time Series (SPOT) site, San Pedro Channel, CA, USA - 37 SPOT_SRF_2012-11-28 | ecosystem: Environmental > Aquatic > Marine > Strait... | reverse complement strand
GACTCAGAGATTTCCTTGTCAGCTCGCTTTTCGTTAATGAGATTAAGTGTCAAAGCGCCTTGCGTCGATAACAGATCAAGTCCTGTCACAACTTCTGCGCTATCAATGCCGCCTGTTGTATAGATCGCCTCGCGCATTGATGTTGCTTCGACTGGATTAAGATCTGCCATACGCATTAATATAGACTCAACGTCTTCATCTCGGCCTGTTGCCTTTGCATCAAATAATTGCGGCACAAGAGCGTCAAACAATTCGCCACGCAATCTTTCATTGCGTTGATAGAGTTGATTCTCTCGGCTAAAGAATGCAGTCATTTGATCGTTGGCCGCTTTCTTTGCGTCGCGGATTTGTTCTTCTGTCATTGAGCTGACTAGCGCATTCATGCTAGCGTCCTGAATTGCGCCTGACATAATTTGATTTGTATGTTTGATTGGGTCTTCCATTACCCAGTCTGCAACATTTCCGACCAAAGCCTCGTTGTAGCGCTGGTCTAATATTCTTAGGTTTTCTCGGATAAACGTGTCGCCGTCTTCCATTTGCGAACCGTACTTCTGAATCTGCGCTCGCAATACGTTGATCGAATCATTTGGTGTGACAACGCTTCCGTCGTTTGCTTGAGTAACTCCGGCATTAACGATTGTTGGCACACTGTCGATCATTGCCTGTACGCCAACTGCAAGCTGAGTTTCCATCGCTTTTTTGTCGGCCTTAACTTTTGACTTGGCCGCAGAAAGAAAGGCTGAGTTTCCTGCTAGCCCGATTGTTGCCCTAAACCGAGATGCGGCCACCGGATCAATATCAGACAAGATTGCAGAGTACGTATCTTCAATCGTTGTTAGATTTTCTTGCATCCCAGCTAAATCAATCTGACCAAGCTCATATCGTGTCTGGATACCAACAATGGATTCCCGCGCTTGGGTTTCCATTGTTGATGTCAGCATATCAATCGCTGTCGCCCTAGCTGCCTGTCCAAAGATTGAAAACGTATCTCCAGGCAAAATCTCTTTGATATCCTTGCCCTGTTCTTTTGCTTTGGCTAGCTGCTCCACAGTCGGCGCATTCGCAGCGCCATACTCAATGCCTTCGATCTTGGCCTGTTCACCAGCAACCTGGAACGCCATCTGGCTGACACGGTCCATCGCTCTGGTCAACGTCTCAGAGGCGCGAGCGCCTTCACGCAGTGCCGCTGAGTCAAAGCCTGGGCTAACCGCTGAGAGTAATCCGTCTCGTCTGTATCTTGGTAACTCAGCCATATTAAACTACCGCCATTGGGCCACCGCCATAGGTTGGCGTCATTGATGAAATAGGAGTTGTCTCTTGCGGAGGAGTTGGTTTGCCGATCTGCGAATACGCAAACGCCGCTTCGCCAACCTGAGTTAATGCAGCCAACCGGCCTTGGTACGCAGCCATTGATCCGGCTTGCTTATTGTCGATTGATTGCAGGATGCCGACTTGCTCGATCAGCGACGCATTGTCGCGTGTGATCTGGAAGTCTTGCATCCCTTCTGCTGTTGCAAAGACTCGTAGTCCTTGCGGCGTGCCTGAGTACGGGTCAATCGCTCCAGCACCAGCTCTGGCGTTGATAGCGGCCTGTGTTGCCAATATCTTTTGTAGAACTTGTATACCCTTGCGCTTTTCGTTTAGGGCCTCTTGGTCGAAGCGCAGAAGCGCCTGACGCGCCTTCTGGTTGTACATCTTCTGCTGGATCTTACCTGTCTGGTAAGACCCGTATGCACCAATTAATTTTGTGCCGACTGCTATTACTGCTGCTTCCGCCATCTTACTGCCCCGTCGATACTTCGTAGTCGAGCGACAAGATTGTCATGTCCAGCGGCTCGCTTTGTGTGATCGTAATTGTCGCGTCTTTATTATATCCGAGCAACGACCCTTTTCTTTTGAATCCTGTGTATGGCGTAATGACATCGTTGGCATCTTTGTCAAACGTGACCGCTTCGCCATCAATAGTCAAAGCCTGGGTTTCGTACAGGTCTGCTGTGATTGACAGGATGCGCTTCTTGAATGACCGAGTTGGACCAGATGGTAAACGTCCCTCAAACGGCAATGTCTTGATTGTTGACGTAAACGGCAGTCCGACTTCAAAAGAACTAGTTGCTGCTGTGGTGAATGAAATAGCTCCGCTAGAAACAGTTTTATCTGATTCAACAACACCATCCCTTAAAACATCAAGCGTCTTACCTTCAAGATATGTTAATGAAGAAACACTTGCTGTAGAGCCTCCGACTGTTTCATGTTTAGCGGCATCAGTGTTTAAGCCTTCAACAAATCGTTCAACGTAGTATTTTGTAGCACTGTTGATTGTGCGTTTTACGACTGTATATACATCGGATATATCTACGCCAACTTCAACATACAGTCCATCCGTGGTCCACTCACTCGGCGCGACGATCTGTTCTGATCGCAACAAGGTAAAACACGCAATCGAGCCGTCATCGTCGTTTACGATTAATACTCGGTCACCTTCGTCAGTTGATGTGGCCTTGCGAACAGCTAATGCAGATGGCGTCTTGAGTAAGTGTGATGCTAACAAACTGATGCGGGTTGATACGTAACCAGCCACCGAATCATTAAACAAGAACTCAGAGAGCGTCTTGCCCTGGCGCTGAACAAACAGAGTCGATCCGTCAATGTTAACGACCGGGATACCAGGCTTCACGCCATTAGATGTTTGCTCTTTGACTGACAACGTTGATGGCGTGATTGGATCACCCAATGTTTGCGGGATGTAAAACTCGCCGCCAGTACTAAATACCTGCAAATTGCGGCCTGAGTACAAGTCAACAATTGCGTTGAACTTGCCTGTATCAAGTGTTGCTTCGAGAGCAGCGTCGTCTAGTTGCTCGCCAAAATCAAAGTTAAAGAAGTCCGCAACCCGACTGCCCCAGAGAGTCGATGGCCGAGACTTAGAGCCGCCCAAAAACAAGCGTCCTTCGTGGAACACACAAGAGCGCGGCCAGCCTCTGGTGTCTGACCAGACATCTTCGTAACCGTACTCTAGCTCCCAGTTACCTGATGTCATTGCATCAGTATCAAAGAACGGTATTTCAGTAATAGCCTTGACAACCGAATCGCTTACGAACTCTGTAATGCGGGCGCGACCAAATCCGTTTTTAGCAACAATATATTCATCAACGCTATCTTGACCAAAAGCTGAAACCTTATACTGTGATGTGTTGTCTGGGGTAGTAGTGAACGCTGGATATACAGTTGCCACTTTGGTGCTAGCAGTATAATCAGTAATATGCCGAACCTGACCGCTGCCCGTCCCCGCAGTTATTTCTATATGAAGTCCAGCGCACTGATCGTCTGACGTATAGTTTGTTGCTGATTTTAATGTAATCGTGGTTGATGTACCGGCTTGAGCTGTGCCGTTATCATTAGTACGGGCCGACGCGGTGAATGTGATATTGCCTGTAACATCTGATGGAGTAATCGTGAATTGAGGCTCATCAATGTTTAGTGTGTACGCAAACTTAGGTACGTAGTCAAAACTTAGATTAGTGACTGTCCAGGTGGAGTCCGATGCACCGCGCTGAATGAACTGTGGGTGCATATCGGGATGAGTCAGGATTAGCGAGTCGGCTGCTTGAGTAAAATTTAAAGTATCGACATAATCATTAGATAAGGCAGATATAGCAAGAAACGCATTACCTGATCCATTAATATTAGTGATCTGTGCACCGTTTTTAAAAACGTGCATTTTCTGCTCTGTCATAACTAGCATATACGAGTCATCAACAGAAAATTCAAAATGAATCATCTTAAACTTTGGGCTAGAGGCAGAGACAGAAATTTCTGCTATGTACTCCGACCCATCACGTCTTTGTATCCCACCTTGTGGCTGGATCGTGACATTCTGCGCCGTCTCTAGTGCATTATAGTATTGCTGTAAATCAATCCTGGCGTTTATCTTTGGATCGATCTCACCGGATGTGAAGTTACTTTGTACAGTAACAATCCGGCTCATCCGCGCACTCCGATCAATGCGTAGTCAGTCAGCACCTCATTCTGTTTTGTGCCGCCGTCAATGTTGGCAGCGACCCGGAAGTAGCCACCTCGCATATTCTCAGCCACTGTGCCAACAGCAATCTGACGCCAGTATTCAGCCTTAGTGATCTGATCTGTAACCGTCTCAGCGATATGCCAGGTCAACATATACTTTAATAGCTGAATGAAATATGCCGGTAGATCGAACTCCTCCGGCTCAAACTGATAATCAATTACTATTGTTTCCTGGTTTGTAATCAACGTCTTGTTGAGAATCTCCCACCCGCCTTGCAATGGCTGCGCTCCGGTCTGTGTCGAATTGAACACAGCGCGAACGCCAGAGATGCGTTGCGTGTCAGTCGGAAGATTATAAGCGTATTTGTATTCGTTGATTGGCGCTGTACCCCTAGAGAGCTGCACCTTGTTGATAGTGAATGACCACGGGTACATTGCCAGAGTCATCACCTTGATATCGTCATAGAGCCGGTCGCAGACAGTGCCTACATCCGACCCAGAGAAAGTGGTAATCGGAGATTCGCCTAGCATTACCAAGGCGTCCGAACAAATTGAAAGTTTGGTATCACCTGATGCCATGCGTCACCTCATTAAAGATGACCCCCTTTCGGGGGTCGATCTATTAGTCAGCGTCAGCCACTGACAATGCTGTACCGTCAGATACGTCAACAACTGTGCCAGTGTTTGACAACACAACAACAAGCGATGCTGTTGGAGTGTTTGAGTCGTACACGTACACTAAGTCGCCAACCTTTAGAAGATCGGCTGCGTCGTTGAAGTAACCAGACGTGTTGACTGTGGCAAGCGCGTCAGTTGTGGTGTATGACCACATCTGAGGTGCATTACCAGCCTTTGCTTGACCGCCGATTGGCTGAAGTCCTGCTACTGCATAAGCCATTGTCTAATCCTCCTTATGATTCACGGCAAGTGATTTTGACGATGCCATCATCGTCAATCGCTACCGCACCAGCAGAGAACATTGATGCAACCAAGAAGGAAGTCTTCTCTGGAATGTAATCAACGCGGGACTGCTGGCCCATGCCAATGCCAAGGCCAACCGCGTCACGATGGAAAGCAAAGATTGTACGGTCACTAGAACCATCAACCGCCAGACCGCCTTCGTCGCGGTCCCCAAAAGTGACAAACTTAAAACCAAGGAACGTATCAACATCACCTGTTACCAACGCCTTTACAGAGTTGAAATCAGATGAAGTCACCGATGTCTCACTCAAGAGTGAAGACAATCCATTAGCGTGAACCAAAATACAACGTCCTTCAGACGGTACGTTTTTGGCATCCAGTGCTTTCTTAGCGGCGCGTAGCTTCGCTACGTTAAGATCAGAATTCGATCCACCGATTGAATTAGCGACTGTGCTTGGAGAAGACGCAGCCGTCAACGCATCAAGAATCACTTGGTCCATGCGGCGTGCGATAGCACCGGAAACAACCTGTACAAGCTCTTGGCGCTCGTTGAAGTTGACCTTCTGCTGGTTAAAAATATCTGAGTATTCCGCAGCAATGTAGTCTTCCATCGTCGCGGTCACTTGTGAGTATGTGACGTTGAGTGGAGTGACATCAGTCTGTGGAACGCGAATAGTCGCTGATCCCTTGCCAACCTTGGGGAACTTAACTGTAGAGCCTTCGACACCATTGCGCTCGCGGGTAACACCAGCCAGGAGACGTTGTCCCTGGTACGCCTGTTTTACCTCTGAGTCGAACAGCGTAACAAAGGCATTAGAAATTGAAACTGCCATTGTTTCTATCCTCTATTACAAATTTTAAGGGTAAAACCTGTGACGGTTATCCTGATGGGCCGCGTAATCAGGTCACCGGCTCAAGAATATGAGTTGTCGGTTGGGTCGAATATAACAGATTCCTAGAAAAAACAAAGGGGCCGTAGCCCCTTTTAACTAAGCCTCGCCAAAGAACTCCATAAACTTTCGCTCGACTTGCTGGGTATAATTCATATCCTTGCCATACCGAGGATCTGCAACCATTGCGTCCAGGTCCGCTTTACTCATTGCGCCAGACTCCTGCACCTCAATCGCCGGAATCGATTTCTCCCCGTAGGAATCACGTATCTTATTGATAGCTTTTACAAAGTCCGCTGATTGCGCGGCGTTCGTCAAAGCCTCGGTTTCTTCAGATGTTAGTACGCCTGACGACTGTAGCTTTCCAAGCCACTGCGACGTGGATTGTAACACCTTATCCGCATTCTTGCCGAGCTTATCCATCTCGCGCTGTACATCAACCTCGATGCTACCAAACATCTCGCCCATGTTTTCCATGTACATCTTGCTAATCTGATCAAACTGATCTTGGCTTATACCACTTTCCTTGGCGAACGCAGTAAAGCTGGTCAACAGCGGATCGTCGTCCGGCACGCCTTCCAACGCCGACATATCATAGTTGCCGTCCTTCGGGGCCTTGTGCTTACCGGATGACATCTTAGAACGCAGCTCAGTGTATGACTTAGCTAGCCCTTCCAGGTCTGGGCCATCATCTGATGACCAGAACTGATCGAGTCCTTCCATAAAGTCGGGGCGCTCACCCCACTCAAAGTCCGACTCAACAGGCTCAGTCACATCGCCTTCCATATGCGGCATGGCTTCCGGTTCTGCGTTTTGCTCTGGTTCAGGTGTTACCGAAAGTAACGACTCCTGTACTTCTGATTCGGCTGCTTCGCTCATGCGTTACGTCCTCTCTCGATACGTTTAATGATTTCTCGGACAATAGAATTTTGTCCTTCTCGTGCAAACCCGTGTGACGGGTCTTCGCCTGGATACCATGCGGCTTGGTCAATGGTGACCGCCTTCAGGTATGCCAGAACCTCTTGACCAGCTTCAGTCGAAAAACAGCGCACAAAGTTTGTGTCCAGATCATGCGCTTTCTGATCGACCGGAAGCGTACTGGTGTCGGCCTCTCTCAAGCCGTCCCATCCTTCCATTTATGCCTCCTGTGGCATTGCTCCTGGTTGTTGTTGCATCGCCGCCATCTGCTGTTGCATCTCAGCAACAATCTGCTGACGCTCCTGCCTGTTATTCAGAATCTTTTGTGGCACACCCATCTTCTCAGCAATGTAATCAATCAGCTCATCCTGGTTAAGCGCAACCTGACCAACTGGACCGGCAGCCTGTGCCAACTGCGTGAACTGCAAGACCCTCTCTAGGTCTTCCATGTTCTGTGCCTGAGCTAGTGGCGCAGTTGGCGTGATCTTCACTTCAAGGCCATCGACCTTCAGTGGCAGATCAATCAGCGCCTTTTCATCCATCACATAGAGGATGCGTCGCACCAGCGGACCCATCGCCTCAGTAATCAAACGCCCATAGGCTGATCCAAGGTTCTGCGCCAACTCCTTCATGCGCTGCACGATCTCTGTCGCACTACGCGCCGACATATTGTCTGGCGGCAACGAATCATCCAGCAGCATCTTCTTAATGTTCATCACCAGATCATTGATGACCAACTGCGAGACATTGAAGTCGGTAGCCGAGCGCAATGGGCGTAACGATTCGCCCTGCGCTCCCCCGTTCCGGGCTACGGGAATAATCGCACCAGGCACGATACGGATGGTCTGTGGATTCAGAACACCATCATCGGCTGCTGTATACACACCCGACACCGCAAGTGAGGCATTCTTGAGTACCAGCTCCTTGACCTTGTTCAGTGTCTTGATATCTGGGATCGCTGTGACCAATGGACCGCGACCATAGACTTCACCTGGCACCTTCATAAACCGAGCAACGATCCAAGGCGATACCGTCATGGTGCGGTACACAAGTTCTGCATTGACTTGCAGCGACTTTGTTCCGTCTTCTGACTTATCCTTCGGCCAAATCAGGTGATAGCAGTAGGTGTTCTCGGTTGAGTTAAAGACTGTCGCCTCGATCAGATCAATCTCGACTTCAGGCTTGTCCTGAATCTGTTTGACTAATCGCTCTGGGATGTCGGCATCCGGCCACTGACGCTGTATCGCTTCGCCGCGTATGCGCATCTTTCGATATACGTTATCGATTGTGCCGTGTGGACCTTCTTCCAAAGACACAAGGTATTGCGGTACGGGTGTGAAGCGCACCGGAGAATCATCGTCACCTGGCTGTACCAGCATAACGGCAGTACCAACACAAAGATCAAGCAAGAACTCAGAGATCGCTAGATCAAAGTTAGTCTGCCTGATGACAGCAAACATCTTCTCGGCATAAACCTCTAGCGCCTCGGCGATCTCAGCCTTTCGATCAGGCGGTATATCTGCGCCAGGTTGTAACGTACACCATGCACGATACGGGGGGAACAGAGCTGATTGAATGCGGTTGGCAAAACGCTGCGTTGAGTTAATCGCAGTTGCGTCGAACACGCGGGTCATCTTGTTTTGACCTGGGGTCTTGCCTTCGTAGAATCCTGAGTACAGATTGCGTTGCGGAAGCGCAAACTCATAGCACTCCTCATAGATCGTGCGCCATTCTTCCTTACGTGCGTCAGCCTTTTCCTGACGCTTCAGGATTTCTTGAGGAGTGATACGTGCCATATCAGTTACCTATCTTTTTGCGAATTGCTTTTGCGAGCTGACTCTTTTCATACACACGCTTTGACGACTCGCTGTGTTTGGCTCCGGTGTGTATCTGACCGTTAGGCATCTTATGAACCTCCCCTTTATACGGGCGTCCATCAGGAAAATAATGCGTACCCTTAGCCATTAATAACCGCTCTTTGGTTTTGATTTTGGTTTGCTAGGCGCTTTTTTAGAATACTTTTTTTTCATCGCTTCCTGCATCTTTTTCATCTTTGGATTCATCGGCATATCAAGACTCCTTGTGTCTACGCGCAAAAGCTCTAGCCTCTGCTGGTGATGAGAAACCCCAGCGCTTGAGCGCCAGGGCATAGCGAGTTGGACGACCTTTCTCGTCTTTCATTTTTGCGTTCATTCCTGCAAACCTAGCAGCAAAAGATATGCGGCGCGGACTTGTGCCTTTCTTGAGTTGTGGCTTGAGATCGCCACCATCTTTGGCTTCAAAGTGTCTGCGTCCAGCTTCAGTCAAACCGCCCTTGGCGCTCTTGTGTTCCTTACGCACGATACTTTCTCACTTTATCTGCAATCTTTTTAGGCTGTGAAACAGAAGAGCCAGTACCGCCGCCCTTCCTCTTCGCTCTCGATGTAGCCGCATATTCTTGTGGGGACAGCGCCTTGATCGCCGCCTCTGGCAGATAGCGCTCTCCTGTGTCACTAGATCGTTTGCCTGACTTGGTGCGCCACTTCTGCTTACCCCATTTCAGCAAAGACATCTGCGATTTCTTCACGACGTGTATCCACCGCCCTTAGCTTTGTACTTCTTGGCAAGTAATTGCGCCTTTCTCGCTGACCACTTACCGGCTGGCGTACCCTGAACGTTCGATGCCTTGATGCGCTCAAACATACGCTTGCGCATTCCGGGCTTGGTGTAATTACCGGCTGCGTTGACTGCCACTACACACCACCAAGACGGATCGGCAAACCATCAGCCATCATTCCGCTACGCTCTGGAGAAAGTAGTGATCTCATGCCTCGGCCTCCGCGTCTTGCGCGAGCAGCGGCTGATTTCTCTGTTGCAGCGGCTACCGCCTCACGGCGCTCGCCAGCAGTGGCTTTCTCCGCTGTCTCAGCTTGCTTGCGAGCAGTTGCTGTTTGCTGAACAGGTCTTGACCTCGACGGACGCACCACATCAACAACTTCTTTTATCACTGGCGCGTTACTCATAGTTGACTCCTGATAATCCCATCTGCGGCGTTGAACGCATTGGACTCAATAATGAACGCATACCGCCTGTGCGGCGCGCTCTCATGGTTGCGGCTAAACGACGACGCTCTGCAGACTCTTCCGCTTCAACACGCGCTTCTTGCTTTTCCAGTAACTCTTCCTGGCGTTTCATTGCTGCTTCCTGCGCTGACGTATCAGGCATGGAAGGCTTAAACATATTAGTCATAGAACCTCGCATACACTAAACTATCCGACCCATCAGGGGCGTACTGCTTCAGTGTCGCCTCAAACTGAAAGTCTAAAAGACGCGCCCAGGCGACAGCCTCTTTGTGGGCTACTGATACCATAATATGAAGCCGACGTAAATCAAAGGCCGGTCCAACATTCTCAAAGAATCTTTTAGCACCCTTGGTCAACTGCATTTTACGCCTTTTGATCCCGATTGTATCCACCATCAACCAAGCCTCTGCAACGCCTGTATACAACTGCATCACACCAAACATCGCCAGACAGCGTCCGTCTCCGATCACGGTCCATCCGCATCCAGCATTACCAATCGCATCGATCTGTTCGTCATAGGTCGGTAACAGATTCTTGTTGCGCTCGGCATCGGGATACAGCTTCATCAACTGAAACTGTGACGCATTACAATGTACGACGCGCACGTTTGGTACATTGATCCATCGATGCACGTCACCACAGGTCACCATATTGAGAACTCGGTGTTCGCCTGATACTGGCCCTTGGCTCCGGCTGCACCGTAACGCCCACCATAGCCACGGGTCATTACCTTGTGTTCGCCGCCCCCGAGCATTAGATACCCGAATGCGTCTCCGACGTGCGAGTGTTCGTTTTTGTTTGGTGCGTCTCTGAATCGTTCCTGCCCTCCACTCATTGCGACACGTTTGAAGTGATAGCCACCGGCTAACGACTTCCGCAATCGCTGACAATCCTTGTGTACCTGTAACCCAGCCTTCCGATCAATAAACCGATTCATGGGCATCGCTCCCGCTTCACGGCGCACTTGGAAGTCGTTTGATGCCGTAGGCCGCGCATTGAGGCCAAGCGTCTTCAGATGATCGAATGCAGTCACCTCAAAGATCTCGTCGCGCTTTGAACCAGCAGGGTCGCCCCACACCAGGATATCCATCTTGGGATAATGCACGTTGATCTCGTTCAGCAGAATCAGGCCGAATCGCTCAAGGCCCATGTCTTCGGTCACGATCTCGCGCAGCACATTCCATCGACCAGAAGGTAAACGCTGACCGAATACCGCCGCAGGAGTCAAGCCAAAGTCGAGGCCGATATGTATCGGCAGCGTCGGATCGACCTGTATGTCGTCTGCCGACATCACCGAGTCATCGAACTCCGGCCACACTGGACGGCCTTCCTGCACATACACATATTGACCACCAGCATAACAACGAATCCAATCAAGCCCTTTGCCGCCGAGCTGCTGGTCATAATAACCAGCCGGTAAATTATTGATGTTCTCCGCTTTGGGGCTGACCT